>Ga0307505_10002610_pt1 | contig 12325 bp, 10 predicted proteins | sample 23_S_MG_FD_202183 | JGI IMG/M metagenome (GOLD analysis project Ga0307505, IMG submission 202183) | Soil microbial communities from Populus trichocarpa stands in riparian zone in the Pacific Northwest, United States - 23_S | ecosystem: Environmental > Terrestrial > Soil > Riparian zone > Trees...
ATGGCCGCGCAGCGGATCGCCGAGATCGAGCGGACCGAAGGCATCAAGGATCGTTATCACATCGAGGCGGTTATGCTGAGCGCCAAGCGCCTCATGCGCGTTCAATCGGCGTCCAAGCCTGATATCGCCGCGATCGGCAAGGCGCTCGAGGATTACGAGGCGATCGTCAAGGCAACCGAGGCCTTCGCCGAGGAAAACAAGGGAACCAAGATCGGCTCGAGCTTCGTCAACGCATCGAAGTCTTTTCTGACGACAGCGAAGCAGCTCATGCGCCGCGTTCGCGACAAGGTGCCGTACAGCCAGGGCGACAAGATGATGCTGGACGCTGGCGGTGGTTGGATGGTCGAGGGCTCTCCGGCCAGACTGACGCGCGACTACAACCAGCTCGTCGGCAGCTACAATCAGGGCGGCAGATTCTGAGGTCGTGAAGAGCGTATTCGCGCTCGACCTCAGATCAGGGCTTCGGCTGCGCGCGTCATCTCAGGGCCGAGATAGGTGCGCATCCGCTCCTCCGCAACGAGAGACTTGAAGTCCGGAAGCTCGGTCACCGTTCCGCCGGCCACGAATAGGAAGCGCTCGGCGATCTCGTTGAGAATCTCCAGATGGTAGCTGGCCGTCGGGTGGAGACACAGGATCACGAGCCGCCCTTCCGCGCGGAGTTTGCGGAAGAAGTCCAACATGAAGCCGATGTAGCCGTCCTGGGTGTTGAATTGAGGTTCGTCGAAAAGATGCACGACCGGACGCTCGACTGGCGATGGCGCGAGAAAAATCGACGGCACGAGCTTGCGGAAGCGGCGCACCTGGTAGGACTGGTGATAGTGGATGGCCAGCCGATCACGCTCGGCATACTTGACGCGATGGATATCGGTGCCGGCGACGAGCACGCGTCCGCTCGTCGGTGCATTCGATCCGGTCATCATCTCGAAGAGCGTCGTCTTGCCGGCGCCATTGGGACCGACGACGCCGACGATGCCCGGCCCGTCGATCGTAAGATCCGCCTCGAGCTTGAAGGTCTGCTGGCGCGCGATAAGTCCGCGCGTGTAGACTTTTTGCAGGTTCTGGAGAGCGATCAGCGGAGCGCCTGAAGTCGGTGCCATGATCAGACTCCGAGCAAGCGTTGACGAAGGGCGTCGTCATCGCGCAGCATCGCAGCATCGCCGGACCAGGCGACCGTGCCACGATCGAGGACGACGGCGCGATCGGCAACGGAGAGGGCAATCTCGGCATTCTGCTCGACGACGATCGCGGCAATTCCCTCCGTCTTGAGGCGACGTACCGTTGCGAGCACATCCGAGACGATTTTCGGTGCCAGCCCCTGGCTCGGTTCATCGAAGAGCACGAGGCCCGGCGACCCGAGCAGCGCGCGGGCGATCGACACCATCTGCATTTCGCCGCCGGAGAGATTCTCCGCTTCCCGGTGCATGAGGTATTCGAGCGGAGAGAAAATGGAGAAGGTCTCGTTGATCGTCCAGGCCCGGAAGGGCGTCTTCTTGATGGCGATGCGAAGGTTCTTCGCGACCGTGAGCGTCGGGCAAAGCCGCCGGTCGTCCGGTACCCAGCAGACACCGGCGCGCGCGATCTCATGCGTCGGTGAGCGGGTCACGTCCGCGCCGTTGAAACGAATGGAGCCGCGGCGCGGGCGCGTCAGGCCGAGGATCGAGCGGATCGTCGTTGTCTTGCCCGCGCCGTTTGCGCCGAGCAGTGCGAGTACTTCGCCCTTGGCGACAGCCAGCGATACACCGTAGAGCGCCTGCGTCTCGCCATAGAACGTATCGATGCCCTGGACTTCGAGGATCATCCGAAGCTCCCGAGGTTCGAGCGCTTCACCCACGCGTTCTCCTGAAGCTCGCGAGGCGTCCCGCGCGCGACGACCTGCCCCCAATGGATGACGGAAATGCGGTCAGCAAGCGAGAACAGGAAACGCATGTCGTGCTCGACCGCGACAATCGTCAGCTTCCCCTTGAGGCTTCCGATCAGCTCGGCGAGGCGAAGTGTGCCATCCGTGCCGAGGCCCGAGGTCGGCTCGTCGAGGCATAGAACTCGGGGGCGCTGAGCGAGCGCGACGGCGATCTCTAGCGCACGCCGTTCGCCATAGGAGAGGAGCTTCGCGGATACTCCAGCCTTGCCCGCGAGCCCGACGGAAGCGAGCACCTCGTTGGCCTCGTCGGAAAAGCTCGCATCGCCCGCGACGGCGCGGCGCACATCGAAGCCACGAGCGCGATACGCTGGCAAGGCCACCATGACGTTCTCTTGCGCGGTGAAATCATTGAAGAGCGTCATGATCTGGAAGGAGCGCGCAAGGCCCTTGCGCGCAATGGCGTGCGGGCTGAGGCCAGCGACGTCCTCGCCATTGAGGCGGATGCGTCCGCGGTTCGGCTTGACGCGTCCAGTGAGCGTATTGAAGAAGGTGGTTTTGCCCGCACCATTCGGCCCCATGATGCCGTGGAGTTCCCCTTCATTGACGGACAGATTGATCTCCTCGAGGACGACGCGATCCCCGAACCGCACGTGCACGCCTTCTGCTTCGACGAGTGCCATCAGCCGCTCCGCGGTGCAGAGCTGAGGGATGGTGTAGCGCCGCGCGCCTTCCAGCGCTCGACGAGCAGCTTGAATGCGCCCGCGATGCCGTCGGGCCGGAAGAGCACCAGCAGGACGAACATGGTCCCGAAATACAGCATCCAGGCATTCGTCATGGCGCCGATCACGTCGCGCGCCGTCAGGAAGACGATGACGCCGATCACAGGCCCCCAGAAGCTGACGAGCCCGCCACCGACCAACGTCATCATCACGACGAGGCCTGATTGGGCGAGATTCATCACGTCAGGAAAGGCCGAGCGCTGCGCCATGGCGAAGAGGCCGCCGGCAAAGCCCGAAAACCCCGCGGAGATGACGATGATGCTGAGTTTGTAGAGCCAGACGTTGTAACCGAGATGCGCCGTGCGGACCTCGCTCTGGCGTATCGCCGAGAGCAGGCGGCCATAGGGCGAATTGACGAGGCGCCACAGCACGACCGTGACAACGGCGAAGACGGCGAGAACGAAATAGTAGAGCGAGTCATTGTCGGAGATATCGAAGGCGACGACACCTAGATTGACGGGCAGCCTCACGATGTTGAGAAGACCGTCCTCGCCGCCCGTGATGCTGTGCGACTTCACCGAAATGGTCCAGAAGATCTGGCCGAAGGCGATTGTCAGCAGCGCAAAATAGATGCCGCGCCGATGCGCGATGAAGAGTCCGACGAGGAGGCCGGCAACTGCGCCCGCGAGCGTCGCGCCGATGAGGCAGACCCAGAGGTTGGCGGCCACATTGAATTGCGTAAGACCGAAGGCATAGGCGCCGATGCCGAAGAAGGCGCCGTGTCCGAACGACGGCAATCCCGACACGCCCAGCACGAGGTTGAACGCGAGCGCATAGATCGACCAGATCAGGATCTCGACGCCGATATATGGATAGAGGCCAACTTTGCTGATCCACAGCGGCACGGTCGCCAGCACCAGCCAGGCTGCGATCATGGTGGGCGTGATCAGGCGCGCGTCGCTCGACGTGCCGGTCATAGTTTCTCTCAAACCTCCAGCATGCTCTTCTTGCCGAAGAGGCCGCGCGCCCGGAAGGACACGACGGCGACCAGCAGCAGGTACATCGAGAGTAGTGACCACTCCGATGCGTAGGCACCCGAGACGCCGACCGCGAGACCGACCAGCAAGCTGGCGATCACGGCCCCCCAAAAACTCCCCACGCCACCAAGCACGATGATCAGGAAGGCGGGAACGACGGCATCCACGCCCATGTGCGGGCGAATTCCCCAGATCGGCGCGACAACAATGCCTGCGAATGCCGCGAGCATGGTCCCCAGCATGAACACGCCGAGCCGCAGTTTCGAAAGGTTCACGCCGAGCGCGCGCACCATCTCGCTGTCATGCGCGCCGGCCTTGATCATGGCGCCATAGGGCGTCTTCTCGATGAGCAGCCAGACGAGGCCAATGACAATCGCAGCCATGCCGGCAGCGTAGAAGCGATACGTCGACCAAATGAGATCGCCGAAGATGAAGCCGCCACTCATGGATTGCGGGATTGGAAGCACATGATCGCGCGTGCCCCAGGTGAGGCGGAGAACTTCCTCGAGCACGAGGGCGACGCCGAAGGTCAGAAGTAGCCCGTAGAGCGGGTCGCTGCCGTATGTGCGGCGCATGCAGAACTCGACGGCGATACCGACGATACCCGCGAGACATGGCGCGACGATCAGTGCAATGCCGTAACGCCATCCGAGAGGGACCTGAAGCCAGAGCGCGGCAAGATCCGACGGAAGTGGTGGATTGGGGCCCGTTAGCGCCAGAGCGAGATAGGCGCCGAGCGCAAAGAGCGAGCCGTGCGCAAGATTGATCTGCTCCATCAGCCCGACGATCAGCATGAAGCCGAGGGCGATCAGCGCGAGGAGCAAGCCGAGCACGAGGCCGTTGAGCAGATGAGGAAGAAGATCGAACACGCGGCGGCTGCTCTTGATGGTTGCTTGGATCAACACGAGATCGTCGCGCCTGATATCACGCAGGGCGTGCGTTGTGCGTGTCGTGCGGTCAAAGTGAGTGAGGTGGCGTGTGCCACCTCACTCGTCGCATTCATGCATCCACGGACGGTACTTTGTCGTGCGGGATGAGCTTGCACTTTCCAGGCGCCGCGTCGTCGATGGCATCCTTCGGCTCGACCCAGCTCATGATCTGGAAATGATCCGTGTTGTCGACGGGCTTCTCGTTCTTGCGTGCAAGGTAGATCGTCTGCTGCACTTGATGTGTGTCGGGATCGATGTAGGCATCGAAGTGCTGCATGCGATCCTTGGCCGACATCTTGTGGCCCTCGAGCGCCTTGATGATCGCGATGTTGTTCGTCGATCCGGCGCGCTCGATGGCGCGGAACAGCTCCTGCGTCGCCATGTAGCCGTTGTAGGAGACGTTGCCCGGCACCGGGATCGGGCCGTTCTTGTTCGCGTCCTGCCACTTCTTCACGAACTCAGGCACGCCCGGAAGGTCCAGCTTGTGGTACCAGGTCGTGCCGAACACGCCGAAGAGACTCTGCGGCGAGCCCCAGACATCCGGCCAATCCTGCTGATTGTTGATCCAGGCCGGCCCGCCAGCCTGATCGAGCTTGAGCTGCGTGATCTGTTCGCGCAGAGCCTTGTTGTCGTCGCCGGCAATCGCAGTGCCGACGACCTGCGGTTTGATCTGCTGGATCTTGAGCAGATACGACGTGAAATCGCGCGTATTCTGCGGCACGAGCAGGTTGTCGATGATCTTGCCGCCATTGGCCTCGATGAGTGCCTTGGTAGCGGCAGCCGTCGAGTGCCCCCAGACGTAGTCGTTGGTGAGCAGTAGCCAGTTCTTGCCGATCGACTTCACGGCATTGGCGACGGCGGCCTTGGAGAAATTCGTGCCGTTGCCGTCCCAGACGAACTTGATGCGGCTGCAGTTCTCGCCCGCCTCGCTCGGTGCGGAGGAGTTCGTGTTGAGGAAGATGGTGCCGTACTTGTTGGCAACCTGCGTGATCGCGTTGGCGACACCCGAGTGCAGCGCGCCGATCAGGATTGGGCAATCCTCGCGCGTGATGAAGCGCTCGGCGATGCGCGTGCCGGCAGCCGGGCTCGATTCTGTGTCGGCAGTGACCCATTCGATCTTGCGGCCGAGCACGCCGCCCTTGGCATTCCACTCGTCGATGACCATGCGAATGGCGCGATGCTCATCCTGTCCGCTATTGCCGAACTGGCCGCCCGCGTCGTTCGTCAAGCCGAGCTTGATCGGCTTCTTGCCTTGCGCGTAGGCGCGGTTGTGGTGCCAGGGGCCGTAGAAGGCGCCGACGCCCGCAAGGGACGCCGTCATCAGGCTGCCCTTCAGAATCGAACGCCGGGACGGGCCTTGCCCGGGCTTGCCGTTCTTTTTCATCGTCTCCTCCACTGGAACATGGCTGCTCGCATGTTTGACGGCAGCTCTTCATTCGGGCATAGAATAATCATTCTATGCAGCTTGTGAAGTGAAATAAACATGCCTTCCGCTCGAATCTTGGAGCACCTGTGAGGAAGTCGGCCAAGGCTACGGGACAGCGAGGAAAATCGGCGCCGCTCAGCGCCTATGACTCGTTGCGCGAAGAGATTGCGCAGCGGTATCCGGGGCTTTCCGATCGCCTACGGTTGATTGCGGAGTTCGCACTCGAACATCCAACCGACATGGCGCTCGGCACCGTGGCCGAAGTTGCCGCGCGCGCGAAAGTCCAGCCCTCAGCCATCGTGCGCTTTGCCCATGCCGTGGGCTATGGCGGGTTCACGGAGCTGCAGCAGGTCTTTCGAACACGCCTCGTTGCCGGTGCCGTGCCGAGCTATCGCGAGCGCATTGATGGCTTGCGGCGCGACGGTCGCTTTCGCGACAGCAATAGCCCGCACGAACTGCTCGAACGGTTCGCCTCGGAGGGCACGGCGTCGCTCGAGAATCTCCAGGTGAGCGTGCGTGAGGACGACCTCGCACGCGCCATACACATCATGGGACGCGCGCCGACGGTCTATGTGCTAGGTCTCGGCGGTTCGTTTCCGGTGGCGGCACATCTGACCTATGTCCTTCGCCGGCTGGGGCGGCGCGCGGTGCTGCTCGATGGGCTCGGCAATGTGCTCGCGGATCACGTCCTGACGGCGACGCGCAGGGACGTAGTGATCGCCATCAGTTTCAGGCCGTACAATCCCGAGACCGTCCAGCTTCTGCCCGAGTTCGTGGCGCGGGGCGTACCGGCGATCGTCGTGACGGACAGCCTGCTCAGTCCTATCGTCAATGGCGCGGAAGTGGTCTTCGAGATCCCGGACATGCCCGAAGCAGCCCTGCGGACCATGGTCGCGCCGATGTGTCTCGTACAGAGCTTGGCTGTCGGCCTGACGCTGTCCTTCGAGCAAACTCACGCAGGCGCCGCGCCGCGCCCTTGAGGTGCGCCGACGGTTGCGTTGGGCGGTCCTCAGCTAAGCTGTTTGCCTAACCAGCGTGACGCTGCCGCTTGCGCCGAGATGCCGAGATCGGGGTCGGCGCTGTCTGAGCGACATTGCTGTTCCCGACATTGGCCAGGGCCATGAGGATCTGCGCGATCGGCTGCGGCTTGCCGAGGAAGTATCCCTGTGCCTCGTCGCATCCTTCCGTATGCAGGATGGCGAGCTGGTGAGCGGTTTCGACGCCCTCGGCGAGAACCTTGATCTCGAGCGTCTTGCCAAGGCTCAGAACGGCACGGACCACGGCTTTGGCCTGCTGATTGTGCTCCACTTCGTTCATGAACGAGCGGTCGAGCTTGATCTTGTCGAAGGGGAACTCGCGCAGCGTAGAGAGCGAGGAATAGCCCGTCCCGAAATCATCGATGGCGATCGTGACGCCAAGCGATTTGATCTGGCGGAGAATGTGCAGCGTGCGCGCCTTGTCGGCGATGATCGTCGACTCGGTGATCTCGAGTTCGAGCCGGCTCGGTGACAGGTCGGTCTGCAGCAGCACTTCGTGGACAAGCCGCGCGAGGTCGGCATTCACGAACTGGACCGGCGAGAGATTGACGGCGACTTTGTGCGGGACGCTCCAGCTGGCGGCCTCGCGGCATGCCGTACGCAGCACCCACTCGCCAATCGGGATGATCGAGCCTGTCTCTTCCGCGATGGGGATGAACTCTGCCGGCGAGACCATGCCGTGCACGGGATGACGCCAGCGCAGCAGGGCCTCGTAACCGCAGATCTCTCCGGTCGAGACAGAAGTCTGCACCTGATAGTACAGCTCGAGCTGATTGAGCTCGATGGCATGGCGCAGGTCCTGGCCGAGTGTGTGACGCGCCCGCGAGGCCTCATCCATCTGCGCCTCGTAGAAGCACGTCGCGCGCGTGACGTCGTCGATGGCCCGGTACAAGGCGAGCTCTGAATTGTTGATGAGTCGCTCTTGAGTGTCGCCGTCCTCTGGATAGACGGCCACGCCAAGGCTAGCGCCGGTCACTGTCTGGAAATCACCAATATTGATCGGTGTGAACAGAACGCCTTCCAGGCGCGCGACGAAGTCGAGGAGATCGCTGCGCTCCGTGAAGCGCTTGACCGTCGCGAACTCGTCACCACCGGCGCGGGCGACGAACTCGCCTTCTCTGAGAAGCTCGCTGAGCCTTTGGCCGATGAGCCTGAGTGCTGCATCGCCGGCCTCGAGACCACGGAGATCGTTGATCTCCTTGAAGCGATCGAGATCGATGCTGACGACGGCCAGGCGGCTGCCTTCGGCTTTGGCCAAATCGAGCGCGTGGCCAAGATGAACCGCGAAGCCGGCGCGATTGGGCAAGCCCGTCAGCGCATCATTGTACGCCATGTGATGCAGGCGCTCCGCCATATCCTCGCTCGCCTTGGTATCGATGATGTAGGCGGCGAATCCCGTGCTGGCGATGATGAGGCCTACGCAGGCAACGGCAATGCCCATTGTCATCAGAACGTCAGGGTTCGCCAGCGCAGTGTCGGTTATGAAGGGTGTTACGGAGAGCGCCGCCATGCCTGTGAAATGGAGAGAGATCACCGAGAGGACAAAGAGTGCGATAGCCGCGTAGTGCGAGTGCGCCCATGGGCGACGCACGGCCTGATGAAGCGCAATCGCAGCAAGAGCCATGGCCATTGCGATCGAGGTGGCAATATAGCCGGCGTTCCATTCGACGAGGCCGTCGATCCGATAGCCCATCATGCCCGTATAGTGCATCGCGGCTACGGAGAGGCCGAGAATGGCGCCACCTGCTGCGGGCGAGGATGGCTTGCGGTCGCGAAGTGCGACGTCAAACCCGACGCCACAGCCGACAATGGCAATGAGTAGCGATCCGATGGTCAGAAGCGGCTCGAACGTGATCGGGGCGCGGACGTCAAACGCCAGCATGGCGATGAAGTGCGTGCACCAGACCGAGGCGCCAGCTGCAACGGCAGCGAGGAATGTCCATCCATGTCGCTGCGCGCCGTGCTTCTCTTCTGCCCGGCGGAAAAGACCGAATGCAAGCCAGCCGCCGCTAACGATGACGAACGCGGATAGGAGCACCAGACGCAGGTCATGCTCGGTGAAAATGCAAGAGATAACGCGCATACCGACGGCCCCAACGCGAACGAGCGCACCCCCTCCCTCAGGGGGTGCTTTTAGCTTGGGAGCGAGGCTATGGGGGGAGGTGCTAACATTGAATAAAAACTAGCGCTTATTTACCCCTTTGTGACGGCGAAACTGGCTCGCATCGCCGCCCGGAGGGCCTGTTTCGTACCAAGCGCGCCTGGCTGATGCGCTCCTTTACTTTGCGCTAACGACTTCAGCTGGCGGCACTGATCCCTTGCGGACCGTTGCCTCGGTTAGCGCCGGGGCACACAACTCGATGAAGCGATAGGCATAGCGGCGCAGATAACTCCCTCGCCGCACGGCGATCCATGTGGTGTTGGCCGGAAAGAGGTGGTCGGCAGGCAATAGCCGCAGAGGGGCATCACGCTTTGCATCGAATGCTACCGAGGCGATGATACCGACACCAAGCCCCAGGCCGACATAGGTCTTCAGGACATCCGTATCCATAGCCGACATGACGATATCAGGCGACAAACGGGCTTCGTGGAAGGCCTTGTCGATGTTGCCGCGCCCGGTGAAGCCGTCGTGATAGGTGACAATGGGATGCTCGGCGAGGGCCTCGAGTGTGAGGGGCTCGGAACGCTCGAGTTCGTGTCCCTTAGGGACGACGACGCCATGATGCCAGGAGTAATAGGGAAAGGCCGCGAGCTGCGGCGTGATGGCAAGCGTCTCCGTCGCAATGCCGATCTCGGCCTGGCCGCTGAGTAGCATGTCGGCGATTTCCGGCGGGCTGCCCTGATGGAGTGCGAGATGCACCTTCGGGAAGGCCTTGACGAACTCCTGCACGACGCCGGTCAGCGCGTAGCGCGCCTGCGTATGCGTAGTCGCGATGGTCAGCTTGCCTTCGTCCTGGTCGGCGTACTGCTGGCTGAGCTTCTTGATATTGGCTGCATCGACAAGCATGCGGTCGACGATGACGGCAAGCTCCTTGCCGGGCTCCGTGAGGCCGAGGAGGCGTTTGCCGCGGCGAATGAAGAGCTCGACGCCGAGCTCGCCCTCGAGATCGCGGATGTGCTTGCTGACGCCGGACTGTGATGTGTAGAGCGCGCCGGCGACCTCGGTCAGATTGAAATTCTGCCGCACGGTCTCGCGGATGATGCGCAGTTGCTGGAAGTTCATGTCAGAGCTCCCGCGATAGTCGTGAAGGCGGTCGCGCCGTTCCGGTCATTGCTGTGCCGCCAGATCTTGCCCCGCGACGTGAGCGCCAACCGTGATCGGTGGCCTCGGCACCCGCCTGGTACACGCGCGATACCGCTGGTAGTGGTGCCGCGTCGAGCGCGCGAATGGTGGCAGCGTTTGTGATCTCGAAAGTCGAGAACCCCGCGCGCAGCATCAGCGGCAGCTGATCGAGCAGCACATCACCGGTCGCGCGGATCTCGCCCGCATAGCCGCTTTCCCGCAAGCGGCGCGCCGCAGAATAGGCGCGGCCGTCGGTGAATTTCGGGAATGTCAGCGCAATGACGGACAGTCGGGCGAGATCATCAGTCTCGACATCAATGGTCTCGGAAGACTGCACGATGATTCCGGTCGGGACACCGAGCGCGGCGAGCGTTGCCTGCTCTTCCCGCCAGCGTGCGAGCGAGACGATCGCATGGCCGCCAATCGGGAAAGGCGCGTCATCGGCGAGTACACGCCAGGGATCCGCTATGAACGTCTCGCCAGTCCACAGGCGAGGCTCGGTCGTCTTGGGCTTGAGCGGGCTGAAGAGAGGGGCGGGCTCAGACATGTGCCGCCTCCTTGCCGCTGCTGCCGCGCCGCGTCGCCTCAGGGCCATACAGTGCCTCGCGGAATGGCGTCTTGCCGACACGCCGGTAGGCGGTGACGAACGTCTCCGTCGCGTCGCGTCGCAAGCCGAGATATGTATCCACGATCTTCTCGATGGCATCCGGCACGGCATCGGCCGTGAAGCTCGGGCCAATAATGTCGCCGACCTCAGCGTCATCCTTGGGGCTACCGCCGAGCGTGATCTGGTAGTGCTCGGTGCCTTTCTTGTCGACGCCGAGAATGCCGATGTTGCCGGCGTGGTGGTGTCCGCAGGCGTTGATGCAGCCGGAGATGTTGAGGCGCAGCGGCCCGATCACCTCGGCTCGCTCAGGATCGGCAAAGCGCTCAGCGATCTCCTGCGCGATCGGAATGGAACGCGCATTTGCGAGGTTGCAGTAGTCCAGGCCGGGGCAGGCGATGATGTCTGTGATCAGTTCCGTATTGGCCGTGGCAAGGCGCTGCCCTACCAGCGCATCGTAAATGCGCGCGAGATCAGTGGTCGCAACCGACGGCAGGACGAGGTTCTGCTGATAGCTGACACGGATCTCGTCGTGACCATGCTGCTCGGCGAGAGCTGCAACGGCCTCCATCTGCTCCGCCGTAGCGTCGCCCGGAACCTTGCCCGGCTCCTTGAATGAGATGTTGACGATCGCATAGCCGGGAACGCGATGCGGGAGCACGTTCGTGCGCAGCCATCGTGCAAACGCCGGATCCGTTGTGCGCCGCGCCTCGTGTGGCGCGTCCTTCTGTGGTCGCGGCTTTAGTTTGCGCGGCGCGAAATAGGCAGAGATGCGCGCGAATTCGGCCTCTGGAAGATCGATCGATGGCGCATCGAGTGTTGCCCATTCGGCTTCGACCTGCCGACGGAACTCATCGATGCCGAGTGCATTGACGAGGATCTTGATGCGCGCCTTGTAGATGTTGTCGCGGCGCCCGTGCAGATTGTAAACGCGAATGATCGCCTCGAGATACGAGAGCAGGCGGGCACGTGGCACGAAGCGGGCGATTTCCTGCGCGACCAAAGGCGTGCGCCCCTGCCCGCCGCCGACGTACACGCGAAAGCCAGTCGTTCCATCTGGCCCCTTCACGATCTTGAGTCCGATGTCATGGAAGAGGATTGCCGCGCGATCTTCGGCGGCGCCCGTAACCGCGACCTTGAACTTCCTTGGCAGGAAGGAGAACTCAGGGTGGATCGTCGACCACTGGCGCAGAACCTCGGCCCACACGCGCGGATCCTCGATCTCGTCGATTGCCACGCCGGCATAAGGATCCGCGGTGACATTGCGGATGCAATTGCCACTCGTCTGGATGGCGTGCATCTCGACTTCGGCCAGTGCATCCAGGATGTCCGGCGCGTCCTCGAGCTTGGTCCAGTTGAACTGTATGTTCTGCCTGGTCGTGAAGTGTCCAAAGCCGCGATCCCATCGGCGCGCGATCAGCGCAAGCTGGCG
>Ga0307505_10002611_pt1 | contig 12325 bp, 8 predicted proteins | sample 23_S_MG_FD_202183 | JGI IMG/M metagenome (GOLD analysis project Ga0307505, IMG submission 202183) | Soil microbial communities from Populus trichocarpa stands in riparian zone in the Pacific Northwest, United States - 23_S | ecosystem: Environmental > Terrestrial > Soil > Riparian zone > Trees...
ACAAAAATAAATTTTTTTGCACCCACCTTTTTTTTCTCTATAACCCCGCGGGGGGGGGGGCGGGCCCCCGCCCCCCCCGCCGCAGGTAGAGTGCGCTGTACATACCTATTCCTCCACCCACCCGTGTAGGGTTACCCAAATTGTGACTGTCGCGCATCCAGAGTGCAGCGGCTCGGCAGGAGCCTCGCCCTCCCAAAACGCTGGGGTACGAATCACATGACACTCGACCAAGTCCTCGATAAACTCCGCAAAGACTCGCATGTCGAGCATTGGCACACAATCTCGGCGCGATCCGGCGACTATCGCGATTACCCCGGATCTACAGATCCACGCCTGATCGAGGCCTATAGGTCGCGCGGTGTCCACAAGCTCTACCGCCATCAGGCCGAAGCGGCTGAAGCGGTCGAGCGGCGCGAGAATGTCGTCGTCGTAACTCCGACGGCTTCGGGCAAGACTCTCTGTTACAATCTGCCGGTGCTGAACACAATTCTGCGCGATCCATCGGCGCGGGCGTTGTACCTGTTTCCCACCAAAGCACTCTCGCAGGATCAACGCTCCGAATTGCTCGAGCTGACCGAAATCGCCGGTATCGACATCAAGACACACACATTCGATGGCGACACTCCCTCAACAGCGCGCCGGGCCGTGCGCATCGCCGGGCAGATTGTCATCACGAATCCCGATATGCTGCACTCGGGGATCTTGCCGCATCATACCAAGTGGGGTAAACTGTTCGAGAATTTGCGATTTGTCGTGATCGATGAACTGCACCACTACCGTGGTGTCTTTGGCTCGCATCTGGGCAATGTCATCCGACGCCTCCAACGGGTCGCCGCGTTCTACAATTCCGATCCGCAGTTTATCACCTGCTCGGCGACTATCCACAATCCCGCTGAACTCGCCGAACGGATCGTAGGGAAGAAGTTTGTCGTCATCGACCGCAATGGCGCTCCGACTGCGGAAAAGCATGTCATTCTCTACAATCCGCCAATCATGAACGAGGCGCTCGGCATCCGCCGTTCGTCACTCTCGGTGTCGAACAAGCTGGCTGCCGAATTCCTCACTCACAACATCTCGACCATTGTGTTTGCGCGCATGCGCCGCTCTGTCGAAGTGATCCTGACTTACCTGCGCGAGCACCTGACCATGATCAAACGCAACCCGAACATGGTTGTCGGATATCGCGGCGGGTACTTGCCGAATGAGCGACGCTCGATCGAGGAGGGGTTGCGGCGTGGCTCGTTGCGCGGTGTGGTTTCCACAAACGCTCTCGAACTGGGAATCGATGTCGGATCGCTCGATGTCGCAATTCTCTGCGGCTATCCCGGCACCCTGGCCTCGATGCGTCAGCAGATCGGACGTGCCGGACGAAGGCAGGGTGTCTCCGCGGCGATTATGGTCGCCAATTCTTCGCCGGTCGATCAGTTCCTCATGCGTCATCCCGAGTACCTGTTCGACCGCTCGGTCGAGTCGGGGATTGTCGATCCGAACAACCTCGTAGTGTTGATGTCTCACCTGAAGTGCGCGGCGTTTGAACTGCCATTTGGCTATGATGATAAATTCGGTGTCGATATGACTCAGCCGATGCTTGAGTACCTGCGCGAGAACCGCGTGCTGACTCAATCCGGCGGCAAGTACTTCTGGGCCTCAGATATCTACCCAGCAGGAGATGTCTCCCTACGCGCCGCATCGCCGGAAAACTTCACAATCCACAACAAGTCCGACAAGAACCGCATTATCGGCGAGACTGATCTCTTTTCCGCGCCGGTGTTCCTGCATCAGGATGCGATCTACCTACATGGTGCCGGGCAGTATCAGGTGAAGGAGTTGGATTGGGATGGACGGCGCGCCTATGTCGAAGAAGTCAATGTCGACTATTTCACCGACGCCGAAACGAAGACCGATCTCAAGATTTTGACAGTCGAAAAAGACCAAATCGCACCGGATATGCGCTTGGGCCACGGCGAAGTCTCGCTCACGACTGTCGCGGTCCTCTTCAAGAAGATCCGTTTCCACACGCATGAAAATGTCGGCTCGGGCAAGATTCATCTCCCGGAACTCGAGATGCACACCACCGCATTCTGGGTCGATTTCCCTGCCGACATCGCCGCCAGACTCGGATACCCGATCGGCGGAGTAGGGGAGATCCTCCGCGCCGCATCCAACGCTCTCGGTCAAATGGCGCCGCTCTGGGTGATGTCCGATCCACGTGACCTGGGCTCCCTCTCCCAAGTACGTGCCCCGCACTCCGGCCTGCCAACAATCTACCTCTACGACAACATCCCCGGTGGTGTCGGTTTCTCGCAAAAGATCTTCGAAATGGCCCCCGACCTCTTCGCCGAATCCGCCAAACTCATCCGCGAATGCGGATGCCAGAGCGGCTGCCCCGCTTGTGTCGGCCCCGAAATGGAGGTAGGCAAAATCGGAAAAAAAGGGGCCGCCGATCTCCTCGCATTTGCCGCAAAATCTGCGACTCTCGAAACACGGCCTCGCGCGGCAGAGGTAGTCGCGAATCTGGATGGGGATGAGGGTGGGATTGACTAAGCCGATACTCGCAGTCGAAGTGTCAAATGTCCCTAAGCCACGATGACGGATCGAGGGAGGTTGATCCCTCCCGAACTGTCAATTCCTCCCAATTCAGGGTTGACTGATCCCCTTGCCGGTTCGATACTTCCGGCGAAACAGGACGCCCTCAGGGCGTTTTGTTTTAAGGGATTTTGTGAAAAGATTCCCGAAGCGGATCGACGGTAAACCGGACTCTTGATGCTAAACCTGATCGTCTTCTGGACCTGCGCACTTGTCGCCGTGGCCGCCGCCATTCGGGTGATCACGATCCGCAATCCGATCAGCTGCGTCCTTCACCTGATTGTCACGCTCGTTGCTCTCGCGATCCTATTTCTCCAGCTCTCCGCTGAATTCGTCGCGTTGCTGCAAGTCATCATCTATGCCGGCGCGATCATGGTGCTCTTCTTGTTCATCGTGATGCTTTTGAATCTCAAACGCGATGAATTCGGCCCCAACCCGTTGAAGGGGATACGTCTCCTCGGCGCAATCCTCGGCGCGTCATTCCTCGCCGAATTGTTGGTCATCATTGCCGGAGCCGAAGCGCAGCTTGATCCGGTGGGAGCCGGATTCGGCAGTGTGCAGTCGATCGGATTCGCCCTCTTCGGCGAGTATCTCTTTGCGTTTGAACTGACCTCGCTTCTGCTCCTCGGCGCCGCGCTTGCCGCGATTGTCGTGGCGCGTCCCAGAGCGTTGCATCAGACGGAGGCGCAGTAGCAATATGCTGCCAGTCCCACTCGAGCATTATCTGGTCGTCGCCGCAATTCTCTTTATCCTCGGCGTGGTCGGCGTGATGGTGCGACGCAATGCGATTGTCACACTCATGAGCATCGAACTCATGCTCAATGCGGCCAACTTGCTACTGGTCGTCTTCGCGCGTGTCCACAACGATGTCGGCGGCCAGGTCATGGTGTTTTTCGTCCTGACCGTAGCGGCAGCCGAAGCAGCAGTCGGATTGGCAATATTGGTTGCCGTCTATAGGCGTAAGGGCTCGATTGATGTCGATGGTTTGAACATTCTCAAAGGGTGATTACAGAGACCGTAGACGCGGCTCTCGAGCCGCGCTCTTTGAATCGACAATATGTTAGAACTCGTCTGGACAATCCCACTCTGGCCCCTTCTGGGCTTCTTGCTCAATGGCTTCTTTGGCCGTAAGTGGGGGAGAACTACCAGCGCAACCATTGCCAGCGGGGCGGTGTTTGTGTCGTTTCTGGTCGCGCTCGCGTCATTCTTCGCGCTCTTGTCTTTTCCCGGTAGGCAATTTCAAGTCGCGCCGTTCGAGTGGATCGGTGTCGATGGGTTCTCCGCCGCATTTGGATTTCTGTTCGATCCATTGTCAGCAGTGATGGCCCTTGTAGTCTCCGGTGTGGGCTTCCTGATTCATGTGTACTCCGCCGGGTACATGTCGCACGATGCCGATCAACCCCGCTACTTCGCCTTCCTGAATTTGTTTGTCTTCTTCATGCTCCTGCTCGTGCTCGCGGGTAACTTCCTGCTCCTGTATGTGGGCTGGGAAGGCGTGGGGCTTTGCTCGTATCTGTTGATCGGTTTCTGGTACAAACGTCCCTCGGCGGCCAAAGCGGGGATGAAGGCGTTTGTGGTGAACCGCATCGGCGACTTCGGATTCGCGATCGCGATATTTCTGATCTTCAAGCACTTCGGAACAGTCAACTACCTCGAAGTGTTCGCACGAGCCCCCGAAATGGTAGCGGCGCTCGGTGGCACCCTCACTGCAATCGGTCTGTTGCTTTTCTTAGGTGCCACAGGCAAGTCCGCGCAGATCCCGCTCTATGTCTGGCTGCCCGATGCGATGGAAGGCCCGACTCCGGTTTCGGCGCTCATCCATGCCGCGACCATGGTCACCGCCGGTGTGTACATGGTGGCGCGTTGCTCGACACTCTTCGCGCTGGCACCGGTAACTCTCATGGTCATCGCCATCATTGGCGCGACCACGGCCCTATTCGCGGCTTCGATGGCGCTTGTGCAGAATGACATCAAAAAGGTCTTGGCCTACTCCACAATCTCGCAACTCGGCTACATGTTCCTGGCGCTTGGAGTTGGCGCATTCGCCGCCGGGATATTTCATCTCATGACACACGCCTTCTTCAAGGCGCTTCTGTTCCTTGGCGCCGGCAGTGTCATCCACGCCATGTCGGATGAACAAGACCTGCGCAAAATGGGCGGCTTAAAGAAGTTCATGCCGACGACTTATTGGACATTCCTCGTCGCGGCGCTTGCCATCGCCGGTGTCCCGCCGCTCGCCGGTTTTGTATCGAAGGATGAAATACTCTGGAAGTCATTCTCGTCGCCTGTAGGTCACTGGCTTTTGTGGGCAGTTGGATCGTTGACCGCATTGCTCACAGCATTCTACATGTTCCGTTTGGTGTTCCTCGCCTTCCACGGTGCGCCGCGTTTCGGTCATGACGTTCATCCACACGAATCACCACGTTCGATGACGTTGCCGCTCTCGATTCTCGGCGTGCTCTCGATCATTGGCGGCTGGATCGGCTGGCCCGCAGTCTTGGGCGGCGGCGCCTGGTTCGAGCATTTCCTCGCGCCGGTGTTCACGAAGGCAGAGGAAGTTTTGCACCTTGAGGTGCATGCCTCGCACGCACTCGAATACGGCCTCATGGCCTTCTCGGTGTTGATCGCCGTCGTCGGAATTGCGTGGGCGTACAGTTGGTACGTGAAATCACCGGCGAAAGCCGAAGCCGTACGGACACGATTCACCGGAGTGTACAGTCTCCTCCTGAACAAGTATTGGATCGATGAACTCTACGACGCCGTGTTCGTTAGACCACTGATCAAGATTTCGACAGCTGTCTATCGCTACTTCGATCTGGCCGTAGTCGATGGCGCCGCCAATGGTCTTGCCACCACAATGCAAAACGCCTCAGCCGCCGGTGTGAAGACATCCACCGGACGCTTCCGCTGGGGGATCGTCACTTTTGTCGTCGGTTGTGTCGTCGCGGTTGGCTGGGCATTCTGGGTGTATCTGCAAGGGATGGTGGGCGCGTAATGGGAATTCTCTCCTTTCTCATTTTCTGGCCCGCCATTGTCGGATTCACGCTGTTACTATGGCCGCGCGATGAGGGGAATGAACTCGGAATCATCGCCACAATCGCCGCGATTATCGAATTCGCCGCATCACTCTGGCTCTGGTTCGGCTTCACTCCCGGTGCCGGATTCCAATTTGCCGAGAAACTCGAATGGATTCCTAGTTTCGGTATCAGCTATGCCCTCGGCATCGACGGCATCTCACTTCTGCTCGTTCTGCTCACGACATTCTTGACCATCATCGCAGTCGTATCATCGTTCACGAGCATCAAGACCCGCAAACGCGGCTACTACGCCAGTTTGCTCTTTCTCGCGACTGGTGTCATCGGTGCATTCTGCGCGACCGATGTCTTCTTGTTCTATGTGTTCTGGGAAGCAATGCTCATTCCGATGTACTTCCTGATCGGCATCTGGGGCGGCGAGAAACGCATCTACGCGACAGTCAAATTCGTGCTCTACACCATGGTCGGATCGCTGCTCATGCTGGTCGCCATTCTCTGGACCTATCAATACACTGCCGCTACCGGCAACGGCACATTCGACCTATTCGCGTGGTATGCACTCAACATTCCCGCACACATCCAGGTCTGGCTCTTTGCCGCATTCGCGTTGGCCTTTGCGATCAAAGTCCCGATGTTCCCGTTCCACACCTGGCTCCCCGATGCGCATGTGCAAGCACCCGCCGCCGGATCGGTGATGCTGGCCGGTGTACTCCTGAAACTCGGCACTTATGGCTTCATGCGGTTCGCCATGCCGCTATTCCCCGAGGGATTCGCCGTGCTGGCCGACACCATCATGGTTCTCGCCGTGATCGGCATTGTCTACGGAGCGGCGATGACACTCATCCAATCCGACGTCAAGAGTTTGGTGGCGTACTCTTCAGTCTCGCATTTGGGATTTGTGATGCTGGGGCTGGCGTCGGTCAATTTGCTCGGCGCATCCGGCTCGCTCTTGCAGCAGATCAACCACGGTATCTCGACCGGCGCGCTCTTCCTGTTGATTGGCATGATCTATGAGCGACGTCACACACGTCAGATCAACGACTACGGTGGCATCATCGCGGTAGTCCCAATCTACACGATCTTTTTCCTGATCGTGACATTCTCCTCGATCGGTTTACCCGGCACCAACGGATTCGTCGGCGAGTTTCTCATCCTGCTCGGCGCTTTCCAGACCAGCCCATGGGCGGCGATCGTCTCGACTACCGCCGTCATTCTCGCCGCTGGTTACATGCTGTGGCTCGTGCGACGCATGTTCTTCGGGCCGATCACCAAACCGGAGAATGAAACGATCAAAGATCTGGACCGTCGCGAGCTCGCGATTCTCGTTCCGCTCATCATTCTGATTATCTGGATTGGTGTCTACCCCAAGCCGTTTCTCTCGCGCATCGAACCCGACTTGAAGGCCTGGGTCGATCAAGTGCAAGGGCAGGGGCCGAGACTGGGCGAGACAGCGCCAGAACTCCCAGTCGAACCCGTGTCAGCAATGGAGGAGGCGCGATGAATTGGAATGCCGTCGCTCCGGAAATCGTGCTGACACTCGGCGTGTTCGCCGTGATGGTCTTCGACGTTATGTCGAAGGGGAAGTTCAATGCTGGCTGGCTCTCGGCGTTTTTCATTCTCGCCGCGGGCGGTATTGTCGTTTCGCAATTTGAAAACATCGAGGTCGGCTTCTCCGGCATGGTGATGGCCGACCGTTTCGCGCATATGTTCCGTTTGGTGATCTACGTAGGAGCGATCCTCGCGACACTCACCGCCGCCGGATCATGGAAGGGGAAAGGCGCAGTCCAGATTTTCGGTGTCGATTACTTTGCCCTGCTTCTGTTGTCCGTGATCGGCATGGATCTCTTGGTCATCGGCTCGCACATGGCTGTGCTCTTCCTCGGTCTCGAAATTCTCTCGCTTCCGCTCTATGCCATGGCCGCCGGCCCGGCGCACTCGGATGAAAATATCGAAGCGGGCGCCAAGTATTTCATGACCGGCGCCTTCGCCTCGGGCATTGTCCTATTTGGCATCGCGCTGGTCTATGGCGGCACTGGTTCATTCAACTTCGAAGAAATCGGCCTGGCGATCAATCAGGGTTCCGCGCATGGCCTCTTTGTCTGGGTGGGTGGCATTCTCATCGCGATCGGATTCCTCTTCAAGATTTCGGCCGTGCCGTTCCACTCCTGGGCGCCCGATGTCTATGCCGGCGCACCGACACCCACGGTCGCGCTATTTTCCGCCGCGCCCAAAGCCGCCGCGGTCGGACTGCTTCTGCGTCTCACATTGACTGTGTTCGCCGACATTCCCTTGGAATCATTCCTCTGGGGAATCGCCTGGCTCTCGATGCTGGTCGGCAATCTGCTCGCGTTGCGTCAACGCGACCTCAAGCGGCTGCTCGCGTACTCCGGCATCGCCCACATGGGGTATGCATTGGTCGGCCTCGCTGCTGGAGGGTCCAGCGCGGTCGGGGCCGTGAGCTTTTATCTTTTGGGTTATGCGGGGATGTCGGTCGGCGGATTCGCCGTGCTTTGCGCGATTGGTCACAATGGCGGCAAGGCGACACTGGCCGAAGTCTCCGGTCTCGGCAAACGTCACCCGTTCCTGGCGACCATCCTGACCATCTTCATGTTCGCTCTCGCGGGCATCCCGCCGACAGTCGGCTTCGCCGGAAAGTTCGTCCTGTTCTCCGAGGCCGTACGCGCCGATCTGATCGGCCTCGTAATCTGGGCCGTTCTCTTCTCAGCGCTGTCAGTGTACTACTACCTCCGCGTGGTCGTCGCGATGTGGATGTGGGACGAAACCCCCGAGTCCCTCGCAGTCGATCCACCGTCATCGCTACGCCCCGCCCTCTGGCTGGCGACACTCGTCACGCTAATCCCAGGCATCTACCCGCAGCCATTCCTCGATCTGGCGGGTAGCTCGCTCTTTTGGCTCCTGTAATTCCCCCATAGTTCCCCCCAACCGTCATTGCGAGCCCCGCCCTATGGGGCGAAGCAATCCTTTTTGAATGCTTCGATTACACATCTCGTCCGAATTGAAATCAAGATAGGAGGACAGACATTCCTGTCTGTCATATCGTCTCCGATTGACGGCGGCTCTCTCGCCGTCGAGCGGAGGCGATAATGCTCTTGCCACGCGCCAATTCGATTCGTGCGGCCAATCCAAAAACGATTGGCGCGCCCGAATCGAACGACAGACAGGAATGTCTATCCTCCTAAAAAATGCGAAATTTCCTTAGCGAATTGTTCTACTTAATAATCACAATCTTCCCGACCTGACTTCCCAATCGCGAATCAACCCGCCAGATGTAAATTCCGGATACGACCGCCTGCGTGTTGCGGGATATCAGGTCCCACCCGACAATCGACGAGTACCGGGTCAAATGCTTGTCGGGATGCTCGATGGTGCGGATCAAGTCGCCATCGAGGGAGTAGATGCGGATCGTCGCCGTATCCGGCAAGTTGGCGAACCAGATACGGCGTTCGTGCTCATTCATCGCTGGGAGGCCGTAGCCCTCGTATCCCTGCGCATAGTAGTTCGTGGTACGACCCTGCGCGTCGGGGAAGGCGATCTTGTACGGGTTTGGATACACCGTCACGCCCAGTCCGGAGTCGATCACAGCGTCAGCGGAATAGACCGGGAATGCAAATGTGGCGTTGGCTCCGGTACCGCCTTCGAGCGGCTCAACGTTGCGTTTGAAATCTCCATAATCGAGCGTAGTCACGGAGAACCAGAGTGGAATAGCTGCGTTGAGATTGTCCATCGTCATCTCGTATACGCCGTATTGAAGCGTGTCTTCGCCGATAACTGTGTCACGTACCTCTATTCGCTGGATTCGATTGTCGTGAAGAGTTCCCCCATCGGGGTAAGTATTCCCGTGATTGGGACCCTGTGCTGCCCAATACGACAGCCGTTCGGTGTTGACAATGCGAATGATGTTCCCCGAGGCATCCCGTACCGTGTCGACGATTATGTCCTTGTATGCGTTGATGAGCGATGGACGCGAATAGTCCCGCGGATCGAACTCTGCGTCACCCAACGCGCGCCTCCAGCCGTCGATTGTGAGCGGATACGATACCTGCCTCCAAGTGCCGCTACGTGGCTCGTAGGCCAATCGGTAATAGTCATCCGGGATATCCCAAGCGGCAATGAGTGCGTAGTCGCCTGAAGTGTTTGTCCTTGCAGAGTAGACTTTGTATCCCTCAAAGTCGCGCTGACGGGACAACTGATCAATTGCTGTTTCGGATGCGGCGCCGACCCATCGCAATGTCACGCGATTGGGCTCTGATGTGAGATCGATCACCGGTGCCGGCGGCGACTTCGGGCCGCCCCAATCGGGAATACCATCACCTTTGAACCAGACCGTATCACATCCTATCCCGGCTTGCCCAGAGCAGTTCTCGAGATAGAATTTCCCGGCGTATCCATCGCCATCCGTATCGACTCCCGGGTTGTCAAAGAACCAATCGGCCGCCCTCGCGCTCAATATGAGTTCTCTGAAGTCGAGGTTTTCACGGTAGGTCTGTGGATTGTTCGGATTGAAATTGCTGGCGTGGTTTTCTGGCCGCGTGTGGAAATTCTCGCCCGCAAAGATGGCATAAGTGAATGGAACGGAATCCCCAGGTGGTATGTCAGGTAGCGGCCCGCATGAGAGATGCAACGTCATCCCGGCTGTCCCGGCAGCCAGCGAACGCGCCAAGAGTGCGTCGCTTGTGGGTGGAGCCCAACCCTGCGCAGAGTAGTTGATGGCGGAGTACATATTGTCGTAGTCAATCTCGCCATTCGTCATGAGCTGGTACACACTGCGATCACCCAATGGCCACGCACGTCTTGCCGTGTAGTCGGTGCCGTTTTCCAACTTCCTCGGCCCCCATGTCCCGTCGATGCCTGTTGCTTGCGAGTATGCCCCCCACCAATTGAAGCTCAGTTTTCCTTCCGGTGCCCGAAGCACCCGGAATCCGATCGCGGAGGTGGGGCTGTAGTTCGAGAATCCATTTGGCCCTGGTTCACCGCTGTTGTCGGACATCCATGCTATGCCCACAGAGTCCGGCTCATTTGATGACGAGTCTGGGCCGGCAGGGACAACGCCAAGAAAGCCGGACATCAGGCCGGCTCCAGGGACATCCCGTGATCCTTCGTAATGGAAAGCCGTCGGAGAAATAATCAGGCCAATGCACGGTTCCCGGAGAACGGACGAGCTGATGTTTTTGAACCATAGGTCGAAGATCACGAAACGCTTTGAGTTTCCCTCCGACCATGCCCGGCTGGTCTGCACGACTTCCAGGCCAATCGGTTCATGGATGCGATGATCGATTTCATCGAATGTTTCCCCAAGTCTGGGAATAGCGGCAACTGCCGTATCACTGAAGATCGAGCTGTACTCCTCGTCGGCCAAGGCGACCGGGTTGAAGTGTGGAGAACTTGGGTGAGTAGATCGCTGTATGAATTCCTGGAACGCATTGAATTCGTTGAGAAACCCATACCATGTCTGTAAGCACGTACTGACCAATGTGTCAGTGTTCTTGATGCACCCAATCATAGGTGCTGCGGTGTACAAATAGTTAAGTTTGCTTCCGCCAGGGAACTCTAACGATGGGATCCAGTTGATCTTGAGCGCGTCCAAATCCTTAGGTCGCATGGGGAGGTCATAATTGATGCCTACTTCGCCGAAGCCGGGGCCGTTCCCGATTGTCCCAAAAGGCAAAGCATACAGCCAGAGGTCACCCGCATGATGCAAGCGTGGTTGCCAGATGGTCGGCGTAGCAGGTTCGCAATTTCCCCCCGACGTCGCGAAATAGAACATCACAGCAAGAACCGAAAGTGTGATTACGGCGCGCCTGTGCCACGCACACCAATTACCCCAACGGAGTGAGTGCTTCTCATCGACGCCTCTGACTTTGCCTGGGACTAGCATGTGTAAAGAATTCTCACTCCCCGTAGAATACACTTGGCGTTGTGAAATATTCCAGGGCGGACGAGAAAAAGTACTTGACAAGTAGGGGGGGGGCAAGCGCAAATTCATCGCAGTAGTAAACCGGTTCATTCAGTTGGAAACTAGGGTTCCGATGGCGCGGCTAATCTCCCTGCTACCTAAGATATTCGTGGGGCTCGTCGGCATTACGCTCGCACTGATCCTCGGCTGGTGGTTTGGTCAAGTCTATGGCCAACAGAAGGTAAAGACTGCCCAGGCGGAGTCGAAGGCCAAGTGGGACCAGATGACCGCCACTCGGCTTGTCGGCATAGCGGTTGGTGATTCATTCCCCTCGTTTCCAGTTTGGTCGCTGGATAGTTCAGGAGTCGCATGTGAAGTTCGCGAACTCCTTCCCGACGGTGGACTGTTGGTTTCTGTCTCGCCGACTTGCCACGTTTGTGTCGAGGTCGCCGTTGCACTCCAAACTGCGTGCGACAGGATCCAATCGCCCACTGCCGATGCTGTGCTTCTGTTAGAAGGGGAGAGTTCAGAGGTCCTGATGGCGGCACTGAAAGAGCACGATGTCCGTCTGCCGGTCTTTTGGGACGTCGAGCAGGCGCTATTCCACGTGCACAAGGTTAACAGCAATCCGACTTGGTTCGTATTGAACTCTTCTGGTGTGCTAAAGGATATTGGTTATGGCTTGAGTACTGCCGACGAATTCGTGGAGGTACTTGCTGCAAAATAGTCTGCAAGCACCGAAACTAATCGCGAACATGTGATCATAGCTCTCCTAACGACATAACTGCGA
>Ga0307505_10002612_pt1 | contig 12320 bp, 11 predicted proteins | sample 23_S_MG_FD_202183 | JGI IMG/M metagenome (GOLD analysis project Ga0307505, IMG submission 202183) | Soil microbial communities from Populus trichocarpa stands in riparian zone in the Pacific Northwest, United States - 23_S | ecosystem: Environmental > Terrestrial > Soil > Riparian zone > Trees...
CTGCGTTCTCGGTCTGGATATCGGATTCTCGCGGCGCGTCAGGATCCGGCCAGGCCGGCGGCTCATCACATAGATCGTATCCGCCAGATACACTGCTTCGCGCAGATCGTGGGTGACCAGGATCGCGGTGAACCGGTTCTTGAGCCAGAGTTGCTGGAGATTGTCCCACAGCTCTTCTCGCGTGAAGGCGTCGAGCGCGGCGAACGGTTCATCCAGCAGCAGCAATTCGGGAGCGTGGATCAGCGCGCGGCAGAGACTGACGCGTTGCTGCATTCCGCCAGACAATTGCCAGGGATAGAGCTTCTCGACGCCCTTCAGTCCGACGTCCGCGAGGAGCGCAGATACTTTGTTCTCGTAGCTTGCCCGGTCGCCGCGAACCTTGTCGCGATGTGCCGCCACGATCTCGAGTGGCAGCATCACGTTGTCGAGCGCGGTACGCCACGGCAGCAGGATGGAGTTCTGGAACGCCATCCCGACTTGCGAGAGCGGACGGTCCACCTTCTTGCCGGCAACCTCAACGGTGCCGGAAGAAGGCAGAACCAGTCCGGAAACGAGCTTCAGGAGCGAGGACTTGCCACACCCGCTTGGGCCGACGACGGCGACGAATTCCCCTTGCTGAATCGACAAGGTCGTATTGTCGAGCGCGGGATTTTCGTCTTCTCCGTAATGCAGACTTGCGTCGTTGACCTCGATAAACGCCGTTGGCACGTCCTCACCTACCCTACCTCTTGAGCTTGCGCTGCTCCGCCGGCGGAAGAAATGCGTCGTTGAACACTTCCTTCACCGTGACCTTCTTCGGCAGCTGGAACGCAAGCGTGACCTGATCGATGGCCTTCAACATGCGCGCATCATCGATGCCACCCATGCCTTTGGCTTTTGTTTCGTCGGTCACAATGTTGTTGTTGAGTACCATGTTGAGCCGTTCGAGTTCGACCTTCTCATTGACCAGCCCGTCGTACTTCTTGACGAGCGCCGCGCCCGCGACCGGGTCGGCGATCGCATCCTGCCAACCCTTGATCACCGCCCGGATGAAACCCTTCATCTCGTTCGGCTTTTCCTTCGCCGTCTTCTCCGAAATCATCAGCGCGTTGCCGTACAGCGCGATGCCGTAATCGTAGTAGTGGAACACGTTGATCTTGTCGGAGCCTTCGCCGAGCTCGCGCAGCGTGAGCGATAGAAAGTCGAAGCCCGTGATGCCGTCTACATCACCGCGAACCAGCATCGGCACGCGCAGCGGGGGATCCATCGCCTGCCACTTGACCTGCGAGTTGTCGATGCCGATCGCCTGCGCGAACGCGGGAAACAGCTTGCGCGGAGCGTCGAACACCGGCGCGCCGAGAGTCTTGCCGACGACTTTCTTGGGATCGTCGATGCCGCTCTTCTTCATCGTAATCAGCGCGAACGGCGGCCGATTGTAGAGCATGAAGATCGACTGCAGCTGCTTGTCGGGGTTCTTCACGTTGAACTCGATCATCGAATTCACGTCGGCAAACGCGATGTCATACGCGCCGGAAGCGACGCGCGTGACCGTGCCGGTCGACCCGCTGCCGGTGTCGATGGTGACGTCGAGACCTTCGGCTTTGAAGTAGCCGCGTTCCGCGGCGAACAGGAAGCCTGCGGCCGGACCCTCGAATTTCCAGTCGAGGCTGAACTTGATCGGAACAAGCGGCTTGTTCTGCGCAAAGCTCGTCGTGCAGAGCGCGAGCACGGCAAGCAGTGCGAGCGATACGCGTTGGAGGGTTGCTGGCATGAGTCTGATCTCCCCTTAGGCAGTCTTATCTTCTGTCTTAGACAAGAAACAGAAGGTTATGAGAGGCCTCCAGGCATGGCAAGGCTCTATTTCGAACAGCGATTGCTCAATTTGGGGTCATTATCCCTTCACTTCTTTGGCTTCTTCGCCGAGCGGATATTCTTCACGAGAACGTCAAGCAGTTCCGGCAAGGCCAGCGGCGTGGCGTCACCGCCGCCACGGGAATACACACCTCCGACGCGAGATTTCGGCTTCTTCAATCGCTTGGCGAGCCGCGCAATCGCCTGCTGGCAATCGTCGAGCGTGGGGAGACACTGAATTTTCAGCTCGTCGGGAAGTCGGTCGTTCGCACCGACAAACGCGAGCGTCTCCTTCCCGGCTTTACGCGTCACGCGGACATTGTGTTGCGGACGTTCTTCGCGGCCGAGAACGAAGCTTCGATGCGTCAGGCCCGGAGCGACCCACGCCATCCGATGCGTGTAGTACTTCGCCGTACTCTTCACCGCCTCGGCCAGTTTCTCGGCCATGACGTTGTGCATCTGGACGTAGGCCTTGAGCTCGGAAGGTCCCCACTTCCAGCGAGTATCGGAAACGCGCTTGGCGGAGAAATCTTTTCTCCACGGCGAGACGGCGTTGCCGCGATTCTCGAACAGCCCGGGATCGTCGTACGCAGCCGAAGGGGACGGCCGACCGTCGTAGCTTGCGATGTGCTCGTAGGGCACGAATGCGAGCGGTTCGGAAATCACCACGCGATGAATCACGACCCCCGCCCCGTTGGAGAGCGGTGCGAGGTTCAGCACGTCCGGCGAATACTCCGGCTCGAGCCGGTCGCGGATCTCCTGGGGGAGAAAATTTCGCCCAACCGGACGAAAGCCGGCGTCGTGCAGGCGCTGATTAATCCGCTTGTGTTCCGTGCTGAACGGATACGGCTTCGTCTTCGTGCAAGGCATGAACAGGAGAATGCGAACCGGTGCCTTTGGCAATTTCGGCGCGTATTCCTCGGTGACGAAGTTCAGCCAGTGCGAGACGCGCTTGTGCTTTAGCGAGTCGACATTGTCCTGCGGGGAATAAAGGCAGAGGCTCTCGTCCAGCTGGAATGGCGGCAGAATCTTCTGCTTCGATTCCTCGATCCGCTGCGCACGGTTCTGGACGGACACCATCGCTTTTGCTCCTTGTCTCAATCAGAAAACAGTATAAAGATTTCGCCTTGTTAGACAAGGGTCTCGCGCGATCCGTACAACAGGGCGGAGAACGAAATGCAGTCCCAGGTTTCGTCACAGCGGGAAGAAATCCTCCTCGCAGCGCGTGCATTCGCCCGCCTGGGATACATGCATGGCTTCGGACACATTAGCGTGCGCGACGGTGACGGCCTGCTCATCACGCCAACACGCCCTCCGTTCCTCAACCAGCAACCCGTGGACGTTCTGCGCTGCGACGGCAACGGTCAGGTGCAGACGGGCAATCCCAAAAACAGGCCGATTGAAGTTTTCCTGCACCTCGGAATTTATGCGGCACGCAGCGACGTAAACGCGATTTGCCGGACGCACGCTCCCCACTCGTCGGCAATTCAAAGCCAGCAATCCGTGCCGCCGATCCGCCACGGCTTCGGCGGAATTGCCGAGACAATCGCCGTGCACGACGAGACAGATCTGATTCACACGATCGAAATGGGCCGTCGCGCAGCAGGAACACTCGCGCAGTCGGATGCGCTAATCCTTCGTGGCAACGGCGTGCTTACCGTAGGAGCGACGGTCGGACAGGCAGCCGCCCGCATGTGGAGCCTCGAAGAGCGCTGTACATTCGACAAGCTCACTCCCGACGACGCGATCTCCTTCAGCAAGGAAGAACTCGCCGCACGCAAGAACTGGTACGAAGCCGAGTCCGATCGCATCTGGATCTGGCTCCAGCAGTCTGCAAAATCATAAACGCTTCAGGCGTTGAACTCGTTCGTCACGTTGGATTTGAGAACCCGAACGCGCCGCGTCGTCGAAGGCGTGTTGCGGCTGCGGCCGACGAAGCGCGGAATGCCGCCGCTCACGACCGCACCGACGGCCGCGATGTCGCCGTTCGAGATCGACGACAGCGCATCGTGTTGCGAGCCGCCGTCCGGTGCATCGATCAATGCGATATCGGCGTCGCGGCCAAGCGCGATCACTCCCGAGTTCAGGCCGTAAACGCGCGCGTTTGATCCGGTCGCAGCGCACAGGAAGAGTTCAGGCGGCAGACCCGTCAGGCTCGCGCAGTGTGCAACCGTGTACAGCATGCCGAGCGGCATGACGCCGCTGCCGGTCGGCGTGTCCGTCGCAATGATGAACCGGTCGAATGCGTCGAGCTCGTAGGCGAGCCGCGCGCACAGGATCGTCGTACGCAGGTTGCCCGCGGTGCAGACCTGCAGCGCCGCGTCCGACTCTTCGATGATCAACCGGAAATCCTGATCGGGAATCGCGGTCGGACCGCCATTGATATGAAACGATACGTGCGGCTGCATCGCGACGATGTGCTCGCCGCGGATCGCTCCCGAGCCAGGAATTGAAGAACCGCCCGTGTGGACCGTCGTGATCAATCCCGCGTCTTTCGCCATTTGCACGAGCGGCACGTAGTCGAACGATGACTTCACCGCGCCGAAGCCAGCCTTAGCGAGCCAGACGCCCTTGGCCCTCACCTCTTCAAGATCGGACTTCTGCAGGCCGGGCTCGAGGATGATGGAGCCGGCAAACACACGCATGCCGCCCGGACGAAAATGCTCGAAGCAGCGTTGCGCGGCGACGGCGAGCGCCTTGACACCCTCGACGTCGCTGGGACGGCCCGGTGTATGCACTTCCGACGCCGAGATCGAAGTCGTCACGCCGCCGTGCAGATAACTTTCCAGGAACCCTACGGTGCGCTGGCGCGGTGTGTAGTCGCCGAACGTGATGTGGACGTGACTGTCGATCAGCCCGGGTATTGCTGTTGTACCCGCAGCATCGATGATGACATCCGAGGATTCGATATCGAATGCCGCACGCTCACCGATATGAGTGATTTTCCCGTCATCCGTAACGATGCAATCGCCGGCGACGAACGGCGATTTCCATTCGCCGCTAACGATCCGTTCGATATTGACGATCGCTACACGCATCTCAGGTCAGACCATCGCGCGTCTTGATTTCATTCTTGGCAAGACCGCCCACGCGGTGATTGAGCCGCCCCCGATTTGCGTAAGCGACGATGATCGCAATCTCGTCCGGCAACGGCGCATCATGAAGCGTCAGGCTGATCCCGTCATAGTGGGAGCGTACATAGAGTGCGTCCTTGTGCGCGAGCGGAATATCGATCGTCGACCCGGGCGCAACGCGCTTCGTCATCGACGAAATCCACGCGATTCCGCCACCGGCGGCTTCCCGCATGACATTGCCGAACACGGTGGTGAGCATCGCAACCGCGTGCTCCTGTTCCCCGCCGACGCCGACTAGTCCCGCTTTCCCATAGCTGTCGATCGTATGCGGCCGCATGTATTCGGCAGCGATAGCCGCAATGCGCTTGCCGAGATCCTTGCTCGCGTCCGTGAGCGGCTTCAGGTCTTCAACGTAGCGCCCGGTGTAGGGATTCTTCAGCACCGCCACGACCGCGACCTTGCGCAGCGGCTCGGGCGACTCGCGGCCTGCCTCGCTGAACGTGTCGTCGACCTGCGCGAAAATTCGTCGAACTTCCACCTGGAATCTCCGTTGGTTCGGTGCGGCGCCTTCAGGCGTCGCGCAGTACGAGCTTCATCGGCGTGGGATTGAACGCATTGCACGGCGTAAGATCCTGCGGACAAGCGGACAGCAACACGACGAGATCCATCTCCGCCCGCAAAGTGATCGTTGCGCCCGCTCCATGAGCCGCAGCATCGGTTACGACGTCGCCCTCAGGCGTCACGCGATTGTGCATGAACACGTTCCACGCCCACTCGCCTTGAAGCGCAACCTTCTCGCCGAGCAAATCGCGCGCCTGGCGCAGATTGCCGAGGCAATGCGGATGATCGTGAATGTTGAAGTCGTGCGCAAATCGCTCGTGATCGCAGCACGGCACGATGATGTCGTGCCGTTCGACGTCATCGCGCATGATGGTGAATACCGGATTTCGGTGGTTCGAGAAGAGCTTCGAACCCTTCTTCAGCAGGATCGACGTGTTGCAAGAGACCGTGTGCGTCGGCGACATGTATTCGCTCGGATCGTCGCGGCGCCAGGCGATCAGGTCGCCGACCTGCTGTCCTTCAACATCGACGATGTCGAGGAGTTGGCCGGCCTTCATGTAAAGGCCGCGACCCTCTTTCGCCGGCACGAAAACTTCCTGTGCGACGGCCATGAACAATCCTCCAGTGATCAGCGCTTGTTCGCCCGGGCCTTGGCCGGTGGATAGGTCTCGTCGAACAGACCGACCTCCAGGCTTTCGAGATGGCTCAACACATCTTCGAGCGTCGTCACGTCCACATACTTCATGTGAAGATCGAACAGTGTCGCCTTGTGCGGCAGTTCCCCGCGATCGAACACCGCCTCTTCGGGAATCGTGACCTTGAGGTCGTAGCTCAGTGCATCGACGGCGGAGGCGCGCACGCACCCACTCGTTGTCGTGCCGGTGAGAATGAGCGAGTCGGCCTTCATGTGGTTCAGGTAACTCATCAGCGGCGTACCGAAGAATGCCGACGGCTTGCGCTTCTCGATGAAGATGTCGTCCGGCTCCGGCGCCACCTCGGCCACGATCTCGTTGCCCTTGTGGCCCATCACGTCGACTTCTTCGTCGGAGCGTGAGCCCTTAAGGCCCCAGATTCCGAGATCGAATGAATCTTCCCGGCGCGGGTTGGTCGTGTAGATCACCGGCAGCCGCTTTCTGCGGCCGACCTCGAGAATCTTCTGGACCGCGTCGATGCCGTCCCAGGCGCGTTCGCCGCACGAAAAGTGCCAGCGCTTGATCGATTCCAGGATCGGCTCGCGCTTGTCGCCGCAGAAATTGTAGTTGATGTCGATCACGACGATGGCCGGCCGCTTGCCGAAGCCGGCGCGCTGGCCCCAGCCCGCGGCCTCGAACACCTTGCGATCGCGGTCCGAGAGGATGTCGTCCCAGACGTGAGCGTTCTTGCGTACGGTCGTCGACATGATCAGGCACCCCTCGCTTTGGTGTAGCGCAGCGTCTCGGCGCAGAAGCCGGGCCGGTTATAGGGATCGGCCAGCCAGCGGTCGGTGCGGCTGACACGCACCGGGCTCGTGACTTCCATGCTGCCCGGCTTGCGCGAGCCGAGTTCACGCTTGAGATACTTGCCGCGCGGATCGCCGACCGGCCGCATGCCGGGGCTGTTGTCCGCCCATTCTGCCGTGACCTTGCCGCGCAGGATCGTCTTCACCGGCCAGCCGGTAAAGGTGTGGCCTTCCATCAGCGACCAGCCCGAACGCGTATTGATGTGGTCCTTGGTGACCTTCACCTCGCGGTCGAGATCGACCAGCACGACGTCGGCGTCGAAGCCGGGCAGAAGCGAGCCCTTCTTGCCCCAGATGCCCGACGTCTTCGCCGGGTTTTCGCAGGCCACCTGCACGACGCGCTCGATCGAGAGCCGGCCCTTGTTCACGCCTTCCGAAAGCAGCGACGGCAGCATCATCTCGACGCGCGAGAAGCCCGTGCGGCACGACCAGATGTTCGGGTTGTACATTTCCTCGTACGACGACGGCTCCCAGCCAACGACGTGATCCGAGCCGACGACGTCGACGGTGCCGTCCGCCAGCGCCGCCCAGAGCGCTTCGATGTTGTCGCGGCGGCGGAGCGGCACGTTGATGCGCCATCCGAACTGCGGCTCGAGCCAGAGCCAGGCCGGTCCGGTTTGTGCATAGAGTTCAAGACCTTCGGCGCGCGCTTTCGCGATCTCGTCAAAAGTGAGCTTGGTCGTGGCGTGCTGGAGATAAAGTCTTACGTGGCCCGGCGTCTGGCGCGCGAGATAGGTGTACGCGTGAACGTGCTGCGCTTCGAGGAAGTCGGGCGAACGGTCTGTCCAGGCGCCGAAATCCGTGCGGCCCGCCTTGCGCAGGCGTTCCTCGAAGATTCGCGCGATTTCCCAGTTTTCGGGATGGATATGGCAGATCGCCGGGTAGCCGAGATGCGCCACGTTCTCCATCACAAGGTAGACCGTGCCGTCGTCGATACCGGTACCGAGGCCCGCGCGCCGCGAGGGCCAGTTATTGTCTTCGTCGGCCCGCATGCCCTTCATGCCGCGGGTCTGGAGATAGAGCTTGTAGGACGTGACGCCATGCTCTTCGGCGTAATAGGGAATTTCGTTCGCCTGCTCGTCGGTTTCGAGCATGTAGGTCATGTAGCAGTCGACCATCGAGACATCCTCGATGATCTTCACCGCCGGCTCGAAGCAGTGCTTGAAGGAGACGACATCCTTTGCCGTCACCACTTCCTTGAAGGGTTCGGTGCCGAGGCGCGTCGACGGCGCCTGGATGCCCCACGTCGTGACGCCGGCGCAGGCCGCGGCGCGCGACTCGGTCGTCATGTCATGGCGGAAAGGAACGTAGCAGCCGGGATGGCTTTCGCTGTCGACGATCCCGGGCAGAACGTGCAGACCGCTTGCGTCGATCGTCTCTTTTGCGGGCGGCAGAAACTGATCGGGAGCCAGTGCGGCGATCTTGCCGTCTTTTATGCCGACGGAGACATTATACTGACCGGTGCCCAGCACGACGGTTCCGTTTTTGATTTTTAGATCAAGCTGTTCGGTCATTCCTGGCTCCATTGACAAACCGCCGCGGCGGGCATTTACTTCTCTGTACCCTGTCTGAGACAGAATAACAGACGCATTCAGCAAGGCAAGATCGAGTCATGATTTTTGTTGAATCTTCTGCGACCGGCCGAAGCGGTTCGCTTCCGTTCATCGCCGACAAATTCTCGGGACACAGCATCGACGATCAGATCGTCGAGACGCGTCGCTGCACCGTGCAGATGCAAAACGGATTCCTCTATCTCGATGTGCTCGCCTCGCACGCCACCGCCCTGCTTGGGCACGACCGTCCGGAACCGGAGACTGCGAACCGCGGCGCTCTTATAAAGTCGCTCGCGCGTCTCCACGCCGACTACGACTGTCTCGCGGTCTGCGCGGACGCCGTGGAAGCGCTGCTGCTGGCAAAGAAGATAGGCTCGGTGATCGCCGGCGATGCCCAATCGGTGCGCGTGATCGGCGCCGAAGCCGGTGAGCCGGAAAATGCTCCCGGGATCGTGGTCGCTGTCGAGAGCGAAACCGTTGGGCGCAGCGGGGTCTGGCTGGCGAGCGCGGAGTGGCGCAATCCACCGTCCTTCATCATCGCCGGAAATGTTCTTGCGGCCGGCGAACCGTTCGGCGCTCTGTTCGTTGAACGGCGCATTGCATCAAGAATTCCCGCCAACTCCGTTTCCGGCTTCACGCCGCCGTCCGATGCGACGATCGCCCTCGTCCAGGCAACGATCGATGCGGTCTCGGCACAGCGTCTCGTCGAAAAGGCGAAGGACCTCGCGGCGTACTTTCACAACCGCCTCGAATCGGTGCGCGCATCCTGCAGCGACATTGCGGAGATTCAGGTCGCCGGCTTGAGCGCGAGAATTCGCCTGAACGGTGACCTCACCGCCGCGCAACTGAAGCGCCGGCTTTGTGAACGCGGCATGCTTGCGGGCGTAGACGATCGCGGTTGGCTCCTGATCAGGCCTCCGCTTGCGATCCGCCTGGCGGAAATCGACGTCATCAGCGGCGTGCTGCGCGGCGCGCTACTCGGCACCGCTATGGCCCGTACGGCGGCCTGCTGCGCCGCCTGCGAGACCGAGGGTGCCTGACCGCCGATTGCAGAAGCCGACAACTCGGCTTGTAATTGCAGGTGACGTTCCGCTAAATACCGCCTCTTCTGCCAGCATTACGGACGGTTTCTTGGCGACAATGAAAACAAAACGGCCATTGAAAGTGGCTCGCGCCTCGATGAACCCTCCCCTCAGCGCGCGCGACGTCGAGGAAGCGCTCGAGGAACGCATCAGCACCGGCAAATACGGGCTTGGTGAGCGGCTTCCGACTGTCCGCGATATTGCCGCGGAGTTCGGCACCAGTCCCTCGACCGTCAGCCGCGCCCTGCAGGAAATGATGCGCAGCGGCTGGCTCGAGGTGCACGAACGGCGCTTCGTCCGCGTGCGCGATCAGCTCCCCTCGAATGCGGTGCGCAGCGCCGACATCCAGCGGTCGGTAAAGGCCGTTGCCCATAAGTGGAAACTGCGCGGCGGCACCCAGGAAGAGCTGATCGAATCGCTCTCGGAAATCGTCGCGGACGTATTCAAGTCGCAGGCGAAATTCGTCTTCACCGAATGCAACACCAGCGATCTGAATTTTATGGCTGAACAGCTCGCCGGGCAGATGCCGGATGCGCTGATCAGGCGTCAGTTGATCAAGGATCTCGACAAGCAGCAATTGATCCAGGACGCCCCGGTAATTCTCGTTCCCTATTTTCATTACGCCGAAGTGCGCGAAATGGTCGGGGATGCCCTGTCGATCGTTCCGATCCATTTCAAGCCGAGCGTCGAAGCGCTCGACAAACTGCTGACGATCAAACCGAAAAGCGACGTCGTCGTTTTCGGCCACGACCAGCGATCGATCGAGCGCCTGTCGCTGATGGTGCGCGATTATGTGGATGTGAAAATCACGGGCGTAACGACCAAAGAACCTCAGAAACTCGCCAAACTCGCAAAGAATGCCGACGCCATCGTCGCGATCGCCAGCGCGCTGGAATCCCTGCCTCGCCGCCCCGATACGAAGCAGGTGATCGAGGTGCGATTTGAACTGGAATCTTCGCTGCAGAACAAGATTCCGAACGGCGAAATCAGCGTCGCACCCCACGAATAACACACGTATCGGCGATCGGCGCCGTATGCTCCATTCGCTGGATTACGCGTCCGATTGCGCGTAAATTTCCGCTCCTTCTGTATCCAACACTGTTTCATGAGGCCGCCCATGTATCCCGACACCAAACTCTTCATTGCCAATGCCTGGTGTCCGAGCGCCGACGGCCGGACCCTTCCCGTGCTCAATCCCGCGACCGGCGAACAAATCGGCACGGTGGCACACGCGGGTCCGAAGGATCTCGAACATGCTGTGGAGGCCGCGGCCAAAGCGTTCCGGGTGTGGAGCAAGCTGTCCGCGTACGAGCGATACAAAATTCTCCGCAAGGCCGCGGATATCATGCGCAGCCGCGCCGACGAAATCGGCCGGATCATGACGGTCGAACAGGGGAAACCGGTTGCCGAAGCCAAGGGGGAAGCGACCTTGGCGGGTGACCTGATCGACTGGTTCGCCGAAGAAGGTCGTCGCACCTATGGTCAGGTTGTCCCTGCGCGTACTGATGGCGTGCAGCAGATCGTCTTCAAGGAGCCGGTCGGCCCTGTCGCGGCCTTCTCGCCCTGGAATTTTCCGATCAACCAGACCGTCCGCAAGGTCGCGTGCGCGCTCGCCGCAGGTTGCTCTATCATCGTCAAGGGACCCGAAGAGACGCCCGCATCCTGCGCTGAACTCATTCGCGCATTCGTGGACGCCGGCGTTCCCGAGGGCACAGTCAATCTCGTCTATGGCGTTCCCGCGGAAATTTCCGAGTATCTGATCGCGCACCGGAGCATCCGCAAGATTACCTTCACCGGCTCGACCGCCGTTGGAAAGCATCTCGCCGAACTGGCCGGACGCCATATGAAGCGCGCCACCATGGAGCTGGGCGGACACGCACCGGCGATCGTGTTTGAAGATGCCGATGTCGACCTCGCCGTGAAAATCCTCTCCGCGAACAAGTTTCGCAATGCCGGTCAGGTGTGCGTGGCGCCAACGCGCTTCCTGGTTCAGGAAAAGGTCTACGGCCAGTTCGTGGAAAAATTCACGGCCTCCGCCAAAGCGATCAAGGTCGGCGACGGGCTCGATCCCGCGACAAGAATGGGTCCCCTCGCGCACGCGCGGCGAGTAGACGCGATTGAGGGATTCGTAACCGATGCCGTCGAGCAGGGCGCGAAGCTCAACACCGGCGGCAACCGGATCGGCAACAAGGGATATTTCTTCGAGCCGACAGTTCTATCCGACGTTCCTCTTTCGGCGCGCATCATGAACGAGGAGCCGTTCGGACCCGTGGCGGCGATCCGTCCGTTCCAGCACTTCGAGGATGCGGTCGAAGAGGCCAACCGTTTGGACTACGGACTCGCGGCTTACGCCTACACGCGATCGGCATCGACCGGCGCACGTCTCGGAGCGGCAATCGAAAGCGGAATGGTGTCGATTAATCACCATGGTCTCGCCTTGCCGGAAGTGCCTTTCGGTGGAGTAAAGGATTCCGGTTACGGGTCCGAAGGCGGTTCGAATGCTATCGAGGCGTATCTGACCTTCAAGTTTGTTACGCAGGCGATCGCCTGAGATTCGCGAATGCGACTCGGTTCAAGACGGAGCTAACGGTTCCTAGTGCCGGTTGAAAAGACCGCCATCCGTCATTGTGCGTATGTCGGCCAGCCGATCGGCGCGCGTGCCTGAATCAGTTTGGCAAGCCCGAGAATTGCCGGCTCCGAGAAACGCGGACCTACAATCTGA
>Ga0307505_10002613_pt1 | contig 12319 bp, 8 predicted proteins | sample 23_S_MG_FD_202183 | JGI IMG/M metagenome (GOLD analysis project Ga0307505, IMG submission 202183) | Soil microbial communities from Populus trichocarpa stands in riparian zone in the Pacific Northwest, United States - 23_S | ecosystem: Environmental > Terrestrial > Soil > Riparian zone > Trees...
GCCGAAAGTTAGTCGGACACCCGGATATTTACAAGCTTCCAGGGATTGCGAAAAGCCTCCATCGTCAACTCTCCCTTCTCGATCTTGAACTTAGCAACCGGAAGTATCGTGCCGGTGCTCTTATCGCTATCCGCCGCGATCGTTATCTCGCCCATCGAAAGGCTGTAGTCGCTCGAGCGGCTCGAGGTCCATGCCTCACCAAACGTGATCGGACGATCTGTTACAAAGCGGATCTTTCTGCTGCCGTCGGGCATCGGAAATTCGCGGATGTAGTTTACGTCGAAGCCCAAAGTGCCGGTTACCGCGATGCGGCCCTTCGACTGCATCTTGTGCAGAGCGTTGGAGAGGCCCTGAGATCCCTTTGCCTGAAAGGCGTCGAGCAGAACTTTTTGGTCTTCTGCGGACGAGATCTCATTGATGATCAGATTGATGCTTACAATCTTGCCGAGTTGCGTGGACGTGCCTTGCGCGATCGCAGTGACATACTCGCGCTTTCTTTCCTGCGCCGAAGAATCGATCGATAGAACGGCAACAATGGCGGCGACGATCGCAAAGTTCTTAAGTAGATCTTTCACTTTCATTTCTGTTCTCCGAGTATATTTTTCGATCCGGCGCACCTAATTTGGAATTGTTTTGGCCGGAACTTCAAAACGAGGATAGCTCCCTACCATGCGTGGGAGAACTGTCACTTATTACAGGGCGAAAGGACTCTCGCTATCGCGGGGGCTCTGAGAAACAAAAGGCCTGATCCACGTGCAGCAAACTTGACCCGGTCGCAAAAAATCGGCGTCCCTGTACTTTTTTACAGTAACTATCTGTACGCGAATTGAAGTAGAGTTCAGCGGAGAATGCCGATTAACTGGAGCTGTCAATGACCGAAACCATAATTAAGGGTTACCACCTTTTCGAGCGAGCGATCGTTCTGGCCTTGCTATGTCTGTTGATGCTTGTCGTGCTGTATGCAACATTCGGCTTTCTGGTGATAATAGTGTGGACAATGTACGAACGAGTTCAATCACCTGAGTTCCACATTGCCTTACCGCTCCTCCACGAGGTATTTGCAGGGTTTCTGATGATCCTGATCGGCCTCGAATTGATGAAGACGATAGTAATGTATCTCGACGAACATGTGATCCACGTCGAAGTCGTACTCTCCGTCGCCATGATCGCCATCGCCCGCCACGCGATCGACGTCGACTACAAGACCGCGAGCCCGCTGGCCATGATCGGAACCGGAGCGATCATCATCGCCCTTGCAGCAGGTTATTACTTTTTTAAGAAGGCAGATCTAATGAGTCCGCTGCCAGTTCGAGCCACATGAGGAGATGCGTAGGCGGTAGGCTTTACTATTGGCAAACCAAAAACAACTTGCTCCGACGATCGAGATCCGCGTGCCGGCGGTTCAGATCCCTCCCTGTCCACCATCAGAATAAACAAGAAGGTCGTTTCTTGAATAGTATCTAGCTTCCGACAACTGCCTTGGCAGGAGAGAATGGGTAGGACTCGGATCGGGTGCAAAGGGAGTCGATAAGGTCGTCGCGGACCTCAAAGCCGATGCCAGGACCGCTCGGGGCGTTGATCGTTCCATCTGGACTTACTACGACCGGGCTCTCGACGATATCTTCATCCCAATAACGCGCTGATGCCGAGATATCCCCCGGCAAACTAAATCCTTCAAGCGTTGCCATCGCAATGTTGTGTGCCCTGCCAACACCTGTCTCAAGCATTCCTCCACACCAAACGGGAATGTTTTTTGAGAGCGCGAGTTCCTGGATCCTTTTCGCCTCGGTATGGCCGCCGACTCGGCCAAGCTTAATATTGATGATCCGGCACGCATCGATCTCGAGAGCCTGCTCGGCGTCCCGCAAGCTCGTTATCGATTCATCGAGACAGATCGAGGTCCTGATCTTCTTCTGCAGTTTTGAATGGTCGATAAGATCTCCTGGCTGTAGCGGCTGCTCGATCATCAGCAGTTCATGATCATCCAACGCTTCAAACACCGAAATGTCATCCAGCGTATACGCGGAATTCGCATCGACGGACAGCAGAATGTTTCCAAAACGCGCCCGTACAGCATCAACAAGTTTAATATCGTGTCCCGGCTTGATCTTCAGCTTGATCCGCTGATAACCCGCATCAACCTCTTTCGCCACCTTTTCGATCAGCACATCGACAGACTTCTGAAGCCCGATAGAAACTCCGGTATTGATCGTCTCGCGAACGCCGCCGAGATGCTTCCAGAGCGGTATGCCACGAAGTTTTGCTTCGAGATCCCAGACCGCATTCTCGACAGCAGCGATCGCCATTCGGTTGCCGCGGATCGACGAGAGAGAATTCGCAAATGCGGCCGCGGATGTCGGCGGCATCGAGGACAACATCGGACAGATCGAGCCGATTATCACGGTCCAGGCTGCATCGACTGATTCGTGGTTGAACAGCGGCTGCTCCATCGCTGTGCACTCACCATAGCCAAGCGCTCCACTCTCGTCCAACGCCTCGACAATGATGATGCGGCGTTCGGTGGTCACTCCAAAGCTCGTCTCAAATGCATGCTTGAGCGGCATCCCGATCTCTCGCAGCGTCAGTTGTCTCAAGTTCAATCCGCCCATTTTATTCCGACTCCCCGCTATACCACCGAGCCCCGGAAGCATACTCCTCTTCAAACTGCCGAAGATGTTCCAGCGAACGTTCTGACTGGCTATGCGCACATGCGACCAAGATCGCGTTGATCGCCCCGATCGGCGCCACATACGAATCTATGAACGACGTCCGCGAGATCGAAGCTACCAGGTACGAATCGCAATACTTCGCGATCGGGGTCGCGTCCCCGTTCGTTATGCCGAAACTCGGCACATTCCTTCGGCGCGCTCCCTTCGCTGCCTCAATCGTTTCTCGCAGTCCGCGGCCAAAGCTGATCGCTATAAGGAGGTCCTTCGGCGTAAGGATCTTAAGGCGGTTCTGGATAACGCCGCTGCTCCCCACCGGTGCGTCCGCGTCGAACCCCAGCCGCACGAGGCCATACGAGAGCGACCATGCGAGCGTCGCAGCAAAGTCCACACCCACCACTACGATCCGCTGCGATACATTGATGCGGTTTGCGATCTCGACAACCTTGTCCGCATCTATTGTTGTGCGTAGCTCGTTGAGATTCTCAAGATCCTTCTCAAGGCTTTGTCGTACTCGGTCGGCAACCGTCAACTCGGTCTCCTCCGCAGCTTTCATCGCAGAATAGGGCGTGATCTTGGCGACGAAATGCTCGCGAAGGTCATGGGCGAAATCTGCAAATTTCTCGTAACCGAGGGCCTGGATCGTGCGAATGATCGTCGCGGAATCGACATCATACCGTCTGCCCATGTCGCGCGAAGAAAGGAAGTACGTCTCGTCCGATTCGTCGAGAATACGTCGAAGCAGCTTCTGCCGGCTTGGGCTCAGGTTGGTGCGAGATCCAACTAATCGATTTCCAAGCGTCGTTCCGGAATCCGTCTCACCTTCGTTGGCAAAGGCACCTGACGAGCCATTCTCATGGTCGAGGGACACCGGCTCATCTTTTCTTGAACCGATCTCATAGCGGCCGCCGGTTCTTTTCATCGTCTATCCCTCCCGCCAATTTGTGGAAACACCGGGCAATATAGCCGACCTTTGCTCAAAATGCAACACATGATGCAGAATTGTGAATCGAATGCTGTATTCTGCAACAGAAATGCTATGAGTTACAAGATATTTTTAGACGCCCCTGCAATGCATGATGCATATTGTTGACAACCCGCATCAATTGGTGTAGAAATATTCTGCTTTCAACGCAAAAGACGACCCGCTTTTCAGCGACAACCTTCGGAGATCGGCCGGTTCACCCGGCTGCTGTGAGGCGGGTTTAGTCCTCGAAAGCTACGGCTCGCGCACTTCCCCGGGAAGGTAATACTTCAAAACTAGTTAGGAGAAACGGTCATGAAAAACGAAGGGACAATTTCAAGTCACTCTAAGGTCGGAGGTGCGTTCAGGCGTTTCAGCAAAGACGTGATCGTCGCCACGGCCCTGCTTTTGTTCTGCTCAGGCGTTTTACTCGCCCAAACAACGACATCGACCATCGAGGGAACCGTCCGCGATGCAAACGGAGCTCTTGTTGCCGGAGCGCAGGTCAAGGCTTCTAGTAGCACGCTTGCTACTGAACGAACTGCCGTTACTAACTCTGAGGGCTTCTACAGGATCGTTTCGCTTCCCGCCGGCACCTACACGTTATCCGTGTCGCAGACCGGCTTTTCCAACAACACATCTCAGTTGGAGTTGACGCTGAACCGTACCGCTACCGTGGACGTAACGATGCAGGTTGGTGCGGTCGGCGGCGATGTGGTCACCGTAGGCGACGACCTTCCGCTACTGAACACCGACGCTCCTTCAACGGGAGCGACAATTACCCCGCGCCAGATCGAGGACTTACCAGTTAACGGCCGGAATTACCTAGATCTGCTACAGCTTGTCCCCGGCACGGCAATCAACCGGCATGTGGATCCGGAGGGCGACAACGCGAATCCCGTTCTCGGCGAGCGGAGCGGCAACAATAATTTCTTTATCGACGGGCATCCGAACAAGGACTCCGTGACGGGCGGACCCGCGGCCCAATTCAACCAAGAAACGATCGCAGAATTTCAGGTTCTGACGACCGGATATAAGGCGGAGTTTGGTCAAGCTTCAGGCGCGATCGTGAACGTGATCACCAAAAGCGGGGGAAACGGCTTTCATGGCGTGGCATCGCTGTTCTACCGCCATGACGCCTTAGACTCGTCGAATTCAATTGATCCGGCAAGAACCGAGCCGCCATACCTTAGACGCTCTGATTACAGTGCTGCACTTGGCGGCCCGATCATTAAGGACAAGTTCTTCTTTTTCGCCTCCGCCGAGCGCATCACTGAAGATCGCTTGATCGACTTCAACTATCCGACAGTGGGTAACGCGGTCGCAGATGCCGCCATCCGGAACTTTGAGTCCGCTTATGATTACCCAAGCCCGAACCGCGAAACAAGAGCTTTTCTCAAGCTTAACCAACAGTTCGGACGGCATTCGTTGAGTCAGGAAGTGAACTACACTAACCTTCATATAAAGAACTACGCTCCGCTCTCCGCCGGTAACAGTACACCGTCCACAAGAAATGACAGTTCAGGAAGGAATCTGTTACTGGCGTTCGGCGACACCATGCTGCTCGGCGACAGCGGTGCTCCCTGGATCGTGACCCTACGTGGAGCTTATCGGGGCGAACCATCGGATCGCGAGCCCTCTCATCCCGAAGCTGGCGGCGGAAACCTTTGGGATCCGTTCATTTTTCCCACGCCGTGTCCAGCTTCATGTCTTCTTCTTAGCCCCGTTGCGAACGTGAGTTTCGGAAATAGCCAGTCGCCGTCATTCATTGATCAGCGATATGTTTCCTTTTCTGCAAACGCCAACAAGCGTTTCGGCGACCACGACGTAAAGTTTGGATGGAACTTTCTCCGGACAAAGGTCGACGGGCTCTCCGCCAGGACCCTTCAAAATCAGCTCTTCGCAACTCCTGAAGACTTTGTTGCATTTGCCCCCGTTCACGCAGGAGTGGCACTTCTGCTTGAAAGCGGGGGCCTGACGCCCGAAGATGACGAGATCCACATAACGAATAACTACAACGCCTTCTTTTTTCAGGATGATTGGCGCATCAGGAATAACTTAACCGTGAGCGCTGGCCTGCGTTGGGATCACGACTCGGAATTCGAAGCAACCAAGAACTTCGCCCCCCGAGTCGGAGCTACCTGGTCACCCGATGGCAAGACGGTGATCCGGGGCAATATAGGTATCTTTTACGATCAATTCAGACTTGGGCTGGCTCGAAATGTGCCGCAGTTCGGCGGCGCCAATCAGGTGACTAATCAGGTCCTTCAGTTTCCACGCGGCATTTACGGCTCCCCATCGTTTGTGAGTAGTGTTGCATTGCTTCTGCTCGGAAATGGCCCGTGCTTCTCCAGTATGTTCGTCGGAAACCTTACGGATGCCCAGATCGCGGGTGCTGGATGCCCACTTGCACCATCAGTCCCTTTTATCGGGGTCGATCGTTTGAACAATGTGGTTGCACCCGGGAATTCGCCGATACCGGCAAACTCAGTAATCACCGTTGACAATGTGCAGGCGCTTTCGGGGCTGTCTCCGGCCCAGTATATCGCACAGGCCAATACAGCAATCGGTTTCCCGGGCTTCTTCTATTGGGGGCCGTTCGGCTTGCTTACGAACGCGATCATTCCACCGTTCGGTGCTCCGCAGGAGCTCGAAAACGTCGATCAGATTCCTAACACTCTCGGGTTCAGCGTCGGCGTTCAGCGACAACTAACCAAAGACATCGTTTTCGAGGCTGACTATCACCATCGCGAGATGAGGGATATGTTGGGGATCAGAGTAAAGAACGTGGCGTTCCGGGCCCGAGTTGGCGTCCGTGAGTTCGATCCGCCGGGATCCGAACAGATTATTAGCTACGGTCCGTATTTCGATGGCAAGTATGATGCGCTTGTGCTCGCGTTGAACAAACAATTCAGCAACCGCTACATGTTTGGTGCGAGTTATTCGTTCTCAAAAGCCACCGATAACTCAAGGGGTGTGTTCGCGACTCCTTCGGATAGCTTTATTGGGATTGCTACGGCCGTAACAGATCCCGGCACGGCCACCTGTGCCGGAGGGCAGACCAATCAAAATGGTTCGTTCACCGCATGTAATGGCAACTTTGTTCCTCAGGCCGGACAATTCTGGAACGGCCCCGATCAGGATAAAGGCCCCTCGGATCTCGCCCTCGACCACGTGTTTCAAATGAATGGAATGGTCGCGCTCCCGTGGGACTTTCAGGTTAGCGGCATCTTCCGGGCACAAAGCGGATTCCATTTCAGCAGGAGTTCAGGGTCGCTCGTCGATCCCGATGGCGACGCTAACACTAATGGCGTCGATGTCGCGGCCGGAAGAAATGCGTTCTCCGGGCCTGCATTCGTGAACTTTGATTTCCGCGTCGGTAAACAGTTCAAGCTGGGCGACCGAGTAAAACTAGATCTGTTCTATGAGATGTTCAACGTCTTCAATCGACAGAATCCGGCGTCGATCAATACCGAGCCGGGCACCGAATTTGGCCGGGTGCTCCAGGTATTGCCGGGCCGCGAAGGTCAGATCGGCGTTCGGGTCGCGTTCTAACTACCAACGAGGGTGCAGATGAATACAGGAAAGAAACTGACGAGGCGAGAACTGCTCGGTTCCGCTGCCGCCGCGGGCGCCGCGCTTATCACGGCGCCAATGATCAACTTGGGACGATCTCGCATATTCGCGGCGGTACCGACTGAGTACTCAACAAGAGCGATCGACCTTGTGAAACGCTCGACGATCCTCGACATGCTTTGCGTGCTGACGCTCGACTTTGCGAAGTTCAACGAGTGGATGAAGAATCCGGAGTTGTTCACCGAGGCCGATCTTAAACCGTTCAAGGATTCAGGAATTAATGTTATCCACCCGGCCGTCGGCATGGGTGGATTCAATTCGTACGACGCGGTTCTGAGGTTCTTCGCTGCATGGAACGGATTCATCGCCAGCCACGATGAGCATTTTATGCGAGTCGACAGCGTTTCGGATCTGGCAAGGGTAAAGAAAAGCGGCAAGCTTGGCGTCATTCTCGGTGTTCAGAACTCCGATCAGTTTCGCAACCCGAACGACGTCGATTTCTTCCATGCACTCGGACAACGAATCTCGCAGCTCACGTACAATTCCCGCAACTTCATCGGCAGCGGCGCCACTGAGCGGAAGGACGATGGCATTTCCGATTTCGGTGCCGCGATCATCGAGCGGATGAACAAGATCGGAATGGCAGTCGATGTCTCGCACTGTGGCGACCAGACCACGCTCGATGCATTCGAGATCTCGAAGAAACCCGTCCTGATCACACACTCGAATGTCCGCTCATTAGTGGCAGGACATCCCAGGTTAAAAACTGACGAGGCTATCAAGAAAGTCGGAGCGGCCGGCAGCGTGATCGGCATCACCGGTGTGCGAATGTTCGTCAAGAGCGACGAGCCAACGACCATCGAGCACGTTCTCGATCATTTCGACCACGTGCGGAAGTTGATCGGGCCTCAGCATCTTGGCGTCGGAAGCGATATCGACCTCTATGGTTACGACTCGATGCCGCCGGAACTCAACAAGCAACTTCGTGCAGGTTACAAGGGCAGCTACGCATTCCGCGAGAAGATCGACATCGAAGGACTCAACCATCCAAAGCGAATGTTCGACCTTACCGAGGGCCTGATCCGCCGGAAATATACCGATGCCGATATTGAAGGCATCCTAGGCGGCAATTTCAAACGCGTGTTGTCCGAGATCTGGACAGTTCCGACGGCCGCACAACCACCGAAGCCATAATTACAGGAGATACAGAATGATTTCTGGACGAAGAAACCTAGCCGCGGCATCGCTTGCCATCTTACTTGCACTCGCAATTACGGCATTCGCTCAACCGGCACCGCTTGCCGGTTTTGACGAATACGCTCTCAACGCGATGAAAGAGTGGGAAGTTCCCGGGATGGCGATCGCAGTAGTTAAGGACGACAAGATCCTCTTCGCAAAAGGCTACGGCGTAAAAAAGATCGGCGAGGCAACTCCCGTCGACGAACGAACGATCTTCGCGATCGGCTCGTCGTCAAAAGCCTTCACCGCCGCGACCCTCGCGATCCTCGTAGACGAGGGAAAGGTAAAGTGGGATGACCCTGTATCATTACACCTTCCCGATTTTCAGCTCTTCGATCCGTATGTTTCTCGCGAACTCCGCGTACGCGACCTTCTGACGCACCGCAGCGGACTCGAACGCGGCGACCTTCTTTGGTACGGAACGTCGAACAGTCGCGAGGAGATCCTTCGACGTACGCGCTTCTTGCGTCCGACCTGGAGCCTCCGCAGCCAGTTTGGCTACCAGAACCTGATGTATCTCGCCGCGGGCCAGTTGGTCGCAAAAGTCTCGGGAATGTCTTGGGACGAATTCACCAAGAAGAAGATCTTCGACCCGCTGGGAATGTCCGCGAGCGGCACGAGCATCAAAAGCTTTAAGCCCGGCGACAACATCGCCGCCCCGCACGGAAAGATGGGAGAGAAGGTCGAGGCGATCGCATGGCGCGACATCGATAATATCGCCCCCGCCGGCTCGATCAATTCGAACGTGCTTGATATGGCCCAATGGGTGCGGCTCCAACTCGGAAAAGGAACCGTCGACGGAAAGAAGGTCTTCAGTTCAGCGACGTCAAACGAGATGCACTCGCCGCAAACGGTGATCAAGATCGAGGGAGCGTATCCCATCCTCTATCCAAAGGCACATTTCTTTAATTACGGCATGGGCTGGTTCCTATCGGATTTCAAAGGCCGGAAGCTCGTCGAACATGGCGGCGCTATCGACGGAATGCGGGCTGAGGTAGCGATGGTGCCGGAAGAGAATCTCGGCATCGTCATCCTGACGAACATGAACGGATCCGTGATCTCGATGCCGCTGGTTTATAGGATCATCGACGCTTTCATCAAAGAACCGCAGACCGATTACAGCGGCAATTTGCATAAGGCTTACAAGCCGCTGCTCGAACAAGCGGCCGCCGCCGAAAAAACCACCGAAGCCAGCCGTGTAATGGGAACGAAACCCTCGTTCGACGCAGACAAGTACGTCGGCACCTATCGAAACGAACTCTACGGCGACGCAAAGGTCACCATCGAGAACGGCCAGTTGAAGTTCGCTTACGGCCCGTTCGTCAGTGCGTTGGAACACTGGCACTACGATACGTTCCGCGCGACTTTCGTTACTTCCGGCATCTCGAAAACTGCGATGACGTTCGGCCTCAACGCACAAGGCAAACTCGATACGCTTGCCCTCGGTCTCCCGGGAATGGCGGCCTATCCTTTCAAGAAAGTTGCTGAAACTGCCGTTGCCGGAAACTAATGACGAAGGTCGTATTGTACGTCGGATCGAGGCCGGTTGCGTTAGTTGCAGGCCTGACGATCGAACGTCAAGGAATAAAGCGGAAAGGTCGTGCGAATGCAGTTCAACCAAGGTAGCGGTTCGGGTATTCCCGCCCCGAAGATCAAATAGCACAGGGCAGATCCAGGCGAAACGAAACGTATGTCGATTTTCAAAAGGGCGGCGATCACCGTCCTTATTAATCTTCTTTTGGTCCCGTGCTTGGTCCCGTCAGCCTGGGCTCAGGCTGAGGAGTATGACGTCGTCATCCGCAACGGCCGCGTTCTCGACGGCTCCGGCAATCCGTGGATCGCTGCTGATGTCGCGATCAAGGACGGCCGTTTCGTAAAGGTTGGCAGGGTCACCGGCAAGGGCAGGCGCGAGATCGACGCGACCGGAAAATACGTTTCGCCCGGCTGGATCGACGTGATGGATCAATCCGGCTCGGTCCTCCGACAGAACGGAAATGCGGATAACAAGCTCCTGATGGGCGTAACGACCGCGATCGGCGGCGAAGGCGGAACTCCGGTCCCGGCGGAGCAGATCGGTGCGTATTTCGCCCAGCTCGAAAGTCAGGGTATCAGCATCAACTTTGGTACATATTTCAGCCAGACGCAGGCTCGCGTCGCTGTACTCGGAACCTCTGCAAAGGCTCCGACCGCGGAAGAACTCGAGCGAATGAAGGCGATCATGGAAACGGCAATGAAGGCCGGAGCCATGGGAATGACGACGGCCTTGATCTATCCGCCGTCGAGCTATACGACAACCGACGAACTCGTTGAGGTCGCAAAGGTCGCGGGCAGATACGGCGGTATCTACGCCAGCCACATCCGCGGCGAGGGCAAGGAACTCGTCCAGTCTGTCGAAGAGGCGATCACGATCGGCGAGAAGGGCGGGCTGCCCGTCGAGATCTTTCACCTCAAGGCCGCATATCAACCGGGTTGGGGAAAGCTGATGCGCGAGGCAGGCGAGAAGATCGAAGCGGCTCGCTCTCGCGGTGTCGATGTAGCGGCCGACATCTACCTATACACGGCCGGCGGAACTGGACTTGAAGCAACGATCCCGTCGTGGGCTTTCGAGGGTGGCAATGCCAAGCTGCTCGAACGGCTCAAAGATCCTAAGATTCGCGCGCGGCTGAAGCAGGAGATCAAAACAGGTTCACCCGGCTGGTGGAACATAGTCGAAGCGGCTGGCGGCTGGGAAAACATCGTCCTCGTCAACGCTCAGAACAAGGATAACGAGAAACATCAGGGCAAGACGCTGGCACAGATCGCCAAGGAATTGAATAAGGAACCAGCCGATGCCGCGTGGGACCTTGTGATGCAAGGGACCGGCCGCGTGACCGCTATTTATCACATGATGAGCGAAGATGACATCATCACCGCGCTCAAGTTCCCATGGACGAGCATCGGCAGCGACGCCGGGGCTGCTGCACGTCCATCAACGCCGGACGGACTCGGGCTCGCTCACCCACGCAGCTACGGCAACCATCCGCGGCTGATCGCACGCTACGTCCGCGAAAAGAAAGTCCTCTCACTCGAAGAAGCTATCCGCAAAATGACGTCCTGGCCTGCCACACGGATGCGTCTTGCCGCACGCGGAACCATAAAGGAAGGAAACTGGGCCGACGTTGTCATCTTTGACTACGAAAAGCTTCAGGACCGCGCGACCTATGAGCGGCCGCTCCTTTACCCTGTCGGGATCGAGTATGTGCTCGTGAACGGCGGCGTGGTTATCGACCAAGGGAAGCACACAGGAATTCGTACAGGAAAAGTTCTTTACGGGCCCGGATATATTAAATGAGTACTGTTATCGATCCTTCACCGATCATTCGTGAGATCACTACAATCGACGAACTGAAGGCCGTCGAGCGCCTGCAAAAGGAAGTTTGGGGACTCCCCGATTTCGACGTAGTACCTCTCTATCATCTTGTCGCCGCCCAAAATTCCGGCGGCGTCCTTTTGGGCGCATTCGACGGCGACGAACTCGTCGGGTTCGTCTATGGCTTTGTCGGCCGCGAGCGTGGCCGCATCGTACATCATTCACACATGCTCGGCGTCTGTCCGGAGTACCGGACGCAGAAGTTGGGCTTTCGGCTTAAGTGCGAGCAGCGAAAGTACGTTATGGATCAGGGTATCGATACGATGACCTGGACGTTCGACCCGCTGCGGAGCTTGAACGCCTATTTCAACTTCCGGAAGCTCGGCGTAGTTGCTGACAGATACTTTCAGGACTTTTACGGATCGGAACCTTCGAGTTTTCTTCATAAGAATGGTACTGATCGATTTTGGGTAACCTGGCATCTTTCGCACCCCCGGGTATTAGAAAGGATCGAAGGACGCTCCG
>Ga0307505_10002614_pt1 | contig 12316 bp, 9 predicted proteins | sample 23_S_MG_FD_202183 | JGI IMG/M metagenome (GOLD analysis project Ga0307505, IMG submission 202183) | Soil microbial communities from Populus trichocarpa stands in riparian zone in the Pacific Northwest, United States - 23_S | ecosystem: Environmental > Terrestrial > Soil > Riparian zone > Trees...
GATGGAACACTCTCGCGAGGAACCAGTTCAACTAATGATGAACCCAGCTCGCGATGCACACACACCGAGAGCCTTCTCCCCTCCGCAGAGGGGAGAAGGTGCCGAAGGCGGATGAGGGGTCGCCCTCGTGGCAGGCACGCAGCCTTTGTTTCTTTCTCTCAGGCGCGCCGCGCGCGGCGTGGGGCGGCTCGGGATGACAACACCTTCATCTCGAATCTGCGCAGCGAGTGAAGAAACTCCAGTTTGGCAGCACAGAAGGATCACCCTGAACCGGGAACCGATCACTGACAACACCACACACTGAGCACTCGTTTCAGGGGGCCGTACCAAGCTGATACCAGTGCCGGCGGCCCCGGGGCGACGCTCGTAGCGTGTGCTATCCTCCGCGCCGCCTGCCATGCCCCTCCACGAGAAGAAAGTCATCGCCGTCCTCCCCGCCTACAACGCCGAGCGCACGCTCCGGGCGACGTATGACGACATCCCGCAGGACTGGGTGGACGAGATCCTCCTCGTGGACGACTGCTCCCGCGACCGCACCGTGGAGATCTCGCGCGAGCTGGGCCTGCGCACCGTCCTCCACGTCAAAAACCGCGGCTACGGGGGGAACCAGAAGACCTGCTACCGCACGGCCATGGACGAGATGGGCGGCGAGATCATGGTCATGGTCCATCCCGACCATCAATACGACCCGAAGATCATCCCCGAGCTGGTGAAACCGATCCTCGCCGGTGACGCCGACGCCGTCTTCGGCTCGCGCATGCTGGGCGGCCGGCCCATCGAGGGCGGCATGCCCAAGTGGAAGTACTTCGCCAACCTCTTTCTGACCATGGTCGAGAACGCGACGTTCTACGTGTACCTCTCCGAGTATCACTCCGGGTTCCGTGCCTATTCGAAGCGCTTCCTCGACTCGGTGAACTTCGAGGCCAACTCGGACGACTTCGTCTTCGACACCGAGATCATCGCCCAAGGCGTGGCCGCGGGCATGCGCGTCCGCGAAGTGCCGATCCAGACGCGTTACTTCGACGAAGCCTCACAAGTCGGCTTCTGGAAGGGATGCCGCTATGGGCTGTCCATCCTCAAGACCATGGTGCTCTACAAGCTGCACAAGAAGAAGATCTGGAGTCATCCGATCTTCCGCCCGCGGGTCTCGGCACAGGCCACGGCAATGGCTCAGTCGTGAGTCATGAGCGAGTCTCGCCGGAATGACCTGATCGCGCTGGCCATCCTCACCGCGCTGATCACCATTCTCTTCGCGGATCTTCTGGCCGGCATCAACACTCTCTACGTCAGAGACATCACCCATTACTACTTTCCCGCAAAGCACCTTCTGCGGGAGATCGTGCTCGGCGGCGAGTTCCCGTACTGGAATCCCTTGTTCGGCGCAGGCCAGCCGCTGGCGGCCAACCCGGAGCACGAGGTGTTCTACCCGCTCACCTGGCTGATTCTGCTGCCCGGATTCCGCACCGCATTCAACTTCCTCATCATTCTGCACCTCTACATCGGCGCCTTCACGATGTACGCGCTGCTGCGTTCGATGAGGACCTCCGTTCCCGCATCCTCGTTCGGCGCCGCCTCCTTCGCGCTCGGCGGAATCTGCCTTTCCTCTCTCAATCTCATCCCTATCCTCTTCGCGGCGGCCTGGCTCCCGCTGGTCTGCCTTTTCACGCGACGATTCCTGCGCGAGCGGCGCCCTCGCGACTTCGCCGGGGCCGCGCTCACGTTCGGCCTCACGCTGCTCATCGGCGAGCCCTCGACCATCCTGCAGATCGGGTTTCTCCTCGGGCTTTACGCGATCTACCAGGGCTTTCCGGGGAGACGCGTCCTCGCGGCCGTCGCTCTGGTTGGACTGATCTCGTTGGCGGCGCTTCTTGTGGGTGCGGTCCAGATGCTGCCGGCCATCGATCACGCCGGCGACTCCGTGCGCGTGCGCGGCTTCGACTTCGAAACCGTGACCGACTGGAGCATGCCGCCCGTCCGCCTCGCGGAGCTCGTGTATCCGAACCTCCTGGGCCGCCTCGACTTCGAAGGCCAACGGCTGTATTGGGGACGCTCTCTCTACCGCACCCGTCCCGCACCCTTTCTGTTCAGCATTTTTCCCGGTCTGCTGATCACGGTCATGGCCATCGCCGGCCTCGTGGCGCGCGTCCGAGGCTGGCCACTGGTCGTGACGATCCTCGCGGCATCGCTCCTCCTCGCCTTCGGCGACCACACGCCGCTGTGGCGCATCCTCCACGACTCCGGACTGGCGCGCTCCATCCGCTACCCGGAGAAGTTTGCCCTGATGGCGCAGTTCGCCATCGTGGTGTTCGGGGCCCGCACGGTGGATGAGCTCCTGGCAGGCAATGTCCCGGTGAGGCGCGCCGCCCTCGTGACGACGGCGATCACCATCCTCGTCGCCGGAGTGGCGGCCGTCTTTGCCTTGGCACCGTTCGCCGCCATCCGTTCTGCCGCGGTCGTCGAGGCGGCGCGCAACGGCTGGCTCGTGGCTGTGGCCCGCGGCTCACTCCTCTTCATTCTTCTGCGCAACGCGATCACGATGCGGCGGCCGCTCTGGATCGGCGTGGCCGCCACGCTCCTCGTCCTCGACCTCGTGCTGCAGATCCCCGGACTCGCTCCGCGGCTGCCATCGGCGTACTTCGATCCTCCCGCTCTCGCCTCCCGCCTCCCGGCCGACCGTCGCGAGTGGCGGCTCTTTCATCACGCCGCGTGGAACAAACGCGACGAACAGGTTCACACGTACTTCACTCCCCATCCGGACATCTACTGGGTGCAACGCAACGGGATGTTTCCTCACGTCGCGTCCCAGGAAGGGATCCGCACGGTACTCGACATCGACTTCGACCTGACCTCGCTGTTGCCTACCGAGGACTTTCGGCTCTCGGTAAACGAACTGAGAAACCGGCGCCGCGACTGGCTGACCGTCACGGCGGCGATGTCCAACGTCTGGTACAGGGCGGTCTTCATCGCACCGCAGGAAGCCTTCGCGCGGGCGGGAGGAGACCGGCGGCTCATCCAGCCCGTGGGCATCATCCCGCTCGCCCGCTCCCCGCGGTACTCGTTCGCCGAAGACCTCGAGACCATTCGGGATCGCCAGGACTTCGTGCGCAAGCTGGCCGGCCGGAGCGACCACAGACGAACCGCCTTCGTGCGCGGACTGGCGCCCTTCACGCCCGCGGCAGGAACCGTTCGCAACGTCCGCGAGACCGCGAACAGCGCCCGCCTCGAAGTGATGACCAGCGGCAAGGCCTTCCTGGTCATGAGCGTTACCCCCCACAAGTACTGGCGCATCACGATCGACGGTCAGGAAGCGCCGGCGATCTCGACCAACGTCGGCTATCAAGGCGTCGTGATTCCGACCGCCGGATCGCACGTCGTGGAGATGCGCTACCGCAATCCGCTGATCGCCGCCGGCGGCGCCATCTCGCTCGCCACTCTGCTCGTGCTCCTGCTGCTCTCCGTCGCTCGACGAAGACGCAGAGGGCAGGGCACTCTTGAGGCTCCTCGAACAGCTTCGCCGAACTGAGTTGTGCTGTTTTCAGTGGACGGTTCTCAGTTGTCGGTGATTCATGACGAAGTGGCTGTCATCCCGAGCGTCGAGCGAGGGACCTGATCCCTCGCTCGACGCTCGGGATGACAGGCCAATGGCGCGTTGGGTTGGCGGCGCATCCGACGCGCGAGAAGCGCAGACCACCGATCACCGACAACTGACAACCCAAACCGCGAACGACTCGAATCGACTCCGAACCACAAGCCCTGCGATTACAATGCGCGCCCTGTGACCGAACCTCGGCGCTACGACTGGATCGCCGCCACGATCCTCACCCTGCTCGTCACTCTCTTCTTCTGGGACGTGCTCCTCGGGCAGAACAATTTCTACATGCGCGACCTCACGCGCTACTACTACCCGACCAAGCAGATCCTGCGCGAGATCGTGCAAAGTGGCGAGTTCCCGTATTGGAACCGCAGCTTCTCCGCCGGCCAGCCCATCGCCGCCAACCCTGAGCACGAAGTCTTCTATCCCCTGACCTGGCTGATCCTGTTGCCCAGCTACGATCTCGGGTACCGGCTGCACATCCTCGTGCACCTCTACATCGGGCTGTTGGGCATGTACGCCCTGTTGCGCTCCATGGAGATCCGCATCCCCGCGGCGTTCGTGGGAGCGCTGGCCTTCGGTCTGGGCGGCATCTACCTCTCCTACATCAACCTCCTGCCGATTCTCTTCTGCGCGGCCTGGCTCCCGCTCACCTGTCTGTACGTCCGAAAGTTCCTGCTGCGACCACACCTGCGCGATTTCGCCCTGGCCTCGCTCTTTCTCGGCCTGCAGTTCCTCGTGGCCGAGCCCACCACCGTCGTCCAGACCGGATTCCTCATCGGCATGTATGCGCTCTATCGCGGCTGGTACGCGGCCAAAGACTGGGGACATTCGTGGAAGGCCGCCATTCCCGAGATGCTCTCCCGCGTGGCCTTCATCGCTCTCATCTCCGTCTCCGCGATCCTGGTCGGTGCGGCGCAGATGATGCCCGGTGTCGATCACGTCGGAGAATCCGCGCGCTCGCGCGTCTTCGACTTCTCGCTCGTGAGCGCCTGGAGCATGCCCTGGGCCAAGCTTGCGGAGCTGGTCTACCCCAACTTCCTCGGCCACATCTCCATCAACCGGGTCATGTGGTACTGGGGTGGCGGACTCTATCCCGGCATGGGCTCGCCATTTCTGTTCAGCATCTATGGCGGCTTGCTGGTGATCTCCCTGGCCATCGGCGCGCTCTTCGTGCGGCCCCGCGGCGGACGCCTCGTGCTCATCCTCTGCGTCTTCTCCCTGCTCATCGCTCTCGGCGGACACACACCGGTGCTCTCGCTGCTCTACCAGGCCGGGATCGCCACGTCGATCCGCTATCCCGAAAAGTTCATCCTCATCGCCATCTTCGCCCTCATCGTCTTCGCTGCCCAGTTGTTGGACCGGCTTCTGGCCGGCGACGACGAGATCCGCGACGCCACCCTCGGCTTCATCGCCGCCACCACCATCGTGGCCACCGTCATGGCCATTGCCGCCTTCACCCAGTTCTATGAGACGGGCTTCATGAAGCTGTGGGGACTCAAGGCCGGCAAGTCCGCGGACCGCATGATCGAGCTCTCCCGCAACGGCTGGATCGTGGCCGCCGCGCGAGGCGCCTTGCTCTTTGCCCTGCTCTGGTCCGTGCGCAGGATTCGGCGCCCGCTCTGGCTGGCGCTGCTCGTGGTCTTCGTCTGCGCCGACCTGGGACCCGTCGTCCATCAACTGAATCCCCGCATGCCCGCGCGGTTTTTTCTCGCGGAGCCCGAGGCCTCCAAGCGGCTGCCGCAAGACCGCGACCAGTGGCGCGTCTTTCACGAGGCGGACTGGTACGGACAGGAAGAGATGGCCAAGAAGTACTTCTCGACCGGCGACGCCGTCTACTGGATCGTCCGCAACGGACTCTTTCCCATGACACCCGCGGGCGAGCGGCTGCAGATGGCGCTCGAGCGGGACTACGACAAGACGGCGCTCCTTCCCACCATCGACCTCGTGACCTCCGTCTGGGACGTGAAGCGCTCAGGCCGCGCCGACTGGTGGCGGCCCTTCGTGGTCATGGCCAACGTGCGATACCGCGGCGTGTACAAGCCATTCGACGAGGAAAAGAAACGAGTCGGCAAGAATCTCAAGGCCGCGGAAGCGATCCAGCTCATCGACGTCGGCCAGAATCCGCGCTATTACTTCGCCGATCAGATCGTCACCATCACCAACCGGCACGACTTCGTGAAGAAGCTCTCCAAGGAGAGCTTCAGCGACGCTACGGCCTTCATCACCGAGCCGTCGTTCGTTCCCGCGGCTGGGGTGGTCCGCGGCGTGCGCGAGACCGCGAACACCGCCGCCATCGCCGTGCAGACCTCCGGAAAGTCTTTCCTGGTCATGAGCGTCACACCGAACAAGTACTGGCGTGTGACCATCGACGGCACTCCGGCCACCTCGCTCGTGACGAACATTGGATTCCAAGGCGTGGTCGTTCCCGCGGGAGCGCGTCGCGTCGAGATGCGCTACCGCAATGACCTCGCCGCCGCCGGGGCCAAAATCTCCGTCGGCGCAGCGGTCCTCCTCCTCGGCGCGGCCGCCCTGGCCAGAAGGAAACGAGTGATCCCATGAGCAGCATCGATCCGGCGGAGCTCGAGAAAAAGCGGCGCAGGCATCGCAACGAGCGGATCGTCGCAGCAGCTCTGATTCTTCTCGTGGGAGCTTCAGTTTGGTGGGTCGGGCATTGGAATCGGAGGGAAGCGGCGTCACTCCGGAAGGATCAGACCTACATCCCCCGGCCGCTGCGGATGACTCCCGAAGTGACGATGCTTCAGGAGCTCGTCCGCATCGACAGCTCGAAGCCGGAGGGTGTGGCCGCCGCGGCGCGTTGGGTCGCCGCGCATCTGAAGCGCAACGGCATCGACGCCGAGATCATCGAGTCCGCTCCTTCGATGTTGAACGTCTACGCCCGGATCCGAGGCCGCTCTCCGGGGCAGGGACTGCTTCTCTTCAACCACCTCGATGTCGTTCCCGCGGGCGAGGGGTGGACCAGGCCTCCCTACGACGCATTTCTCTTCGGAGATCGCATGTACGGTCGCGGGACCGTGGACATGAAAGGCATCACGATCTGTCAACTGGCCGCCTTCGTGGCCGTGGCCAAGAGCGGACGGGTGCCCGAGCACGATCTGGTGTTTCTGGCCACGGCCGACGAAGAGACGGGCAGCACCTGGGGCATGCAGTGGCTGCTGGCCCATCGGCCGGACATCTTCACGGGCGTTGCCTACGGGATCACCGAGGGCGGGTTGACCGAGATCATGAGCGACCGGATGACGTACTTCGGGATCGAGATCGGCGGCAAGCAACTCGTGCAGGTTGTAGTCGAGGCGGCGTCCAAGGAGCGACTCCAGCAGACTCGCGTCGCGCTCGAGCCTTACATCGCCTCGCGGCACCCCGACCGCGTGCTTCCCGAGGTCAAGCGATTTTTCGCACAGCTCGCAGCGACTCGGGTCGCATTCCGGCCCTACCTCGCCGACATTGACGCGACGATCGAGACCGGCCAGTTCTGGCGGCTGCCGCCCACCTATCGCGACCTGGTGCAGAACTCCATCGGCACGGGACCGGTGCGACAAGTGGGCGATCGCTGGGAAATGCAAGTCAGCATGGTCAATCTCAGCGACGAGCACCCGGAAAAGAGGATCGCATGGCTGGATGAGACCGTGTCGGCATTCGATGCGCGGGTGAGTCGTATCCTCGTGAAGGAGGGACCCAACGTATTCTCCGCGGAGAACACCCTCGTCTTTTCCCTGCTGGCCAAGGCAGCCCGCGAGCGACATGGCGTCGTGGCGGGCACCTACATTCTCTACCGATCCATCAGCGACTGCCGCTTTCTCCGCCCTCGCGGCATTGCCTGTTACGGGGTGTCGCCCTATCGCGTCACGTACTTCGAGTCCATCGCCATCCACGGGACCGACGAATCGATCAACGTCGGAGCGTTTCAGGACGGCGTGGAGTACCTGAAGGATGTGGTCACTGACTGGTCGATCAACTGACAACGATTGTCACCGCGCCCTGCACAATTTTGTCAAGATCAGGTGCCAGGACTACCGCGATACGCCTTAACTGGTTGCAAACAATGAGAGATCGCAATCATGTGCCGTGGCACTTCGATTGCGCTTGTGGACCCTCCAAGGAGGGCCTACATGAATAAGAAGCAAAAAGGTTTCACCCTGATCGAGCTGCTGATCGTCGTCGCGATCATCGGCATCCTGGCCGCAATCGCCATTCCCAACCTTCTCACCGCACTGCAGCGCTCCCGCCAGAAGCGCTCGATGGCGGACATCCGCACGATCGCCACTGCGTGGGAGTCCCGCGCGACAGACACCAACGGATACTCGGCTGCAGCCGCCGCCATCACGTGGCCGGAATCAAATTTGGATGCCGGCGTCATTGAAGAAAGACTGACCCCGACGTACGTCAAGAAGTTCCCGCTCTACGACGGATGGGGCACTCGGTTCCAGGTCGGCTACTCCAACCGGAACTATTCCGTGGAGAGCGTGGGCGCGGACGCGTCGGACCAGACCGATGTCACCACCTCCCCCGGTCCATTGATCACGAACGATTTCGACTGCGACATCGTCTTCTCGAACGGCAACTTCGTCATGTACCCGGAAGGCGTCCAGTCCCAGTAGTCGCTTCACCCTCGTTCGACGAAACGAGCAATCCCAACGGGCGCCCTTCGGGCGCCCGTTTTGTTTTCAGCCCGCCTGCCGTTCGCGGAGCACGACGTTCATGCTTGCGTAGAGCCGCTCGTGCGCGATGGTGGCTTCGCGATAGATCTGCTGGAACTGCGGCAGGTCTTTCTTCGAGACGATCAGGTTTACCCCGTATAGAAATGCGGCGTTCCCGTCGAGCGTCCTCAGGTTGTCCGCCACCAGCACGAAAAACGACTTGCGCCGGTCCGCCGGCGTGAGCGAGATGATCGGGGCCATGCTCTCCAGCGGCGGCGGGGTGACCTGTGCCGGCTGGACGAAGACGAGCTGAGGAAACTCCTGGAGATAAAACTCCCGCGCCCTGGTCAGATCGGCGAAGAAAACCGGCAGCAACCCTGCCAGCTTGGCCGCCTGCCGCAGGGCAGGATCGTCTGTCCCCACGATCATGGCCTTGGCGCCGAACTCGTTGACGTGGTCGTCCTCGGCAGGGGCTTGCGCGGCCGCTTCCGCCGCTTCCGGAGCAGCGCTCGGGAACTGGCGGCGATCCACGGTTACTTTCTCCTTGCACACGGGGCAGGGAAACGTGACTTCGCGCATAGGAAGCTTCGTCTCGTCGAGCGAGAGCGGCTTCTGGCAGTTGGTACAGTTGATTCGGATCATGGTGGTTACTCCAGCATCGACAGCATCGAATCGCCGTCCGCCGCAGAGACAGGCGCGCCCTCGGGCTCGTCCGTGAGGCGCAAGGCCAGATTGGTCGGATTCGTGGAGTAGGCCAGCGCCGTCTCCTTGGAGATGACCCGCTGATTCCACAGCTTCTCCAGCTCGTCATCGAATGTCTGCATGCCGTCCACCTGACCGTCGTGCATCGCATCCGTGAGCGAGCGGCCTTCGGACTCCCCTTTCACGATGTAGTCGCGCGTGCGCATCGTCGACTTGAGAATCTCCATCGCCGCCACCCGTCCACCCCCGATCTTCGGCAGCAGCCGCTGCGAGATCACGTAGCGGAACGACTGCGAGAAACGCGTGCGGATTTGCGGCTCCTGGTCCTTCGGGAACACTCCGATGATGCGATCGACCGTCTTCGCAGCGTCGATCGTGTGCAGCGTGGAGAGCACGAGGTGGCCGGTCTCGGCCGCCTCCATGGCGATCTCGATCGTCTCCACGTCGCGCATCTCTCCGATCAGGATCACCTTCGGGGCCTGGCGCAGCGCGGCACGGAGCGCAAGCGAAAACGTCCGCGTGTCCGTGCCCACTTCTCGCTGGTTCACCGTCGACTTCATGTGCCGGTGCATGTACTCGACCGGGTCCTCGATGGTGATGATGTGATAGGCCTGGGTCTGGTTGATCTCGTTGATGACCGCGGCCAGGGTGGTCGATTTTCCGGAGCCGGTCGGGCCCGTGACGAGCACGATGCCGTTCTTCAGCTTGGAGATGTTCCACAGCTCCGCCGGCAACTTCAGAGACTCCAGCGACGGCACGCCCTCCGGAATCACGCGCAAGACGATCGCGTAGGTCCCACGCTGAGTGAAGACGTTCACGCGAAAGCGGGTTTTCTGCGGAATGGAGTAGGACAGGTCGACGGAACCGCTGGTCATCAGCGTGCGGATCAGACCGATGTCGCCCCGCATCATGTGCAGCGCGATGATCTCCGTCTGGAATGGGGTGAGCCGAGGCAAGCCGGGAAACGTCAGTGAGACGAGTTGCCCGTCCACTTCCACCTGCGGCGGCCGGCCCACCGAGAAGTTGAGATCGGACACCCGATCGGAAACCTTCAGCATCGCCTCGAGAATGGCGTCGAGATTGAAGTTTTTCATGGGGCCTCGCCCGGGGATTGTAGTCGCCCCGTCTTTCTGTCGTCGAGTCGTCTCGTCTTGTCGCTTCCAGTCGTCGACTCGAAGACTCGAAGACTCGGCGACTCGAAGACTCGACGACCCGGCGACGACTCGACTAGGATCGCACCTTGATCATCGGCATCGACCTGGGCTCCCGGCGGATCGGGATCGCTGTCAGCGATTCCGGCATCATGGCCACGCCGCATTCGGTGCTGCGCAACGAAGGAGACATCTTGCAGAAGTTGACGGACCTCGGGCTCGAGCTCGACGCCGCAAGCTACGTCGTGGGGCTCCCCCGCCGCACGTTTGCCAGCGCCAGTGAGCAGAAGTTTCGGGACTTCGCCGAGGCCCTGCGGCAGAAATCCTGCAAACCGGTCGTGCTCTGGGACGAGAGTCTCTCCACGGTCGAGGCCACCGAGAGACTGCGCGCGTCCGGCAGAGGCCGCCGCGAAGCCCAGAAGGACATCGACATGTTTGCCGCCACTGTGATTCTCCAGAGCTACCTCGATCATCCGCAGGATCCATCGGGCACGGGGAGGTCGTCATAGCTCGCCGCCAGCGCCGGGGCTGCCGCAAAGTCCTGCAGTCGCTGCTGACCGTGGCCATCTTCGGAGTGCTGCTGGCCATCGGCGCCGGCTGGTTCTTCTGGCGCGCCGTGAGCACGCCCTACAAAGGCTACCCAGAGCCCGTGAAGCGTGTGGAGATCCGCCGCGGCCTGCGCACCGCCTCCATCCTCCAACAGCTCCAGAAGGACGGCGTACTGCGCGACGAATGGATCCCGCTGGTCTACATGAAGCTCCTCCATTCGCGCGACTCGTTGAAGGCCGGCGTCTACGAATTCGACAAGCCGCTCTCGCCCGTCGCCGTGATCGACAAGCTCGCGCGTGGCGAGGCCAGCCTGTCCAGCATCACCATCCGCGAGGGTCTCGACCGCTTCGCCGTGGGCCGGCTGTTCGCGGCCCAAGGCTACGGAAGCGAAGAAGAGTGGACCCGGGTCACCGGCGAACCGGACCTGATCCGCGATCTGGCGCCCGACGCCGACTCGCTCGAGGGCTACCTCTTCCCCGATACCTACAAGTTCGATCCAGGAACACCCGTCAAGACCATCGTGCAGGCCATGGTGACCAACTTCCGCAAGCACTGGGGCGAGGAGATGGCGTTCATCACCACGGGACTCAGCCCGCACGAGACAGTCACGCTGGCTTCGATCGTGGAAACCGAGGCGCAACTGCCTCAGGAGCGCCCGCTCGTCGCGTCCGTGTACGTCAACCGCGTCCGCAAACGCATGCTCCTCGGCGCGGATCCAACGGTCATCTACGCCATGAAACTGGCCGGTCGCTGGAACGGCAACATCCGCAAAGCCGACCTGCAGATGGACTCGCCCTACAACACCTATCGAACGCCCGGCCTCCCGCCGGGACCCATCGCCAACCCCGGCATCGCGTCGCTCCGCGCCGCCGCCGCTCCCGCCACGACACCTCATCTCTACTTCGTCGCCCGCAACGACGGCTCACACGTCTTCGCCTTGAGCCTCGAAGAGCACAACCGCAACGTGGAACGCTACCAGCGCCAGTACTTCCGCGACCAAAAGGCGAAGGCCCGGTAACGCCCTTCGCTTCTTCTGCCTTCGCCTCTGTCGTCTCCCGTCTTCTCGTCTTCTCGTGTGCGAGTCTTCGAGTCTTCGAGTCGTCGAGTCTTCGAGTCTTCGAGTCGTCGGGTCGTCGGGTCGTCGGGTCGTCGAGTCTTCGAGGAGAGTCTCATCGGTTCAGAGTCTCATAGAGGCGAACGTGGCAGGTACGCAGCCTTCTGTTTCTTTCTCTCAGGCGCGCCGCTGCACGGCGTCGGCCCGCTCAGGATGACAGGGGGTTGTGCGCGCCACGCGAAGAAACGAGAGCGACCCCTCATCCGCCTTCGGCACCTTCTCCCCTCTGTGGAGGGGAGAATGCTCTCGGTGTGTGCGCATCGCGAGCTGGAGTAGTTCATCGCGAGTGTGTAATCGAGAGCCTTCTCCCCCCCGGCTTCTTGGGGGGAGAAGGTGGCCATCGGCCGGATGAGGGGGGCGATGCAGCCTCCGATGAGTTTGCATTCTGACCCTGCAAACACTGGAAGTTTCTTTGGAAGCGGGTGGCGGGTGGGGGCGAAGGATCCCCTGCCGACGGAGCGAGTGTCGTGCTTCGGCAGGGGATCCTTCGCCCCCCATCCCACCGCCCGCTCAGGATGACAGGCCAATGTTGCGTTGGGTGTCGGGCACA
>Ga0307505_10002615_pt1 | contig 12310 bp, 12 predicted proteins | sample 23_S_MG_FD_202183 | JGI IMG/M metagenome (GOLD analysis project Ga0307505, IMG submission 202183) | Soil microbial communities from Populus trichocarpa stands in riparian zone in the Pacific Northwest, United States - 23_S | ecosystem: Environmental > Terrestrial > Soil > Riparian zone > Trees...
TTCATGGTGCCGTTTGGCATCTCCATGGCAGCGACCGTACGCGTCGGCCATGCGGTGGGTCGCGGCGATGCTCCGGCTACGAGGCGCGCGGGCTTCGTCGCGATCGGCCTCGGCACCGTCTTCATGGCGGCCATGGTCCTGATCGTCGCACTCACGCGACATTCGATTCCTGAGTTGTTTCTTGGCGACGCAGCTCCGAATGCGGCGGATACGATTGCGCTCGCCGCCACATTGCTCGCGCTCGGGGCTTCGTTCTTCATATTCGATGGTGTGCAGACCGTCGCTGCAGGCGCGCTACGCGGACTGCACGATACTCGCGTCCCGCTCGTCCTCGCCGCCATCAGCTTCTGGCTGGTCGGTTTCGTCTGTGCTTACGCGCTTGGATTTCCCGTCGGCCTCGGCGCTTACGGGATATGGATCGGCCTCACGATCGGCCTGATGGTCTACGCAAGCCTCCTTGTATGGCGGTTTCATCATTTGACAGCACGCGGGCACCTGCCTGAACTCGCGACGCGCGACGGTTCGCCGCTGCACGCGGCCGCTGAATAGCTTGCGGCGAGGGCTTGGCTGGCGCGTTCCAGCCGGATATCGCGTGTGCAATGACGCAAGAATCAAAAGCTCGGAGGGAACGCCTGACGATTGCCCGCATCGGCCATCGTGGCGACGGCATTGCCGAGACGGCTGAGGGGCAAGTGTTTGTACCTTATTCGCTGCCTGGCGAGGTCGTCGAGGTGGAGATCAAGGGCGAGCGCGGCGAAGTCATCTCCGTTGTGCGGCCAAGCGCGGATCGGGTGGATGCCGTCTGCCGGCATTTCGGCGCTTGCGGCGGCTGCGCGGTTCAGCATTGGCGCGAAGCCGACTACCGAACCTGGAAGCGTGCTCTCGTCCTTGACGCGCTCAAGCAAGCTCATCTGGAAGCCCACGTCGAAGAGTTGATCGATGCGCACGGAGACGGTCGCCGCCGCGCCGTCCTTCACGCCCGCCGTGGCGGCAAGCAGGCGCTGGTTGTTGGTTTCACCGGTCGCCGTTCGCATCACATCGTTCCGATTGAAGAGTGTCCGATCTTTGCGCCGCAGCTCGACCGCGCGCTTGTGATCGCGCGGCGCATCGCGGAACCGCTCGAGCCCACTGGCAAGCCGCTCGACATTCATTTCACTGCGACCGATAGCGGCCTCGATATCGACATCCGCGGCTCCGGTCCGCTGCAGGCCAATGCCATCGAAGCGATAGCGGCGGTCGCGCGCGAGGAAAGGTTGGCCAGGGTGACGCGCCACGGCGAACTCGTCGCACAGTTGACCGAGCCGGTACTCAGGATCGGCAAGGCATCGGTTGTGCCGCCGCCTGGCGTGTTTCTTCAAGCCACGGTCTTAGGCGAGGAAACGCTCGCCAAACTTGTCGGTGAGGCGGTCGGCAACGCCAAACGGGTGGTCGACCTGTTCAGCGGTATCGGAACGTTTGCTTTGCGCCTCGCTGAGAATGCACAGGTGCTTGCGGTGGACAGTGACCAGGACGCGATTGCGGCATTGAAAAAAGCAAAGGGCGCGCCGGGACTGAAACCGATCGAGATCATGGTGCGCGATCTTTTCCGCAGCCCGCTGACAGCGGGCGAGATCGTGCCGGCCAAAGTCGTCGTGCTCGACCCGCCGCGCCAGGGCGCCGAAGCACAGGCGCGCGAGCTCGGCCACTCCGGTGCCACGCGGGTCGTTTATGTATCGTGCAGTCCGGCGACCTTTGCCCGCGACGCGGCAATCCTGGTCGCGGCCGGATTCAGGGCCACACGCATCGTCCCGGTCGATCAGTTTCGCTATACGGCGCACGTGGAGCTGGTCGGCGTATTCGACCGCTAGTTATTGCATTCCGCCGCCGCCCCAGCGGTTCTGCCACATCTGCTCGCCGATCGTGCATGAGACGCGCCGCTTGTTCTGGACCGGCTCAACGAGCTCTTGCGGCATGGGAATGCCGTGCGGTCTCACGCCCGCGACTTCAAGCAGCAGCTTGTTGCGGATCGCGTCGGCGAACTGATGTCGCTCGCGTACTGCGACAAGAAATGCGCCGGGTCCGCCGATGACGCAATCCTGGTAGTAGATGTCGAGTTCCGGCAGATCGATCATCGAGGCGAGGGGTGACTTCAGCAGAATGGGCAGCCCGTTGATCGTGATGCCCTTGCGGACGATGTCATCCCGCGTCGGCTCGACAAGATCGCCCTGGTTGTTCGTGCCATCGCCGGAGATATCGATCACCCGGCGCAGGCCTTTATAGCTCGCGCCGAACTGGGCCGCCGAAAACTTCAGCGCCTCCGACACCGAGGTCCGGTAGGCGCGCCGCACGGGAGCGCTCTTCAGCTTCACCGCGAACTCGTCCGCGCTCGCCGGCCCGTCGATCACGTGCCAGGGAATGATCACTTGCTGTTCCGACGCGCCCGCCCACTCGATATATGTGACGGCGATCTTGCCGATCGGCCCGCGCCGCATTGCATCGAGGAATTGTTCGGAGGCGATCGCGAGCGTGTATCCCTCGCGCTGCAAAAGCAGCTCGTCGTAATCCATCGAATAGGAAATATCGACGGCGAGCACGAGTTCGACGTCGACCTGGGGCCGGTCGTTCGCGACGCTGGCGACAGGCAGCATCGAGCCGAGAACGGCTGCGGCGCGAAGCACAATCCAAAGACAACGAATCATCGTCATCTCCCGGTGCGGAGCAAGAATGCTGCCACGGGCGAGAGACGGCACCAAGGCGGCAAGTGGGCAGGGGCTCAGAACTGAGGCCTGAACTCGGCCCAACACGAGGTACTTCAGCCGTCGATGGCCTCGGTTGCCACGATTTCAATGCCGAAGCCGCCAAGGCCGACATAGGTGAGATGGCTCGAGGTCAGCAGACGGATCGAGGAAATACCAAGATCGCGCAGGATTTGAGCACCGAGCCCGATTTCACGCCATTGCGTGTCGCGCATTTCTTCCGCTTTCGGCCCGCCTGGCTTCACGACCGGAACACCTGCGGTGCCGTCGCGCAGCAGCACAATCACACCGCGGCCTTCCGCCTTGAAGCGATTGAGCACGGCGTGCACTCCTCTTCGTTCGCCGAAGAATTCGCGCACGATATCGGCGCGGTGCAGCCGCACGGGAACATTGACACCATCGCCGATGCGGCCATATACGAATGCCATGTGATACACCGGATCGAACGGGGTCACGTAAGCGTGCCCTGTCAACTCACCGATCTCGCTCTGCACCGGGAACGTCGACACGCGATCGACCAGCTTTTCGCGCGCTTGCCGCCACGCAATCAGGTCGGCAATCGAAATCTGCTGCAGATCATGGCTCTTGGCGAACGCGGCGACGTCCGGACCGCGCATCACCGTGCCGTCATCATTCACGAGTTCGGCAAGTACGCCGACGAGCGGAAGCCCGGCGAGACGGCACAAATCCACGCACGCCTCCGTGTGGCCGGAGCGCATGAGCACTCCCCCGGAGCGGGCGATGAGAGGAAAGACGTGGCCGGGGCGCGCAAAGTCGGATGCGCCCATGTTCGGATTGGCGAGCGCACGCACCGTATTCGTCCGCTCTTCCGCCGAGATGCCCGTCGTCAGCCCATGCTTCACATCGACTGTAACAGTGAAGGCCGTGCCGAGCGGTGCATCGTTTGCTGCCACCATTGGCTCGAGGTGCAGCCGACGCGCTTCTTCTGGAGGCAAAGGCGTGCAAACGATGCCGCTCGTGTGACGGATGACGAAGGCCATTTTCTCCGGCGTGCAAAGCGACGCGGCAATGAAGAGGTCGCCTTCGTTCTCGCGGTCGTAGTCGTCGGTGACAACGACGATCTCGCCGCGCGCGAACGCTTCAATCGCCTGGCCCACGCTGTGAATCTTGTCGATCATTACATTCATACTGCGCTTATTTCTTCGTTTGAGGAAATGGCCACGCGGCGCTCTCGCCCACCTGTCCGCGATGGCGCAGGAACTGGTCGGCCATCACGCACGCCATCATAGCCTCGCCAACGGGCACCGCGCGAATGCCGACGCACGGATCGTGGCGTCCCTTGGTCGAAACTTCCGTTTCGTTCGCGTAGCGGTCAACCGTTTTGCGCGGATTGAGAATCGACGAGGTGGGCTTCACGGCGAAGCGTGCGACGACCGGCGCACCCGTTGAGATGCCGCCAAGAACTCCCCCGGCATTATTCGATTTGAATTCCGGTCTCCCGGCATTGCCGAGCCGCATCTCGTCGGCGTTCTCTTCGCCGGACAGCCGTGCTGCGGCGAAGCCCGAGCCGATTTCGACCCCCTTCACCGCATTGATGCTCATCAGCGCGCCCGCGAGTTCCGCGTCGAGCTTGCCGTAGATCGGTGCGCCAAGGCCGGGCGGTACGTTCTCGGCGACGATCTCGATGATCGCGCCGATCGACGATCCCTTCTTGCGGATTTCGTCGAGATAAACTTCCATACGTTTTGCGGCGTCCGCGTCCGGACAGAAGAATGGATTGCGGACGACCTCATCCCAGTCCCACCGCTTCCGGTCGATCGCGATCTCGCCCATCGCTACGAGCGCACCGCGTACGCGCATTTCCGGAAGGACCTTGCGAGCGATCGCGCCCGCTGCGACGCGCGAAGCCGTTTCGCGCGCGGAGGCGCGGCCGCTGCCGCTCGAGTCTCGGACGCCGTACTTGATGTCATAGGTGAAATCGGCGTGGCCGGGACGATAGGTTTCGGCGATTGCGTCGTAATCCTTCGACCGCGCATCGACGTTCTCGATCAGGAGCGCGATCGGCGTTCCCGTCGTCACCCGCTGGCCGCTGGTCGGATCGGTCACGACGCCCGACAATATCCTCACCTGGTCCGGCTCGCGGCGCTGCGTGACGAACTTGCTCTGCCCCGGACGGCGCCGGTCGAGATCGTGTTGAATGTCTTCCGCGGTCAGCGGAATACGCGGCGGGCAGCCATCCACAACGCAGCCGATCGCGACCCCGTGGCTTTCGCCGAAGGTGGTCACGCGAAACAGGTGGCCAAACGTGTTGTGAGACATGACGCGCTTTCGAACCCGAGGTCTTCGGCCTAAAGCAAATTCTCTATTTTCCGGATAACGGCCGCCGGTGTTGTAGAAGTGCCCAAAGTACGGGTCAAACAGATGCCCAACGGATCGTGAATCTATTCGGCCGCGGGCAGGTGGGCGGCTCGCGGAGCGATTGCGGGCGCCGGTACGATCGGTGGCTTGGCGTTCAGCGCCTCGACCTGAAATCCCGCAACACGCTTGTAGTTGTTGGCGATCCCTTCGAGCTCCGATTGGCTCAGGACTTCAGTGACCGCCTGGAAGCCCTTCGGCGCACGCTCCTCCACAAGCTGCATCACCTGTTCCGGCCCGTTCTTGCGGTTCAACAGCACCAGATCCGTGGTAGCAGGCCGCCGTTCCGCTTCGTAGGCGTGAAGTGCCTCGGTCGTCTCGCCGTGAGAAAGGATCTCCCGCGTAAGGACGCGAGCGTCGAGGATCGCCTGCGACGCTCCGTTCGAGCCGATCGGATACATGGGATGCGCTGCGTCGCCGATCAGCGTTACGCGGCCATGCGTCCAGCGATCGAGCGGATCGCGATCGACGAGCGGAAATTCATACGCGTACTCCGCGTTTCGGATCAGGCCCGGCACATCGAGCCAGTCGAATTGCCAGTCCTCGAACCAGGGCAGGAACTCTTCAAGCTTGGCTGCGCGGTTATAGTCCTCGCGTCGCCAGTTATAGTTCGGATCGAACTCGCGCTCCGCGATCCAGTTGATCATCGGTCGTCCGCTATCCGACGCTTGCTTGGAGACGGGATAGCAAACGAACTTCAATGCCTGATAGCCGGCCATGATCATCGTCCGGCCTGACAGGAACGGATCGGCGTATGTCACGCCGCGCCACAGGATGCGGCCGTTCCAGATCGGCGGACCTTCCTCGGGAAACAGCTTTCCCCGGATCGAGGAGTGAATTCCGTCCGCAGCAATTAGAAGAGAACCGTCGTGCGTGCCGAGATCCCTTCCGGTCTCCTTATCGATGAACCGTGCCCGCACGCCGCTCGATGTTTCTTCCCAGTCAGCAAGGTGGTGCGCGGTCAGAATGTTCTCTGCGCCCAGCCGCTCGCGCGCGGCGTTCAGCAGGATCATTTGGAGTTCGCCACGATGGATCGAGTACTGCGGCCAGCGATAACCGGCGTCCAGTCCGCGCGGCTCGGACCAGATTTGTCGTCCGTGCTTTGAAAAATATGCGAGTTCCTTCGTGCGGATCGCGGTTGCCTCGATCGCCGGCTCGAGGCCGAGCTCGATCAGTTCGCGGCATGCGTGCGGTAAAACATTGATGCCGACTCCAATCGGCTTGATCTCGCGTACCGACTCGAACACGCGGCACTTCACGCCGATCTGATGGAGGCTGAGGGCGAGGGTGAGGCCGCCCATGCCGGCGCCGGCTATCAGCACGGTCATTGATGCAACTCCCCCAACGCAACGCTCACAGAACTATTGGTCGCCTTTGTCCCGCGTCATATCCGGCGCGTCCGGATTTTTCATGCCGACCACGTGATATCCGGCGTCGACGTGATGCACTTCGCCTGTGACGCCTCGCCCGAGATCGGAAAGGAAATAAACTCCCGCGTCGCCGACTTCGTCGATCGTGACGGTGCGCCGGAGCGGTGAGTTATATTCGTTCCATCTCAGGATGTAGCGGAAGTCTCCGATCCCCGAGGCCGCGAGCGTTTTGATTGGACCCGCGGAAATCGCGTTCACGCGAATATTCTTTACGCCGAGATCGGCGGCGAGATAGCGGACGCTCGCCTCCAGACCCGCCTTGGCAACACCCATGACGTTGTAGTGCGGCATCCACTTCTCGGCGCCGTAGTAGGTGAGGGTGAGGAGAGCGCCCCCGCTCGGCATGCGCTTCTCTGCGCGTTGCGCGATCGCCGTGAACGAATAGCAGGAAATCATCATGGTCTTGGCGAAGTTGTCGGCGGTCGTATCGACATATCGCCCGTCGAGTTCGTTCTTGTCCGAGAACGCGATCGCGTGCACGACGAAGTCGAGCGGTCCAAGCAGCCGGTCGGATTCGGCGAACACCGCGTCGATCGTGGCCGGGTCGGTGACGTCGCAATGGCCCACAACCACGCCGCCGATCTCGGCGGCGAGGGGCTCAACACGCTTCTTCAGCGCGTCGCCCTGGTAGGTGAATCCCACGGTGGCACCCGCGGCAGCCGCCGCCTTGCCGATGCCCCAGGCGATCGAGCGGTTGTTCGCCACCCCGAATACGAGGCCCTTTTTGCCCCGCATCAAGCCGCCCGTATCCGCCATCCCGTCCTCCCGCGCCCCAAACCATGAGCCTATCGCATGCGTCCCAAGGCCCTTCAAGACGGGCGGAATAATCGTACCCCTACTCGCATTCTATAAGGGGAGGTCGCACAATGGCGCTGATCCTGAGGGGAACCGGCCATGTCGACCGTCCGCCGCGGCCTCGAGCCGCTGATCCCGGCACTCCGGCGCTTTGCCCGCGCCCTGTCGCGCGACGCAGAGACGGCCGACGATCTGGTGCAGGACACCTTGGTGCGCGCGTTGCGCGCCGAGCATCTTTTTCACGGAGGAGAACTACGTACTTGGTTGTTCACCATCCTGCTCAATCTCGACCGCAACCGTCGCCGCGGTTTGTCGCGCCGGCCACATCTCGCGGTCGTCGAAGATGTCGACCCGCCTGCGGCACCGACCTCGGATGGAACGGGCCGCGACATCCAGCGCGGACTTGCGATGCTGCCCGCCGAGCAGCGCGAGGTCTTGTTGCTCGTGACGCTCGAAGGCATGAGCTACCGCGAAGCAGCGGACGTGCAGGGCGTTCCCATCGGTACGGTGATGTCGCGGCTTTCGCGTGCGCGCTCGGCCTTGCGCGAACACATCGACGGCGAGCGTCCGCAGTTGCGCAATGTCCTCTGAAGACCGGAATGAAGTACTGAGAACGAATTGATGGCCGACTCCCCCGTGACCGAAGAAGAACTGCACGCCTACGCGGACGGCGCTCTGCCGGCCGATCGCGTCGCAGCGGTCGAGTCGTATCTTGCTGCCAGCCCCCTCGAGGCTGCACGCGTCGCACAGTGGCGCGCGCAAGCGTCCGCGATTCGCGCGCGCTTCGGCGCGGTTGCCGAAGAGCCCATTCCGGAAAGGTTGCAGCTCGACAATGTCGTCCTGCGCGCGAGCGGGCTGCGCCGCAAGATCGCCGCTGCGGCCGCCGTCGCACTGATCATCGGTGCGGCCGGCGGCTGGTTCGCGCGCGACTATTTTGCCGCGCCGCCGACCGGCAACCAGATGGCGCGCGTGCTCGCCGAGGCCGCGCTTGAAGCGCACCGGCTTTACATCAACGAAGTTCGCCATCCGATCGAAGTGCGCGCCGACGAAGCGCACCTTCTGCCCTGGCTGTCGCGCCGTGTCGGTTCCGCGGTGCGCGCGCCGGATCTTGCTTCGGAAGGCCTCAAGCTTCTCGGCGGCCGGTTGCTGCCGGGCTCACGCGGGCCCGCGGCGCTCATCATGTATGAAGGCGCGGGCGGAGAACGCATTACGATCACCTGCGTGCGCGCCGCCAGCAATGATCAGAGCAATTTCAAATGGCGGCAGTCAGGTGACGTCGGTGCGCTCGCCTGGATCGAATCCGGCCTCGCCTTCGTCGTCGCCGGCCCGGCCGAGCGGGATAAGCTCGATCGCATCGCGCGCCGCGTCTACGCGGTTTACGAAACGCCGCAGTCCGATCGCCGTTAGCTCAGGATTTGCGCTGCTCGCGCAGCTTGCGCGCGAGCGCTTCGAGCTCGGCGTCTGGCTTCTCGGGTAGCTCGATCCGCACCGATACGAGCAGGTCGCCGGCGCCGCCGCCCTTTTTCGGCATGCCTTTGCCCTTCAGCCGGAACGTTCGCCCGCCGCTCGTCTGCGCAGGAATTTTAAGGTCCACCTGTCCGTCGAGTGTCGGAACGCGCGCCGCCCCGCCCAGCACCGCGTCATCGAGCGGAATGGAAATTTCCGCGCGCAGATCGTCGCCGTCCGGGCGGAGGTCGGGATGCGGGGCGAGCTTGATCGTGACGATCGCGTCGCCCGCGACGCCGCGTGGGTCGGAGAAGCCCTGTCCGCGCAGCCGGATCTGCTGCCCGTCGGTAATGCCGGCCGGCACCGATACCTCGACATTCTTTCCGGTCGGCAGAAGCACGCGCTTCTTCGCGCCGTTGACGGCTTCGCCGAGCGTGATGGTCAGCGATGCCGTCGCGTTCTGGCCGCGCGGTGCTCCGCCGGATTCGAATTCCTCGAACGGAGCCTCACCCTGTGCGCCGCCGAACCGTCCACCGAACAGGCTGCTCAAAACGTCTTCGAAACTGCCCGTGCCCTGACCTTCGCGCGATGAGTACGTCTTCCGGAACCCACCACCGGGGGCGGCGCCGAAACTTTCAAAAATCGTCGAGTCGAACCCCGGATGCTGTTGTCGGCCCGGGCCGGCACCGGGGCCGAAGCCGCCGCCGAATCCCTGAAAGCGCGGCTTGCCTTCCCCGTCGATCTCGCCGCGGTCGAACGCCTTGCGCTTGTCCTCCTCGCCGAGGATTTCATAGGCCGAGTTCAGCTCGGAGAAACGCGCAGCGGCCTTCGGATCGCTCTTGTTGGCGTCCGGGTGCAGCTTCTTGGCGAGGCGCCGAAACGCCTTCTTGATGTCGGCCTGGCTCGCGCCCTTTGCTACGCCAAGCACGTCATAGGGATTACGCAAGGCGGTGAAACTCCAGAAGTCCGGGTCTGGCCCGGCTCAGTCGCAGTAATGTGGGGGCGGAAAGCGTCCCGCGCAACGCGCTCAGGACTTTTGCAGTGGACGTGTCGTCCGGACGTCCCATCGCCCGCGGTGCAGGCGGCAGGCGGTGCCCTCAAACCAGTTCTCGCGGCCTTTTCCGACGTGGCTCGCCAGGAAATTCCGGCATGCGAAACCCTCCTGCACGAAGGCGCTCGCGACGGGGGTCACGGTACCGCGCGTGCCGGTTTCCGGGTTCTGCCAGGGGATGCTGTTGTCCTCGCCCTTGGTCAGGGCCTCGCGCAGGGCTGCGGTCGCGAGCGTCCAGTCGGCACCGTCCATGCGGTCGTCCGCGGCCGCCTTTGGTTTGACGCTTGCCGAGATCGCGCCTGTGACCTCCTTGGTGTTGGCCTTGGCGCTGACGGCGGTCTCTTCTTTGTCGGAGAAGAAATCGCCGAGCTGCATGGACATGCTGCACGCGCCGGTGCCGAACCCGAGGAGGCCGGCCAGCACGGCGCCCGCCAGACGCAGCGTCAGCGTATCGCGGACCGATCCGTGATATGCAGGCGGCTGAACGCGCACGGCCTAACTCCACGCAGGCGAATGAATTGCGACATGAAACACCCCGCTGGGTTAACGTTCAGTGACTTCCCCGACGCCGCAGAGCCATTCGGCCCTTTCGAGGCCTGGATGGCGGAAGCCAAGGCAGGCGAGCCGCGCGATCCCGACGCGATCGCGCTGGCGACCGTCGACGCCGACGGTCTGCCGAACGTCCGGATGGTGCTTCTGAAGGGCTGGGGACCCGAAGGCTTCGTCTTCTACACGAACCGGCAGAGCGCGAAGGGCGGCGAGCTTGATCGCCAGAATAAGGCGGCGATCGTCGTCTACTGGAAATCGCTCTCGCGCCAGGTGCGCGTGCGCGGCGGCATCGTGCCGGTAACGAGCGCGGAGTCGGACGCTTACTTTTCGTCGCGCCCGCGCGGTGCGCAGATTGGCGCGTGGGCGAGCCGGCAGTCGCGCGCGCTCGAGAGCCGCGAGCAGTTGCAGGCCGACGTCGCCCGCGTCGAGGAACAATACGGAAGCGGCGCGGTGCCGCGCCCGCCGCACTGGATCGGCTATCGCCTCGTGCCCACTTATGTCGAGTTCTGGTTGGAGCAGCCGTTCCGGTTGCATGACCGGATCGTGTTCACCCGCAAGACGCCGGAAGCGCCGTGGGTGCGTTCGCGACTCTATCCTTGACCCACACCCGAGTGCAGAATTGAGCCATGGCTACAAAATCCGACCAGCCCCGCCGTACGTTGCTGCTGACTGGCGCGAGCCGCGGCATCGGCCACGCGACGGTCAAGCGTTTCTCGAGCGCGGGCTGGCGTGTGATCACATGCTCGCGAAACGCATTTCCCGAGGAGTGCCCGTGGGAGATGGGACCCGAGGATCACATCCAGGTCGACCTCTCGAATCCGGAGGCGACCACGTCAGCCATCGCCGAGATCAAGGATCGGCTCGAGAAGAATGAGCTCCATGCACTCGTCAACAACGCGGGCATTTCTCCGAAGAGCAAGGACGGCGCACGACTCGGCACGCTCGAAACGTCGATTGAGGATTGGCAGCACGTTTTCCGCGTGAACTTCCTCGCACCCATCATGCTGGCGCGCGGACTCGTTGACGAACTGAAGAACGCGCACGGCGCGGTCGTGAACGTCACTTCGATCGCCGGCTCGCGCGTGCACCCGTTCGCGGGCGCGGCTTACGCCACGTCAAAGGCGGCGCTTGCTTCGCTTACGCGCGAGATGGCCGGGGACTTTGGCCCGCTCGGCATTCGTGTAAACGCCATTGCGCCCGGCGAGATCGACACGGCCATTCTTTCGCCCGGCACCGACAAGATTGTCGAGCAAATTCCTCTGCGCCGCCTCGGCCAGCCCGACGAAGTCGCCAAGATCATCTACGTGCTGTGCACGGAGACGTCGTCGTATCTGAACGGCGCCGAGATCCACATCAACGGCGGCCAGCACGTCTGACAGGACGCCTCATGCTGAGGAGCGCGAAGCGCGTCTCGAAGCATGGGACTCATCCTTCGAGACGCCCTCGCTTCGCTCACGCTCCTCAGGATGAGGGCGGTTCTGATTCAATTTTCAAACAGCGGCATTCTTCTCGTCCGTCATCCTGAGGTGCGACCCCGGCTTCAAGCCGGGGAGCCTCGAAGGATGGCGGCCCATTGTTGTCACCCTTCGAGGCCCGCTTCGCCGGGCACCTCAGGGTGACGCGTCGGATTGTTCTCGCGGCGGCAGTCCGCCCGAGGGTTCGATCGAGGGGATGGAGCGCCGTCGGCGCCTCATCTTGTTCGTTTGCGTCCCATACGCGGGACGCTGCGCCTTCGGCGCTCCATCGCGGCGTCTTAAACCCCTGGCCGCGCTTCTACTCGGGCCTTTCGGGCTTCCGCCCTGTCGGCCCTTTCTCAGCCAGCTCCTGGCGCGCGGTCATAGTGCCGCCGAGCGGAGCCCCGGGGCTCCCGGTGCCGTGTTTGCGAGACACAGGCAGCAGGCGCCGCATCCTGCTCCGCCCAGACGACG
>Ga0307505_10002616_pt1 | contig 12304 bp, 9 predicted proteins | sample 23_S_MG_FD_202183 | JGI IMG/M metagenome (GOLD analysis project Ga0307505, IMG submission 202183) | Soil microbial communities from Populus trichocarpa stands in riparian zone in the Pacific Northwest, United States - 23_S | ecosystem: Environmental > Terrestrial > Soil > Riparian zone > Trees...
AAGACGCCGGAAACGGGCCCAAAGCGCTTGGTCACCCCGGATGCGATGATGATTGACTCAGCCACGATCGGATTCGATACCCATCGTGGCCAGCCGTGAAACAGTTTCGCGATCGGCGCGAAGGGGTAAAAATCCGGCCAATGTGGTCACTCGAAAGCGGACTCGGATCCCGACACGTAAGCGGCGGGGTCACCACAGCCGGCCTCATCACAATCATCGCCAGCATCGCTGGGATGGTCCTTGGGCTGGTGCTCGTCGGTTCCATTGCCGCTGATCTCGCCGCGACGATGAGTCTGTCGAGATCCGCAATGGGCGCGATTGGGGACACCATCGAGGTTCTCGATGATGCAGCCGGGCGGATCGACGAGAGTCTCGATGCGGCAGCTGGCAGTGTCTCCGGGGCGTCAGAAACGGCGGCTGCGGCGGCGACGGGGCTCGAAGAGATGGCTTTGTTTCTCGACGAAGGTCTGCCGGACCAGATCGAGGCGATCCGACAGTCGATGCCGGCGGCGATTCAGGCTGCGGGCGCGGTCGATGCAACTCTCAACGCCCTCTCCTTCTTCGGTGTTGATTACAACCCGGACGAACCGTTCGACGACTCGTTGCGTCGGGTCGAAGCAGCATTGACAGGTCTTCCCGATGACCTGCGGACACAGAGCGAGTCGTTGCAGGGGCTGGTGCCTGCGGCCCGCGAGCTCTCACTCGAGACCGATCGCCTGGCTCTCGCCCTGACTGCCCTCCAGCAAGACCTGGGGAGTCTTCAGGATTTGACTGCCTCCTATCAGGCCACCGTGGAACAGGCGGAGGCAACGATCGAGGCCACCGAGGCGTCGCTTGCAGGCCAAGCCTGGCTGTTGCGTGCCCTCGTCGTTGCCGCGGCGGTGGCAGGGCTGGCGGTTGGTGGAGCGCTGATTCTGATCGGGAACGCACTGGCACCGGTGGCGGTCGTCGAAGAGCCCGAGTCAGGTCAGGTCGTTCCGTCCTAATTCATGGCGACGATCGCCCCGTTGAGCACCGCGGCGAAACAAATCCACACGACATAGGGGATGAAGAGCGCCATTGCCGGCCTGTCGTGATGGCGAAAGGCAAGGGTGGTCCAGATCGATGCCGCCAAGAGCAGAATGATCTCGAAAAATGCCCACACCGGCAGCTGTGCTCCGAAGAAGAGGGCGGTCCAACCCAGGTTGAGCCCGAGTTGGACCATCCAGGGCAGAGTCGTGCTCCACCCGCCCCCCGAACGCCAGGCCAGCCATCCGGCAGCTGCGATCATGATGTAGAGGATCGTCCAGACGATCCCGAAGGTCGCCGGCGGGGGATAGAACTCGGGTTTGGCGAGTTGGTCGAACCAGACGGTGTCCACTGACGTGGTTGTGATCAGTGAGCCCAACCATGCGACGAGAGCCGTCGCACCGGCAAAGCAGGCCAACGAAACGACCTGAACCGGGATCGACGGAACGTGAGAAACCGTAGTGGTCGAAGTTTGCACCACAGCCCTTACCCTGCCTCGCAACCCGCAAACCCCATGACCGCCGGGGCGATTCGATGGACAAACGAATGCCCGCACGAACCAAAACATGTGCGTCAACAGCCCTGTAGTAAATGGAACCCCTGAGTTGGGGGGCGCCATTCAGCGGCTGATTGCCGAAAGGTAAGTCCGGGTACGAGTTGCGGCACGAAGCGAGGGAAGATGACTTGTCACTGTTGGCATCCCCAGCAGCCAAGCTTCTCGCCGTGGAGGTAGCCGCCAGCATGTGGAAGTGAACAGACGACGTGCCTTTGCAGCACAGCTCTGGCGCCTCGCCGACCTGACCCGGGCCGCAGAACGACGACGCTCGTTCCGGGCAAAGGCGTACCGCCGTGCTGTCTGGTCTCTTGACCATCTCGACCCAGACCTCGAGGTCGACGATGAAGAGCTGTTGGCTACCCCTGGGATCGGGCCCGGTATCGCCGCTTTGATATCGGAGTACAGGAGTCAAGGGCGTCTGCTACGGCTGGACCTTTTGGAGGCCTCCTTTCCGACCGAAAGCCCCCGGCTGAGACGGCTCCCCAGGATGAGTCCCAAGCTGCTGTCCCAGTTGAAAGTCTCGCTGGGTGTCGACACGAGCGAAGACCTCGCATCGGCGATTGATACCGGAGCCGCTTTGTCGCTGCACGGCGTTGGTGACGCGACTCTCGAACTCTGGTCTCGGATCCTTGCTCTGGCTCCGGGCCCTGAGTACGTCGCCGCTAACGACGCCTGGGAGATGTCTCGAGCCCTTGCGACCCACATCGAAGAGCATCTCAACTGCCAGGTCGTGATCGCCGGGGCGGTTCGCCGCCTCGAAGAATGGGTTGACGCAATCAAGCTGGTGGTGGTCACCGACAAGATCGAGAGGGTCGAGTTCTTCCTGGCGGAATCGGCGGCACTCGCCGAGATGGTGCGGGCCGACGGGTCCCGAATGGTGGGGCGCACCCACGACGGGCAGCGGGTCGTTGCCGACATCAGCCCTCCCTCGCGAGCGGGGACCGTCTTGATCGCCGCTACCGGCCCCCCGGCCCACGCAAGTTCGGTCTTAGCGCTGGGCAGCTTCGCAACCGAGGCCGACGCTTATCGGGCTGACGGGTCGCCATGGATCGCGCCTCCGGCACGAGGACTTCCAAGAGACGCGGCCGCCCGGGTGGTGACAGTCGATGACTTAGAGGGCGACCTCCACATCCACACCGAGGCGTCACCCGACGGCAGGATGACCGTGGGCCAGCTTATGGCGGCAGCCGAGTCACGCGGGTATCGGTATCTGCTGATCACAGACCACACACACGGTCTTCGCTTCGGCGGTCTCGGACCTGAGGCGCTAGCGGCGCAGGCCGTCGAGCTTTCTGGAACTCGAACTTCGTCGTGTCTCCTCCTTCATGGGGCCGAGGTCAACATCGACGCGGGTGGCCTACTTGACATCGACGACGACACGATCTCCATACTCGACTTTGTCGTTGCGGGGGTCCACTCCCACTTCTCGCTGGGTCAGGTTGAGCAGACTCGCCGCCTCGTCAAGGCGCTCTCCCATCCTGCAGTCCGGGTGCTGGCGCATCCGCTCGGGCGTCGAATCGGGATTCGACCCCCGATCGACATCGATTTCCCCGCTGTGGTCGAGGCAGCGGTCGCTAGCTCGGTTGCGTTCGAGGTCAATGGTCACCGGGATCGCCTCGACCTTCCGGTGACGTGGATCGAGGTCGCAGCCGACGCCGGAGCCGTATTCGCGGCCAACTCCGACGCCCACCGACTTTCCGAATTGTCCAACGTCGAGAATGCCGTCGCCTCGCTGCAGCGGGTCGGTGTCGGTCCCGAGCGGGTGGTCAATGCATTGCCCCTCCAGGAGTTCCTGGCGTGGGCGCATAAATAGGAGGTCGGTCCCGGCTCATGGCCAAACCGGAGCTGTGGCCCACGTGGCCCCACGCGCAGACATCGAGCGATCGATACGTATGGGGAGCTCTGGACGTCATCCGACTTCACGCGCCCGAAAGTCGTGACAGCGAACCGAAATGGCGGCCGATGTCAGTTCTAGGAAAGGAGCGCCGGAGGCGAAATAGCCGTTTGGATCGCCAGGGCGCTGGGTAGGAAATGGCGCTGTCTGGAATCAACCGGTTGCCGGGATCTTTCCCGGTGGGAAGCCGATTCCCCACGGCGACAACCGAAGGGCAGGAAGCCTGAAAGCGATCATCCCCGGCTTTGCAGACCGGTGGATGATCGCGTCTAGTCCAAAATTTGAGGAGCGGAGCGGGTCGCGTACCGCTCTCAGTCTTTGCCCGGCTTTGCGCAGGTTTTCCAGTCTCGGCTTACAAGACTTCTCAAGTTTCTCTAGTCGAGCCTGTGGGTAAGGGGCGGCTCCATGCATGAACGGGCTCGAATCGATAGCGCGCGTGCGACCAAAATTGCCCGCAGGACACCAAAAGTCGAACGGCCCGTCATTGCTGCCTAATTCGGAACAGCGAGGTGACACCCTCTGATGACAGAAAGCTCCCCGGCCGAGCCTGCTGGTCCAGCCAGCAAATTGACGGCAATCGAAACGGTTTCGGAGCGTTGGCCCCCAATCTCCTATTGGGCGAAGGTCTCCGCCGTGGTCGTGTTCGTGGTCGTTGGTTTCGTTCTGCTCTGGCTGCTTCGCAGCGTGGCACTGGTCATGGTGGCGTCTCTTGTCTTTGCCATCGGACTCCAGCCGTCCATCAGGTGGCTCGAACGCAGGGGTCTTGGTCGAAGCTGGGCCTTGGCCACCATCCTTTTCTCAGGGCTGCTGGCGTTGATGGGGTTGGGGCTTGTTTTGGTCCCTTTCCTGATCGAACAGGTCTCGGCCCTGATGGACGAGTTTCCCGCCTTCCTCCAACGACTCGAGGGCGCACCGGGGATTGTGGGCTCGATGACACAACTCATTGCCCCCGGGACGCTCGCGTCCGGTTCCGAAGGCCAGCCAGGCACTGCTCTGGCCGCCTTGGGGCTGGTGTCTACGTTGGGAGGAACTCTGTTCAACGTGGTGACGATCGCGGCCGTGACGCCCTATTTCGCGATGCGGCTGCCTCAGCTCAAACTCTGGGTGGCGCGACTTCTTCGTCACAGGCATCGAGAAGATTTTCTTTATGTGCTCAACGAATCCACGGACTTGATTGCGAACTACATCGTCGGAAACATGGTGATAAGCCTCATGGCAGGCGCCGTCTCCTTTATCGGCTTCCAGATCATTGGCGTCCAGTTCGCCATCGTGCTCGCAGCTTGGGTCGCTCTCACCGATCTCATCCCTGCGGTCGGGGCCTTTATCGGCGCGGCCGGCGTCGCTGCGGTGGCGGCATTTCAGGGCCCGCAGATCCTGATACCCGCCGTGGCGCTCCTACTCGTCTACCAGCTGGTGGAAAACTTCGTTGTCGCTCCACGCGTCATGAATCGAGCTGTCGATCTCAGTCCGGTCGGGGTCATTATCGCAATACTGATCGGGGGATCGCTCGCAGGTTTATTCGGAGCCCTACTCGCCCTCCCAATCGCCGCAATGATCAAGATCATCGTCTTCCAACTCTTGGTCCCGGAACGTATCGACGAGATACGCAGGGAGGCTCCGGACGGCGGGATTCAACGGTCAACGCGACGGGCGAGTCGCGTTCTCCCCTGAACGCAGACAACGGGCTTCGGGGCAAACCCGAGTCGCCGAGCCTTAACGCACGAAACCCCCTCGAGAGGGGGAATCGTGATGGCCCTTTAGGGCGCTCAAGTTGGTTTACATGCCGATCGCAAATTACCCGGTGGCGACCGCAAGTAAACGACCTGGTGCCACGAATGTAGATTGAGCGTGACTCGTGGCGGGTATCTCAAGCCATGACCATTTTGCCGAGACCAGGCGTGACGTATCAACACCCTGTATTGGGCGAGGTGAGGTTCGAGAAAGACTTCTATTCGGGAGAGCATTTGGTTATTAGCCACCTGTGCATCCGACTCGACACCGGTGAGGAAGTACTGATTTCGGAAGGCGAACTAGGGTCGATTCGCAGCCATCCCGAAGATGATCGCGATCATAACTAGCCGTCCCTGATGTTCCTGAAATGCGAAGTCGACTGCAGCCGGTAGTGCACAGGTTCCACGAGCCGCGCCATACGATGGTCTAGGTGACGTTGGCACCCGGCCCCAATCTCGGACCCGGCAGCGGGTACGAGGAACGCCGCGTTCAGGAGCTGAAGTACTGGAAGCGACGAGCCAATGGGTTTCTACTGGGTGCTTTCGTCGTCTTCCTGGTCAGCCACTTCCTCGGTCCGGAAGACGGAATCAACGGTTTCATCCGGGCGGCATCGGAAGCAGCGCTCATTGGAGGGATCGCCGATTGGTTTGCAGTCACCGCCTTGTTTCGCCATCCACTCGGGATACCCATTCCCCACACCGCGCTCATCCCTCGCAGCAAAGACGAGATCGGCAGGGGACTCGCCGAGTTCGTCCATCAGAACTTCCTCGATCCGGCCAATCTCAGCAAGTGGGTGACCGACGCGAACATCGCACATCGGGTCGCGACCTGGCTCGACACCGCTGACAATTCGGCGCTCGCGGCTCGACGGACGATCGAGACCACGGCCACGATCGCCGAGTCGCTCGACGACGACCGGGTCGCCTCGGTGATCACCCAGACGTCTCTCGACTGGTTGCGTCAGACTGCGGTCACCCCGCTCATCTCACTTGTCGTCGACGCATGGTTGAAGGGGGGCAAGGCAAGTGACTCGATCGAGGCCTCGCTTCGTGGCATCGAAGTGGTCCTCGTCGACAACCTCCCGTACTTCAAGGAGAGCTTCTCCCGGTCCGCCCCGTGGTGGGTCCCTTCTTGGGCGGAGGAGAGGATCTTCGAGCAGATCATCGCCTCGTTCCGGATCCTCGTCGACGATGTCGCATCCAACCCATCACACCCGATCAGGGATGACATCGAGCGCATGCTGGCCAAGTTCGCCGACGACCTGCGCAACTCCGATGATCTGGCAGATCGCATCGAAGACACCAAGCTGAGGATCCTCGACTCCCCGGAGTTGGCGGCAGCCATCCAGTCACAATGGCGTCTGTTGCACGAGAGTCTCGACCGAGCAGCAGGGCAGCCGAGCTCCGAGATCGAGCTCAGACTCGCAGAACTGATCCAATGGTGGGCCAAGCGCGTGCTCGAGGACGCAACGCTTCGGAGCAAGATCGACTCTTGGATCGCGGGCTCGGCCGAACGGCTCGCTCACAAATGGGACGACGAGGTCATCGGCATGATCGAGACCACTGTGGCGGCGTGGGACGCCACCGAGATCTCACATCGTCTCGAGATGCAGCTAGGTCGGGATCTCCAGTTCGTCAGGATCAACGGCACGGTGGTGGGAGGTCTGGTCGGAATCGCCATCCACGCTCTGCTCCTCCTCACCAGTTGACGAGGAAGATCCGACTCCCACTACGGGGAAACAAGGTCAGACCCGGGGCTCGAGAAGCAGTGTCGTGTCGAGAACCTCGGGTCGAAGCATCGAATCGAGGGAACGTCCCGGTCGGTACTTGAGACGCAGCGCTTCCGATGTCCGCTCGATCACCGCGGTTTCCACCGGTGTGGCGGTGAAATGGAGCTGCTCGTCCCCGACGGTGAGCGTCACATTTGGATCGGCCAGTGCCCTTTGGTACCACCGACCTGAGGTGCCCCGTACCGATCGCACCAACACGTCCGTCCCGTCGACGACCACCCAGATGATGGTGCGGAAGCGGCGGTCTCCTGCCCGAGTCTCGATGATCACCTCGTTTGCATTGGAGATCAGGTCCAATTGGTGGGCGCTCAGCGACATGACCTTGAAGCTACAGGTTTGTTCCTGTCGAAGGTCGTTGGGGAGGCCAACGGCGAATCTGTCGGGACGGGCCCGTAAGGTCAGCATGTGTCAGAACCCGGCCCAGTCGAGCTCGGTCGCAGCGTGGTGGTCGGCCCGGGTGCCTCCCCACCGTCTGCGTGGTCGGATGCGGATCGAGTCAGAATCGACTCCGAGCTCCTCGTCGACACCGAGCGCCTGCTTCAGGTCGTCAACGATGCCCAACGTCGCTATGTGCGCAGGACACCGACCGTTTTCGAGCTGGACATCGCCCCCGAGGAGCTGGCGATTCTCGAGACCACTGAAGCCCCGCCCTTTGAGCTGGGGGGTAGATTCACATTCCTTCGTGAGCGTCTGGTGAAGGCCATCTGGCACAACTCCTATGACGCACGCGTCGACCCCCCCGTCTGGTGGTGGGCCCATAAGGCAGCGGCCCGAATCGGCGTCACAGTGGGCGGCCCCGCCGATGTGCTCACCGCAGGAGGGGTCCCGGTCTGGATCGACGGTGGCCCACGTGCCCCTCTCGATCTCGACGACGCGGTGATCCATCACGAGACTGTGGACCTGGGGGCTGAGACCCGCGTCGCCCCCTTCTCTCCGCCATCACTGGATCTGGCGTCGGACCAGCTCGACGCGGTATCCCACCTGACCGGCCCGGCCCGGGTGATTGCCCCGGCCGGCTCGGGAAAGACCCGGGTGCTCACGGCCCGCGTCCGCCATCTCATCGAAGACCGGGGTATCGAGCCCGAGCTGATCACTGCACTCGCCTACAACCGCCGGGCGGCCGGAGAGATGTCAGACCGTCTCCCCGACGGGAAGAGACTCAATGTGAGGACCATCCACTCACTGGGTTGGGAGATCCTGCGCATGGCGAAACCCAATCTGCGTTTGATCGACGAACGAGAGCAGCGGAGGAGGCTTGAGCCGATCGCCACCGCACCACCCCGGGCCAACACCGACGTCATCGGCCCCTACCTCGAGGCGCTCGACGAAGTCCGGATCGGCCTCGTCGCCCCAGAAGAGATCGAAGAGCGCCGGGACGACGTCGCCGGGTTCGTCGAGACGTTCCGCCGCTACCGCGAAGGTCTGGAGCGCTCGGGGGAGGCCGACCACGCAGAGCAGATCTACGGGGCAATCGAAGCGCTCTGCCGGCTCCCCGATCTTCGACGTCACTGGCAGGCCCAATGCCGCCATCTCCTCGTCGACGAGTTCCAGGACCTCGCCCCCGCCTATCTTCTCCTGATCAGACTGGTGGCGAGCCCGGGTCTGAACGTGTTCGGGGTGGGCGATGACGATCAGGTGATCTATGGCTACGCCGGGGCCGACCCCGGATTCCTCATCGACTTCGAAGAACTGTTCCCGGGGGCGGCGGCCCATGCCCTCGAGGTCAACTACCGCTGTCCCGCCGACGTCGTCGAGTCTGCGTCGAACCTTCTCGGTTACAACAAGCGCCGGGTCGACAAGGCGATCCGCCCCGATTCGGACAGCACCGGGCTCAAGGTGGTCCGATCCGCGGGAGGTGAGCTCGGAGTGATGGCCGCTGACCTGATCGGAGAGCAGATCGACAACGGAGCCCGGCCAGGGTCGATCGCGGTTCTCTCCCGGGTCAACTCCAGTCTGCTGCCGGTGCACGTGGCCCTTTCCTTGCGTGGCGTTGAGTTTGAGAGCCCTTTGACGGCGACGATTCTCGAAAGGACTCTGCTCAGAGCTGCTCTGGCCTGGATCCGGATCGCGGTCGATCCCGAATCGATGAGTCGCAATGATCTGTTCGAGGTGATCAGACGACCGGGGCGGGGAATCACCAGGCTCTTCGGCGACATGATCGGCCGCCGCCGCGGTCCGTTCTCGTTGAACGACCTCATCGTGCTCGGCCAAGATCTCGACGGCCGACGGGCAGACAGGTGGAACGAGTTCTGCGAAGACATCCTCGTCGCCTCGAGGGCGACCTCATCGACTTCGCGTCTCCTCGACGTGCTCGCCACCCACGTCGGTCTCGATCGGGCGGCCGCCGCCCTGGACGCAGGCCGGACCCGGGCCGATCGCGCCGCACAGGGCGACGACCTCACTGCGCTGCGCAGGGTGGCGGCACTCGGTCCGCCACCGGCTGAGTTCGAGACGTGGCTTCGTGAGCGGTTGCAGAGCCCGACGTCACGCGACGGAGTCACCCTCTCCACCGTTCACCGGGTCAAGGGACTGGAATGGGATCATGTCCTCGTGTTCGGGGCCGACTCCGGATCGATGCCCCACGAGCTGTCGGATGACATCGAAGAGGAACGAAGGGTGTTCCACGTGGCGATGACTCGGGGACGCAGCACCGTCGTCGTGCTCGCCGATCGCGACCGGCCCTCCCGCTTCCTCGCCGAGATGGAAGGAACCGCACCTCATGAGACCGAGCCCCGTCCTCCCCGCGGGGATCGAAGCCCGGCCCGAGTCCCCGCAGATGCCCTCTATGTCAGTGAGGGAGAGGTCTTGACCCTTTCTGGAGGCATCAACGGGAACGTCTCTGAGATCCTGGCCACCGGGGTCTTGATCCTCGTCGTCGAGACCGGGGCGACCATCGCGGTTCCCTGGGGGCAGAAGGTGACACGGGCCGGGGTCACAGGACGTCTGACGCCGGGAGCAGGTTCCGCCGACCCTCTCCTGATGACACGACTCAAGACCTGGCGGACCGACCAGGCTCGAGCCCAGGGCGTGCCTGCATTTGTGGTTTTCAGCGACCGGACACTCGAGGCCATCGCCTCACTCCGCCCGTCGTCCGAAGCGGGTCTGCTCGAAGTGCCCGGAATCGGCCCGGCCAAGCTCGAGGCGTATGGAGACCAACTGCTCGACCTGCTTGCCGTCGAGTGACCGAATCCCTAATCCCCCCCGATGATCATCAGGTGGCTGTTTGAATCCACACGTGTTCACCCCGATCCGAACCGAGAGACTGCTCATCCGTCCCTTCGAGCAAGACGACGCTCCGGGTCTGGCTGCTCGTCGCAACGATCCTGTAGTTGCCGAGTATCAGGACTGGACCCGGCCCTATCCCATCGAGCTGGCGGAGAAGACCGTGTCCGAGCTGGTGGAGATGTCAGGGCCGACGAACGACGAGTGGTGGATGGCCGTCGTCTCCGTTGCGGAGACCGGTGAGGTCCTCGGAGATCTCGCCCTGCACCTGACCTCCGAGGCCCGGACCGCCGAAGTCGGCTACACCTTTGCCAAGGAGCATTGGGGCCGCGGATATGCCATCGAGGCGGTATCGGCACTCGTCGAGTACCTGTTCGATGACCTCGCCGTTACCCGGGTGTTCGGCATGCTCCATCCCGACAATCAGGCGTCGGCGATGGTGCTCGAGCGAACCGGCTTTCTCTTCGAGGGCCACACCCTTCTGTCGTACTGGCTCGACGACGAGGTGTCCGACGACCTGATCTACGGCATGACCCGACCCCACTGGGAGACCTGGAGAGACCGGCCCCGCCACGCCCCCGACGAGGTGCATCTCGTCGAAGTCACCATCGACAACGAGCGCATCGTGTCCAAACTGGCGACCCACAAGAGTCAGGAGGCGTTCGTGGCCTCGATGGCTTGGTCTTTCACAGACGCCCTGTTCCCTGAGATAGTCGACGGCGCCCAGGTGGTTCCCTGGATGCGAGCAGTCGTTGCCGACGACGTGATCGTCGGCTTCGTGATGCTGGCGCTGACGACCGAACATCATCCCGAGCCGTATCTGTGGCGTCTTCTCATCGATCGCCTCCACCAGCGCCGCGGCATCGGCGATCGGGTCCTCGGTCTTGTTGCCGACGAGTGCAGGGCGATGGGTGACACCACCCTTCTCACCAGCTGGGAAGAAGGCAAAGGATCGCCCCGACCGTTCTACCTAGCCCATGGTTTCCAGCCCACAGGGCGGATCGTCGATGAAGAGACCGAGGCAAGAAAGCAGCTCTGACTCGGTTCCCCGGGCCGCCCGTCTCATCGCCCGGTAGGCTCGGGTTTCCTCCTAGGAGGTGATGACGTAGTCCAAACTCTCGAGTCAGGAAGGCGAGCCATCGCCCGCCGAGCGTGGGACGAGGCTCTGGAGACCTTCACCCTCGCCGACAAGGAAACGGCGCTATCTCCGCAGGATCTGGAGCTTCTCGCCGACGCATACTGGTGGGCAGGTCGACCCGAGGATTCGGTCCAGGCACTGGAGCGGGCCTTCGGTGGATACGTGGAATCAGGAGAGCCCGCCGAAGCTGCATCGGTGGCTTCGCTGCTTGCCTACTTGGCGGTGAGACGTCTCGCCTTCTCTATCGCTTCGGGATGGCACTCGAAAGCGGTGCGTCTCCTCGAGGACCAACCCGAGTCGCGGGCCCACGCCTATCTGAAGATGCTCGAGACCGCCCAGGCCCTCCTTCACGACGACGACATCGAGCGGACGATCGGGCTCGCCGACGAGACCCTCGAGGTGGCTCGCAGGACGATGAACCGAGATGCAGAGAGTCAGGCTCTCGTGTTCAAGGGCTCAGCCCTGGTCTCCAGTGGGATGTGGAGAGAGGGGCTATCTCTCATCGACGAGGCATCCGCATCGGCTTTGTCAGGTGACCTGAGCCTGCGGTCAGCCAGCGACGTCTACTGCACCACGATCTCGGCGTGTCGCAGTCTTGCCGACTACCGGAGGGCGGGTGAATGGACCGACGAAGCCAACCGCTGGATGAGTCAGCACTCGGTGGGCGGCTATCCCGGCGTTTGCCAGGTGCATCGGGCGGAGCTCAAGCGACTCAAGGGCTCATGGAGCGAAGCTGAACAGGAAGTCCGCGATGCCTGTATCGAGTTGGAGAGGTATCACATTCTCGACGGGGTGGGCTTCGCGTATAGCGAAGTCGGTGAGATCCGGTTGCTCATGGGCGATCTCAACGGTGCAGAAGCAGCCTTCAACCGCGCCTTCGAGTTCGGGTTCGAATCCCAACCCGGTCTCGCCCTTCTCATGCTGGCAAGGGGCCAGGTGGACGAGGCAGCGCACTCCCTGACACGC
>Ga0307505_10002617_pt1 | contig 12298 bp, 15 predicted proteins | sample 23_S_MG_FD_202183 | JGI IMG/M metagenome (GOLD analysis project Ga0307505, IMG submission 202183) | Soil microbial communities from Populus trichocarpa stands in riparian zone in the Pacific Northwest, United States - 23_S | ecosystem: Environmental > Terrestrial > Soil > Riparian zone > Trees...
GATGCGGGAGCCGTCGTCGGTGTTGAGTAGAGCAGTGAGTAGTTCTTCGCCTTTGCTGGCCGTTTCTTTGACGATTTTGCCATCTTCAAACCAGAGTTCGATGTTGGTGACTTCGCGGCCGCTATAAATGGCCGGATAACCGAACCGCACCCAGCCGTTGACGGATGTTTCCACGGGTGAAGTGAAGATTTCACCATCAGGGAAGTTTTCGCGGCCGCAGGCCTTCACAAAATTGCGCTCTTTAATCGAGAGCGTCAAATCAATATTGGCCCCCTTCAGTACCGCCTTATCTCGTCCCGTCAACCAATCAATCAACTTCTGTTGCTGTTCCCCTACCGCTTTCCAGGCCGCCACCGGATCATCCAGATGCAACAAGCCCGCACTATAGACAAAATCCTCGTACTCACTCAGACTCATATCCGCTTCCTGGGCTGAGGCATGGGTGGGGAAACGGGTGCCACACCATTTCAATTTGCCATCGGCAAACCGTTGCATCGCCTTGGCAAACAAGGGCGCATTGGCTTTAGAAGCCCGGCTTTGCCGTTTAGGGTCTACGCCAGAGAGACTACGGGTGTTGACCGTCGCGCCGATGCTGAGATAAGCATCCATGTTGTCCATGACAAATTCCTGGAAAGGCGACACATAATCCAGTTGTTCGTCGCTGGCATACTTGAAAAAGATTTCGTTACTGCCAGGGATTTGCTGTTGTATGAGGACATGCGCTCCAGCCAAAATAGCCTCTTTGTAAACGGCTAAATTTAACGGCTCGGCCGCTGGGCCAGTGACAAGCATAAACTTTTCGCCCGGTTGCAGGGCTAATGAATAATGAACTAACACCTGGGCTAACTTGGTAACACGGGGATCAGACATCAAAACACCTCAGTTTTTAGTGTAAATAAATCAGTTCAGCTTTCCGGAAATCCATCGTGGGTTTGCCCCCACCCCTAACCCCGCCCCCAGGGGCGGGGAATTTTTTGAGGGCAGCCGCCCTCGAAAAATGGCCCAAATTGGGTTTCTCCCTTCCCAGGAAGGGGGCATGGGTTTTCCAGCCAAACCTATACTCAACTCTGTGCTCTCTGTGCCCTTCTTTTTCTTCAAGGGGCTAACTGTACGCCATCATTTTGTCAATCGCGGCCGCGAGCTGGGCCAGGTTACGGATAATATACACATCATCGGTAGCCGGTTCATACTCTTCCATGATACTGTCACCGGAACCCCATTGCTCCCGTGCCTCAGGATTAAACCAGACCAGCCGTTTGGCCCGTCGCTGAATATCTTTCAGCAAATCTACGCGTGACGGATTGTAATTATTCCGTCCGTCGCCCAGCACCATCACTGTTGTCCGTGAGTCTACCGTGTTCAAGTAGCGGCTGTGGAAAGTCATTAGACTGCGACCCAGGTCGGTGCGGTAACTGCCACCGGGCACAGCATTATATGCCGCCTGCACTGCTTCATCAATGCGCATATTGGCCATATCCACGGTGATTTCGGCCATGTCGCCATAAAAGGCAAAACTACGCACCCGGTTCACCTGATCGTGCATCTCATACACCATTTGCAACATAAACTCCAGCACCGAATGCATGGAGCGCGATACGTCACAGATGAGAACGAGGCTGGGTTTGAGTTTCTGCTTCTTGAATTTGATGTCCAGCGGTACACCGCCATAACGCTGATTGGAGCGAATCGTGCCCTTGGCGTCAAACTTGCCTTCCTTGCCTCGTTTGCGGCGCAAGGCGGCGCGGCTCCGCAATTGGGCTACCAGCCGCTTGACTTCCAGGCGCAACATATCCGCCTCAGCCGAACTGAGTGAATCGAAAGGTTTGTGCATGAGGTCGGAGCCGTGAAGTTCATCGGGGCGTTCGGCGCGGTCCTGGGCAATTTGTAGGCCAATTTGCTGGGCAATTTGTTCGGCCATAGCTTCGCGGTTGGCCTGAATGACGCCGGTCAGCTTTTCCATGGCTTCCTGGCTCATGCCCATCTCTTGCAACTTTTGCATAAGCTGTTGCATCTGATCTTCCAGGTGGGCAAACCCCATCTGGCGCAACATACGCCGGGTGATGTATTGGGCTTCACCGGGATTGTTGGCCCATTTGATGCCTGCCTGCCGGGCTAAATCTTCTAGCTCTTCTTTGCTGGGTGGGTTGCCACTGGTAAGCCAATCCATGAGTTGTTGCATGCGGCCGCTTAAAGCCGACAACGCCGCCTGCAACATAGATTGTTCATCCGGTGTCAGATCATCCATCGCATTCTGCATGGGCGGGCCGCCACTACCAAAGTAAAGCGGAAATAGCTCCTCAAAGGCCGGAAAGTCATCCGCCTGTTTGACCAGGGTGGTACGGAGCGAGGCTTTGAACAACCCTTTGTTGGCAATGCCTAATACGCCAGTCGCATTGAGGGCATCCACCGATTCAGCCACGGAGACACGTACACCGGCGGCGCGTAAACCGCGAATAAACTCAACGATTCGATCGTCCATAGGTGCTACCACCTCCCTGACGACGGCTCCCGCCATCGCCCATCATTCGTTTGGCTTTCTGCACATCGGTTTCGTATTTGAGGAGCACGGTGAGCGTATTGGTCAGGGTTTCCTGGTCAATATCTTTGGCGTTGAGGGTAACAAGGGCGCGTGCCCAATCCAGGGTTTCGCTGATGCTAGGGATTTTGCGTAGGTCCATGTTCCGCAGTTGTTGCACCACGGTCACAGCCTGCCGGGCCAATTCGGGGGAGAGGTTAGGCACTTTGAGCCGGACAATGTTGAGTTCGTTTTCCAGGGTGGGGTAATCCACATAGAGGAAGAGGCAACGGCGTTTGAGGGCTTCGCTGAGTTCGCGGGTGTTGTTGCTGGTGAGAAGCACCATCGGCTGGAACTTGGCCGAGATGGTTCCTAGCTCCGGCACGCTGACCTGGAAATCGCTCAGCACTTCGAGCAGGAAGGCTTCAAACTCCACATCGGCGCGGTCTATTTCGTCAATAAGCAGGATGACCGGCTCATCTGAGGTGAGGGCGGTGAGGAGCGGGCGGGGCAGAAGGAAGTTCTCGGAGAAGAAGACGTTTTCTTCCTGAGCGATGCGTTGGGCGGCTTCGGCCAGGGTGGTGATGCCTTCAAGTGAGGTACGCAGGGTGTCGCGCAGGAGTTGGGTGTACAGCATCTGTTTGGCGTATTCCCACTCGTACAGGGCTTTACTTTCGTCGAGGCCCTCATAACATTGCAAGCGAATGAGCGGCCGCCCCAAGGCCTTGGACCATACCTTAGCCAGTTCTGTTTTCCCCACTCCGGCTGGCCCTTCGGCCAAAATCGGTTTACACAGGTTTTGCGCCAGGTAAACCACAGTGGCAATTTCATCGGAGGTAATGTATTGCTGGGCTTCTAACTGTTGGCGAACGTCGGTAATGTCTTTGAACATGATTTTCCTTACAGGGCGGGTTATAGGTTGATGGGTTATTGGTAGCTCCACCCATAAGAACCAATAACCGGTAACAAATAACAAAAAACCGGGTTGAGGCGAATAATCTATCTGGTTGAAATGCCTGAACCCGGTCTGAGGGACGGTGTTGGGCATACGCCCGATCTGTTAAAGGACAAAAAGATTGTAGCCGGAAAAAAGCAAAAGTAAACTGCCTGATTGGGTAGGGGAGAGGAAGGATGAGGGATGAATTATGAAGGATGAAGGGGGGCACGCGGCCGCAATAGGTTAGTTGAGAGAGCCAGGAACACAGTTTCAAGCAAGAGAAAATTACATTAATCACACAGGGCAATAATCCCCTCATTGTATTGAACAGCAGAATCAAGCATTGTTCCAAGTTTGTTGAACACAATAAGCTTATCCTTTGGGATAGATTGCGACCTGATAAAGGTATCAACTAATTCGCACAAAGCTTTTACCTGGACCGATTTAAGTTGGCTGTCCTCGAAATAAGGCAAACTGTTAACTTCAGGAACAATCTTAGTGAGTTGTCTATGCTCCTCTAATTCTAAGCCCCCAAGATAAATTTTCTCAAGGCTATATCCAAGCCCTTGAGAATTGATAAATTGATCTAACAAAACGTCATCTAGGACACGATATAGCTCAAGCATAGTTATGGCTCCAAAGGATGAAACGTTTTTATCCGACCATCAAGATAAGCAGGCCACTGCAGGGTGAACACCTCACCAAGGCAAGGGGTTTGGAAGACTTTATGAATGCGCAACAAATTGGCGAAGGTATTGGTCAGTAATTGACTCAGGTATTACTTAACTCGACTTGTTCGATCAATGCAACCAGAACTGTCTGAGTGAATTCAGGTTCATAGGCCAAAAAGAGATAAGGCCCACTTTCCTCGCGGCTCTTTCCAAGATAGGGCAGAATTGGCATGTTCGCCGAAAGATCAAAGGCTTCACGTATTTCTTCAATTGAGATCAGTGATGAATGTATACTGGTGGAGACGATTGCACAAGGTAGATTTGTGTCTTTAATCCAGCGAATTCCCCCTTTCCGCAAAGGTTGTAGACGAACTTGGAACTGTAGAGCGTGGTCATTTCGTTCCTCACTTATACCACTTAAATCAATATTCAAAACGAGACCATCAATGGTAAATGGAAATGCTAAGTCGTCTAAATTGAAATCTTTTGGAATTGCTGTAGGGAAAGTAATTAAATGCAATACATAAGGCTTCCCAGTAACGTAGCACTTTCTTAATTTGAGCGGGAGCAACTCATTCTTATCAATGTTCCACGAGGGATGTCTTCTCCATCCTACTTGCACGTCTGAAGACTCTTCACCTGCAGCGCTTATGGTAAAATCGGACGCTAAAGAGTTCGATCCCACTGAATGATTGAGACCTTCTACTACAAAAAACAGTTTTCGTGCATTAGATAGAGTCATATCACTTGCGGATGACACCAAACAGCAATGACCTTTCCCATCCCCTTGCTGTGGCGAGGTGATCCCCTTTCAATGGAGCGCTTCGCTGCGGCCGCGTCTCCGAACCGTGCCCAACTCGCGGCCGCAAACCCATTTTCCCTCTAATCACGTTACTCAACAACGCGGCCGCGAATCCAACTTGTTATTCAAGGTGGAAAAGATATCAAGGGGGACAAGGTCAAACAACAGTTCGCAGGCTAGTCAGGCAAATCGGGGTTCAGCATACTGAATAAAAGCATACCCGCCGATGACCAGATATTTAACGTTGTGGTCGTTGAAAATTCTCAACAGATCGCTGAAGTCGGAGTTGACGAACATCGAGGCCCTTCACTTTGTTGGCATGAACAATCAGTTCCCAGGTGGCCTGGAAACGGGCTTCTGCGGATTGCGCCTGCCAAAACGCCAGGTCAAAAGAGCGATCCATCTCTTCCAGTTTGCCATAGCGTTCCATAAATCCTGTTCTTATCATGGCGCAAATTATACCCTGGTTCTTTGAATCCATCATGGCTGAACGGTGACGCGGCCGCAAATCCAATTATGAAGGATGAATTATGAAGGATGAAAGGGGGAACGCGGCCGCAGTAGGGGCAAGGGTAGTAATTTACCTTTGTACTTTTCACCGACTTTGAATCCAAGCATACTGCAAGGGTAGCAATACTTCGGACGCACCTTCACCAAGAATAGGAACCGTCTCACCAGCTACATTGATAACATGCAAGTTGGCTCGATAAAACGGTGTGTCACTTTCAGGTGCTAAATATTCTGAATAATAAGCTAGCCATTCTCCAGAAATAGCCCAGGTTGGTTCTTCAAAGGGTGAACCTTGAAGAGAAGCATCAGGATACATTTCTCTAATGGAAAATGTGTATACGGGTTCGTCTTGACTAAGGTCAGCAATCAATAGAGAAACTTCATTTCCTTCTGCTAGGCTGGCAGGAGGAAAAACTCCAATGCTGTGTCTCCCATCAGAAGTAACAGTAAACGCATAAAAAATGTTGGGCAGCCCGTCTTCGGTTGTCAGCGGAAGATCTGGAAGCAATTCGCGAGAAACCTTGCTTTCCAATGAATAGATATAGGGGCGTCCAAGAGCATAGCCCAACTCAGGAAGGTAATGATGAGCCATATACACCAATTCAGTACCTGATACCCATTGTACGATCTCCGTATCACCACCCTGATCAGATTGCAAATCAGCAACAATTTCGGCATTTCTTGCGTCAAAGATAACAATTCCCCCCGCACCTCTTACACTTAATTGGAATGCTAGAAATTGTCCTGTTGGCGACCAAAGTGCATTTTCATGATGAGAAACCGCCAAACTGGCTTCTCTAATTTGCTTTACCATTGGGAGTAAAGGAACGTCTAGCCCTGTATCAAGGTCAAAAACATGATAGTAACCAACACCACACCCAGTAATACAATAGGGCATACTAGTTCGATTGGCAGGACCATCCAGGGTCCAGTAAGCTAGAAAACGTCCATCTGGTGAAATGACTGGGCTTGTTGCCAGACCATTATCATGCCTTATGAAAGGCGTTGCCGGCTTAGTTTCCTTATCAACGCGGTATATTTGTTCACGGTATATTTGTTCGACACCTTCAACTGCGGTACTACTAAAGTAGATGTTCCTCCCGCTATCCCATTGTGGCAGGGAAAAGATTTCTCTGTCAGGTAATGTTATTACCTCTTGCACGTTCAACATTCTATCTGTGGCGTTGATTTCATAGATAATTATTTCTCCAGGCCTTTCCCGATAAATAAGGTGTGGTGTATCGTCAATATTCACTATATTGAAGTTACACGTGTGGACTTCATCCAGAACTTTTTTTGATATTTTTTGTGCTGGATCAACGAGCCATACTGAACAAGGCATATCATAATCATGCTGTCCCCAAACGAGGAGAGTATCCTGTTCTCTTTTATCCTGACGGACAGCGCAACCGGATATTACAACGATGAAAAGCAGAGAAATAGAGGTAATAGATCGCATTTTCAAACCCTTGATGTGGCGAGGTGTTCTTGTGTATCGGCAAATCTCGTTGTGGCCTATATCCCCGCCGTGCCACCTTTACCAAGATCGCGGCCGCAACCCCATTTTCCCTCTAATCACATTACTCAATAACGCGGCCACGCGGCCGCGTCCCTTGGACTCCGGCGAGTCCTCGGCTATCCTTTCTAGGATGCTGATGGGGTAGTCAGGCAATTCATTTTGTAGGGAAGGCTGCTTAAGTAAGGGCACATCCCTATTGACACAGGATTGTAATAGTAGCCAATATTGTCATGCCCATTAAAAGCCAACGAACTAACCGAATCCAACGTCCTGTCGAGTAATGAATTTGTTGATAGTTTTTTGCATCCTTATATTGTTTGAACTTGATGTCTTCAAACTTTTTGGTCGCCCAAATCAGAAGCAGGAAAAAAAGGAGATAAATAGGACCCACCAACAGACGAAATTGTTTTGGCTCCAGAGAATTAATAAGATCGAATAATCGTTCCATGTCAACACCCTATTACGCACGTGAAGTTAGTGCGGGTACTGGACAGGGCTAAACCCCGGCTGTGGCGAGGTGTTCACCCTTTCAGTAGAGCCTTGCTATGGCCGCGTCTACCGACAGAGTCACCCCTGCCCAACTCGCTGCCGCAAACCCATTTTCCCTCTAATCATGTTACTCAACAACGCGGCCGCATCCGTGTTCCCTCTATCTGTGGCTCAGCAATTATGCACGGGGAACGCGGCCGCATTTCCCCTTCACCCCTCATCATTCGTCTCTGCCGCCATCGTCAACTGCAAATGGGCCATCGTTTTGGTGTGATAAAACCCCAGGGATTCATACAGATGAACCGCGGCCGCGTTCTCACGCCAGGCTCCTATCTTCACCCGATGCACCGATTTTCTCTGTAACTCATGGAGCGCGGTCAGCATCAGTTGTCGCCCCAACCCTTGCCCCTGGTGCGCGGCCGCGACCCCCAACGGCTCAATCACCCCCTCATCTCTGGCATCCGGCCAATACCAGACAAAACCAACGGCCTCGTCCCCCTTCAGCAAAAACCGGGGTAGCCCCTGCCGAGGAAACAGATTAAACAGTTCGTCATCGGTGTAGGGTTGGTACCAGGGATGCGGGCCAAAGCTGTCATCGTACAGGCGACGGAAGGTGGTCGCGGCCGCGTTGCGGGTCAGTTGGCGGATGGTAAAACCGGTGGGCAACGTCGGCAAGGCCAGCGACGGCCCCCCTTCCCGAATGAGTTCCCACTCTTCATGGTGCAGGTCAAACCCATTGGCTAACAGAAAATGCCCGGCAGGAGTCTGCACATCGGCCAGCGAGAAGGTAAGGGCCTGAATGCCTTGCGGCCGCAAGCCAGGCACCAGCGCCTTCAGCAACTCGCGGCCAATGCCACGCCGTTGGAAAGCCGGGGCTACTGCTCCGGTCAGGTCAGCCATGTGGGAGAGGCCCGGCACGGGTAACGCGGCCGCGTACCCCACCACCTGACCCCTGATTTCTGCCACCTGGACGAACGCGGCCGCATCTAACAGCGTCCGTAACTCCCTGGCGGAGTGGGTCTGGCGGGGATTGACCTGCTGATGAATGCTGAGGAGCGCGGCCGCGTCCCCAGCTAAAACTTTACGAATAACCATGAGCGATCACCTGTTGTGTTATAATGGGCCATAGGCGTGTTTGAATGAGTTTAATAATTAATTGTTGAACTGTTGAATGGGTGAATGGTTATGAAGCGGTAGATGTCTCCCCTCGTTAATTATTCAACCATTCACAAATTCACCGATTAATTATTTTCTTCCTCCCAACTGAACCATCCATTTATTATTCGGCTACGAGGAAAGGTCATCATGTTATCCCCTTTACCCGTTTTAGAAAAACAACACCAGCCCCAACGGCTCCAAATGAGCTATGAGGAATATCTTAACTTTGCCCCCGATGCGCAAAAAACAGAATGGGCCAACGGAGAGGTGATTATTTATATGCCTCCATCAGACCGCCATCAGGACCTAATCGGTTTCATTTACAATCTGCTACGCAACTACATTCAATTTTTCCTAGTTCTGCTGGATTTTGTGGTCACCGCTTAGCACCGGCTAACGAAGTAGAAATAAGCAAATTGTGCAACCAATTATGGTGATAAACCCGCTTGTTCAAACGATGGGCCGGAGATTGGTAGGTTTCATGTATCCTGGCACGGGGACAGTAGGGCCAAAAGTTATGAAACAAGGCCCAGGCGCGTATCTGCTTTTCGGCTGACGACCAATGACCGTGGAAGAAACGAGCACTGAACAACCAGCGGGACATCGGTTCCATGTGACGGTCAATCATGTTGCTGGTGCGGTAAGCGGCGGGGTGGTCAAAGGCCAAAAGGAAGGAATCGGCTTTGACACACAACTTGGTAATCGTCTCAAGGGCTGCCCCTGTGACCTTATCTTGACTCCAGCGTTTGAAGGCTATCAGGCGTTGCTTGAACTGGTCGGGGTCTGAAGCGGCATAGATATCCCAAACCTGTTGTTTGATTTCTCGGTAAACGGTCTGGAATTTGTGTTGACAGCGGTCACGAATCTTGAGAAAGGCATGTAGGAAACACTCGATGATGACGACCAGTGGAAACAAGGTTGACCAGGCTTTCTGCGTGGCGGCCCAGCCATCGGTATTGATGGTTTCTGGCGTGTAACCAGGTTGAAATCGCTGCGCTTCCTCTTGAAAGTGACCATAGGCTTCAGTCAGTTCATCGCTATCGGCTTTTAAGGCCAGGGATGCGCCCAAGACACAATCACCACCCACCGTCGTGGCGATGTAGGCTTTTTCCCCGTTGAGATGCACATGCTTTTCGTCTGCTAACAGATGAGTGGGCAAGTTGCCTGGGTCTTTGACCGTTGTTTGCACCATATCGTAGCTACCCAAATGGCTGCTTAGGCGATACCAGTACGGGTCATTACGACCAAAAACGTAGCTCAAACCCCAAAAGGGCACACCGAAACGGCGCAGGAACAAAGCCTTCTCCACCTCATCGGTGTAACCTGTCATATAAGGCAAGATAGCACTGGGAGCAATCGTGACCACGATGGCGCGACCTTTCTCGTCTAAAGCGTTGAGTTTAATACGGCGCAGACTCACTCCAGGCATCTTTTGCGATGACCGTTTATCATGCAACCGGTATCCCTGGGCTATCTGAGCCGGAAACAGTTCTGGGTATTGGCCTATCATTTGGTCAAGGTGAGAGCGAAAAAGCTGGCTATCCTGGATAAGCTGCTCATACAGTTCCCACTCAATCGGCAGGGTAATCCGCTTACATGGTCTTGTGACATTAACTTTGCTTTTGGTACACTTTCTTTGGGGCAAATTGACTCATCCTTGGCAAAGGGTTTGTAGTCAATATTGCCCCAACCTTCTCCTAACCACAAAATCCGTCAGAATTAGGAATACGTTTGCCTGGTATGGTTTTGTCTGGGTCTATGTGAAAACAACCTGGCGTGCGCCCCGTGTTTTGCCGCTTAAACTGTGGGATGCCGCGGCCGCGTTCCTGGTTCTGGCTTCGTTAGGTGGCTGGGGCGTGGCGATGGCCGGACGGCTAGGCATTGACTCGCTGTTTATAACTCAGGCGTTCACCCATCTATTTTTGGATCTGTTTGCCGATGGCTGGATGGTATTGGCCTTGTTAGGGCTGGCGACCATCTCACGACCCGATCTGGCCCGGTCCGCGGCCGCGACTCAGGCTCTTACCCTGCTCATCATCGGTTTACCCGTTACTTTTTTGCTCACCATGCCTGTGGGATTGGTTCCGCCAGCCGTGCGGGCGGTGGCCGGTTTGGGCGGTGTTTTGGTGGGCGTGGCTTTGCTGATGCAAGGGTGGTTGTTGCGGCCGCGACCATCTGGCAACCGCTGGTCACTCTGGACTATCCCTCTATTTTTTTTGATGTTGCGGGCCATCGCCGAGATAGGCATCGCCTTACCCGTCATCGCTCGCTGGGCGGAACGAATGAACCTGCGGATTAGTTATTTGCACTGGTTGTTGTTGGGATTTGTGACGTTGGGACTGGTTGCGGCCGCGAACGAAGCCTGGCCTTTTCACCCTCTAAAAAGCTGGCGAGCTTTTACCGTTGGGGTTATTCTCATTGTCGTCAGCCTCATTCCCCTTACCCGCCTCTGGCCGGAAGCATGGAGTGGGTTGTGGATCTTGTGGTTCGCCGCCATCGTCACCCTCATTCCGGTGTTGGTGGCCTTGAAAGAACTTGGCTGGCCCGGTTCACCACCTGTAGACAAACATTTGAACGATGCCTAAACTCACCCGATTTTTTATTAAAACAGCCATGTTTTACCTCGCGGCCGCGCTCCTTATTGGGGCTATTCTGGCGGCGCGGTCGGTCTGGACCTTGCCCGCTCTGGTAAATGGATTGGGACCAGTCTATTTTCATGCCTTTCTGGTTGGCTGGATAACCCAACTCATCTTTGGCGTGGCCTTCTGGATGTTTCCGGTATTGAACAAGGAACATCCGCGTGGCAGTGAACGGTTGGGTTGGGCCACCTATATTTTGCTGAACCTGGGATTGGCTTTGCGGGTTATGGCCGAACCGATTAACGGTCTGCGGCCGCAGGCCATCTGGGGTTGGCTCCTGGTTTTGTCTGCCCTGTTACAGTGGTTGGGGGGCCTTTGTTTTGTCATCAATAGTTGGGGGCGGGTGCATCCGGGGTCGCGCCGCCGCCAGGAAAACAAAACCTGACATGCCGCTTCTTGCTCGCCTTTTGGTTAAAACCGCGCTCATCCACCTGGCTTTGGGATTCACTTTTGGTGGCCTCATGTTAGCCAATAAAGGTGTGCCGTTTTACCCGGCTTTATGGCGATTATTGCCCGCCCACATGGAACTTTTGCTCGTGGGCTGGACGGTGCAGTTGGCCCTAGGGGTGGCTTACTGGATTTTGCCCCGCTACTGGCAAGGAGGGCGTGGTGATACTCGTGGGGTTTGGTTGGCTTACTTCTTCTTGAATAGTGGCGTGTGGTTGGTGATTCTGACCGGTTGGCTGGGTTTACCCCCATTTTGGTTCCTATTAGGACGGCTATTGCAAGCGGCCGCGGTCATTGCCTTCGCCGCCAATATCTGGCCCCGCATCGTCTCCCGTGAAGGCTTGGGCTGAGACCAGGAGAGCTTGTCAGCTAGTCAACTTGTCACTCTCTCATTCCTTAGTCTCTCACTCTCTCCTCTCCTCTTACCTTGACTTGAGATTACGCTAGGCATACAATCCGCTCGGCACGTTTCAAGCTGAGGAGAAAACTATGGACATCTTTGCAAAATGTTATGATAACCCCCACCTGACCAGAGAACGGGACGCCCGTGCGTTGGGGTTATACCCGTATTTTTTGCCCCTGGAGGGTACAGAGGGGACTGAAGTTATGGT
>Ga0307505_10002618_pt1 | contig 12296 bp, 11 predicted proteins | sample 23_S_MG_FD_202183 | JGI IMG/M metagenome (GOLD analysis project Ga0307505, IMG submission 202183) | Soil microbial communities from Populus trichocarpa stands in riparian zone in the Pacific Northwest, United States - 23_S | ecosystem: Environmental > Terrestrial > Soil > Riparian zone > Trees...
CCTGCGAGGTTGGACAGGACTGCGCATGCGCCACCTGCACCTGCACCCCCCACCCGACGCGTTCGCACCACCCATCGGAGACTCTCCATGAATTTGCGGGGAAACCTCAGCCTTCAGGCCCGATGCCTTGGGTCGGGATTGCGGAAGAACATCGGCCCTGAAGGGCCTCCCACAAGAGCGAGTACGACCACAGATGCGCACAGATGCAGCCATCGCCGCGGCCCTGTGGGAGGGCCTTCAGGCCCGATGCCTTGGGTCGGGATTGCGGAAGAACATCGGCCCTGAAGGGCCTCCCACAAGAGCGAGTGCGACCACAGATGCGCACAGATGCAGCCATCGCCGCGGCCCTGTGGGAGGGCCTTCAGGCCCGATGCTCTTGGTCACGCTGACGAAGGGCATCAGCAAGCAAGGCATTTGCGCTGTGCCTTGTGCGCCGCAGCGGACTCGGGTAGTCTTCGCGCCCCCGCTGCACGCGGGCGCGTAGCTCAGCGGTAGAGCACTACCTTGACATGGTAGGGGTCACAGGTTCGATCCCTGTCGCGCCCACCAATCGAAGTCGGAGACGACGGAACGGACAACGGGACGAAGGCGGTATGTCGGCGCTTTCGTCAACGCCTGCCTGGCGGATCCGTTCCTGCCCGCCGTCACCCACGTATACTGTCGGCCATCTACCGGAGTCGTAGTTCCAACGAACACGATCACCATGACGCGAACCTTCGACATCTGACGATTCCCGACGCGCATCCGGCCAGAACGTGACAAAGGGCGCTTCGGCGCCCTTTTGTTTTTCCCGATCCAGAGATTCGCACCATGATCAACATCACCCTTCCCGACGGCAGCGTGCGTCCGTTCGACGCGCCGGTCAGCGTGCAGCAGGTCGCCGCCTCGATCGGCGCCGGGCTGGCCAAGGCCACGCTCGCGGGCAAGGTCGATGGCCGCCTTGTCGACGCGAGCGACGTGATCGCCCACGACGCGACGCTGCAGATCATTACGCCCAAGGACGAGGAAGGCGTCGAGATCATCCGCCACTCGTGCGCGCACCTGGTCGGGCATGCGGTCAAGCAGCTCTATCCGGATGCGAAGATGGTGATCGGCCCGGTCATCGAGGAAGGCTTCTACTACGACATCTGGCATGCGCGGCCATTCACGCCCGAGGACCTCGAAGCGATCGAGAAGCGCATGGTCGAGCTCATCGACAAGGAATACGAGGTCGTCAAGAAGATGACCCCACGCGATGAGGCGATCGCGGTGTTCGCCTCGCGCGGCGAGGACTACAAGCTGCGCCTGATCGAGGACATGCCCGACGAGAAGGCGATGGGCCTGTACCACCACGAGGAATACGTGGACATGTGCCGCGGCCCGCACGTGCCGAATACGCGCTTCCTCAAGGCGTTCAAGCTCACCCGCATCTCGGGAGCCTACTGGCGCGGCGACGCGAAGAACGAGCAGTTGCAGCGCATCTACGGCACTGCCTGGGCCGACAAGAAACAACTCGCTGCCTACATCACGCGCGTGGAGGAAGCCGAGAAGCGCGATCACCGCAAGCTTGGACGCCAGCTCGGACTGTTCCACATGCAGGATGAGGCGCCCGGACTCGTGTTCTGGCATCCGAAGGGCTGGCAGATCTGGCAGGTCGTCGAGCAGTACATGCGCAAGGTCTATGTCGATTCCGGCTACCAGGAAGTGCGTTGCCCGCAGATCCTCGACAAGAGCCTGTGGGAAAGGACCGGGCACTGGCAGAACTACCGCGACCACATGTTCACGACCTCGTCGGAGAACCGCGAGTACGCGCTCAAGCCGATGAACTGCCCCGGCCACGTGCAGATCTACAACCATGGCCTGCACAGCTATCGCGAATTGCCGATCCGCTACGGCGAGTTCGGCTCGTGCACGCGCAACGAGCCATCCGGCGCATTGCACGGACTCATGCGCGTGCGCGGATTCGTCCAGGACGACGGCCACATCTTCTGCACCGAGGCGCAGATCGAGGCCGAGGTCATCGCCTTCCACAAGCAGGCGATGGCGGTGTATGCGCATTTCGGCTTCACCGACATCGCGATGAAGATCGCCTTGCGCCCCGAGGGCCGGATCGGCTCCGATGAGGTCTGGGACAAGTCCGAATCGGCATTGCGCGCCGCGCTGCGAGCCTGCGCCGTGGAGTGGCAGGAGCTGCCGGGCGAGGGTGCCTTCTACGGCCCCAAGATCGAATACCACCTCAAGGATTCGATCGGCCGGGCCTGGCAGGTCGGCACGATGCAGGTGGATTTCTCGATGCCGGGCAGGTTGGGCGCCGAGTACGTGGGCGAGGACTCGCAGCGGCATGTCCCGGTCATGCTGCATCGGGCGATCGTCGGCTCGATGGAGCGCTTCATCGGTATCCTGATCGAGCACCACGCCGGCCAGTTCCCGGTCTGGCTGGCTCCGGTACAGGCCGTCATCATGAATATCACCGACGCGCAGGCCGATTTTGCCGCTGCGGCGGCGCAAACCCTTGTGGCGCAAGGCTTCCGCGTGCAGGCGGATTTGCGCAACGAGAAGATCGGCTATAAAATCCGCGAACACACGCTTGACAAGGTTCCCTATCTGCTGGTCGTCGGTGACCGCGAAAAGGAGGCAGGGACCCTTGCCGTGCGTGCGCGTTCAGGCGAGGACCTTGGAACTTTCAAGGTTCCGGAGTTCGCCGAACATCTGAGATCCGAGCGCGCAACTGCCTGATTCAACGCGCATCGGGGTTTGAAAACTGCCAGGAGAACGTAGTATCGCCACCGAGAAAGCCAACCGCAGGAACCTCGAGATTCGTGTTCCGCGGGTACGTGTCATCGGCGCAGACGGAGAACAGGTCGGCGTTCTCACGCGCGACGAAGCCTTGAGCATGGCGCAGGAGCTCGGTCTGGATCTGGTCGAGATCCAGCCAACCGCGGATCCGCCGGTGTGCCGGATCATGGATTTCGGCAAGTTCAAGTTCGATGCGCAGAAGAAGGCGCATGCGGCAAAGAAGAAGCAGAAGCAGGTCGAGATCAAGGAACTCAAGTTCCGCCCGACCACCGATGTGGGTGACTACGCGATCAAGATGCGCAATCTTCGCCGGTTCCTCGAAGAAGGCGACAAGGTCAAGATCACGATCCGCTTCCGCGGCCGTGAAATGGCCCATCAGGAACTCGGCGACGCGATGGTCAAGAAGATCGCGGCCGATATCGTCGAGGAAGCCGTGATCGAGCAGTATCCAAGAATGGAAGGGCGTTTGATGGTCATGATGATCGCCCCGAAGAAGAAGCAGTAGTTCCTCGATCAGAAGCGAGCACAACAGCAATTGCAGGAGACGGTCCGGTTGTCCGGACCACACAAACCGGAACGAGCAGGATGGAAAGCGCGGAATCCCCGCCGCTCGCGCCAGTAACGAAACAAACCAAGGAGTCGGGCCATGCCCAAGATGAAAACCAACCGGGCCGCTGCCAAGCGGTTCCGCAAGACCGCGTCCGGCAAGTTCAAATGCGGACACGCGTTCAAGAGCCACATCCTGACCAAGAAATCGACCAAGCGGAAGCGCAATCTCCGCGGTACGAATCATGTTCGCCCCGAAGATGCCGGCCGCGTGGCCCGCATGCTCCCGTACCTGTAAGGAGGACTGACCCATGGCACGAGTAAAGCGTGGCGTCACCGCCCACCGCAGGCACAAGAAGCTGATTTCGCGGGCGAAGGGCTACTACAACGCCCGTCGCAAGGTCTATCGCGTCGCCAAACAGGCCGTCATCAAGGCACTGCAATACGCCTATATCGGTCGCAAGCAGCGCAAGCGCCAGTTCCGCTCATTGTGGATCGTGCGCATCAACGCTGCAGCTCGCATGTACGGCATGAGCTACAGCCGCCTGATGAACGGCCTCAAGAAAGCCGAAATCACGGTCGATCGCAAGGTGCTGGCCGACATCGCCGTGCACGACATCAAGGCGTTCGGCGCGCTGGCAGAAAAGGCCAAGGCCGCTCTGGCTGCGTGATCGGCAGCGACGCGGATCCTCGCGTCGCCTGCGCTGGTGGACGAACGTGGGGAGCAGGCCTGTGCCTGGCTCCCCATTTTGTTTCTGGAGAAGCCACTTACGTGGTCGCGGCAGTTTCGGCCCACGCGCGAGCCTCGTGCGTGAGCAGGGGTTCCGCGCACTCGGCAGATCGCTGACCCATTCCTGAGGGAATTCGATGGACGACCTGAGCCCCCGGATCGAGCAGGTGCTGCACGCGATCGCCGCCGCGCCGACGCTGGACGCGCTCGATGCCGAGCGCGTCGCGGCGATCGGCAAGTCCGGCTTCGTGACCGAGCAGCTCAAGCAACTCGGCAAACTCCCGGCCGAACAGCGCAAGGCGGCCGGCGAGCGCATCAATCTGGCCAAGGATGCGCTGCTTGCCGCGATTGCGGCACGCAAGAGCGTACTCGAGGACGCTGCGTTCGAGGCGCGCCTGGCCAGCGATCGCATCGACGTGACCTTGCCGGGCAGGCGCGCCGAGCGCGGCAATCTGCATCCGGTCACGCGCGCGATGGAGCGAATCTGCGACATCTTTGCGCGGCTAGGCTACGAACGCGCCGACGGGCCGGAAATCGAGGATGACTGGCACAACTTCGAGGCGTTGAATTTTCCGCCCGATCATCCCGCGCGCACGATGCACGACACGTTCTGGTTCGCCGATGGCCGCCTCCTGCGTACCCACACCTCGCCGGTACAGATCCGGGCGATGTCCGGACGCACGCCGCCGATCCGCGTGATCGCGCCGGGCAAGGTCTATCGCAGCGATTCGGACCAGACCCATTCGCCGATGTTCCACCAGGTCGAGGGTCTGCTCATCGACGAAACCTCGAGCTTCGCCGACCTCAAGGGCACCCTCGCCGCGTTCGTGCGCGCGTTCTTCGAGCGGGATTTCGACATGCGCCTGCGGCCGAGCTTCTTTCCGTTTACCGAACCGTCGGCCGAGGTCGACATCGGCTGGAGCGACGAAAATGGCGAGACGCGCTGGCTCGAAGTGCTTGGCTGCGGGATGGTCCACCCGAATGTTCTCAGGAATTGCGGCATCGATCCGGAGCGCTACACCGGTTTCGCGTTCGGCCTGGGCGTCGAACGCTTTGCGATGCTGCGCTACGGCGTGCGCGACCTGCGCGCATTCTTCGAGAACGACCTGCGCTTTCTCAGGCAATTTGCCTGATCGAGCGGGAGCCGCGACGCCTCGACTCTGCCCGCTCAGCGAATCCCGAACCCCGAATTACCAATCCGGCATTCCACAATGAAATTCAGTGAGAACTGGTTGCGCGAACTGGTCGACATCCCCGTAGCACGGGACGACCTCGTGCAGCGTCTGACCATGAGTGGCCTGGAAGTCGAGGAGGTTGTTGTCCTCGGCGAAGGACTCGATGGCGTGGTCGTCGCCCAGATCCTGTCTGCCGACAAGCACCCCGATGCCGACAAGCTCAAGGTCTGCCGTGTCGACATCGGTCGTGGCGAACCGGTGCAGATAGTCTGCGGCGCACCCAACGCACGCGTGGGGCTCAAGGCACCGCTCGCCACCGTGGGCACGCGCGTCGGCGAGATCACGATCAAGGCCGCGACGCTGCGCGGGGTGGAGTCCACCGGCATGCTGTGTTCGGCCAGGGAGCTGGGCCTGGATGCCGATGCCAGCGGCTTGCTCGAGCTGTCCGCGGATGCACGCGTGGGCGAGTCGTTGGCGGCGCATCTGGGATTGCCCGATGCGACGATCGAACTCGGCCTGACGCCCAATCGCGCGGATTGCCTGGGCATGCGCGGCCTGGCGCGCGAGGTCGCCGCCGAGTTCGCCTGCGAATTGCGCGCCGGCGCGGAGGTCAGCGCCGCCGCGACGCTGACCGATGTCGTGGAGGTTCGCCTAGATGCACCGGCGGATTGTCCGCGCTACTGCGGGCGTCTGTTGCGGGGCCTGGATCCGGCCGCGCCGTCGCCATTGTGGCTCAAGGAGCGCCTGCGCCGCGGCGGCGTGCGCCCGATCAGCGCGCTGGTCGACGTCACCAACTACGTCATGCTCGAAACCGGTCAGCCGCTGCATGCATTCGATGCCGGCGCGATCGATACGGCGATCGTCGTGCGCCGTGCAAGCGCAGGCGAGACGCTCACGCTGCTCGATGAGCGCACGGTCACGCTCGACCCGGACTTCCTCGTCATCGCCGATCGGCGCCAGGCGCTGGCCCTCGCCGGGGTCATGGGCGGCTTCGCTTCCCGGGTCACCGACACGACGCGCGACGTGTTTCTCGAAGCCGCTCATTTCGCTCCGGGCGCGATCAGCGGGCGGGCGCGCCGTCTTGGCATGCACACCGACGCCTCGCATCGCTTCGAGCGCGGCGTCGATCCCGAACTGCCGCGTCTGGCGATCGAACGCGCCACCGCGCTGCTGCTCGAGATCGCCGGTGGCGCGTCGGGTCCCATGATCGACGTAGTATCCGCCGCGCACCTGCCCGTGCGTGGCGAGGTGCGGCTGCGCAGGGCGCGTCTGCAGCGCGTACTGGGAATCCGGGTGCCCGACACCGAGGTTGCCCGCATCCTCGGCGCACTTGGCCTGCGCGTGGAGGTCACCGACGAGGGTTGGGTCGCGACGCCGCCCAGTTCGCGGTTCGACATCGCCATCGAGGAAGACCTGATCGAGGAGGTCGCGCGCATCCACGGCTACGCAAACATCCCGGGGCAGGCGCCGCGCGGGCAGATCGTGCCAGTTGCGCCGACCGAGAGCCGCACCACGCCGGCCCAGTTGCGCGACCAACTCGCCGCGCGCGGCTATGTCGAGGCGATCACCTACGCATTCGTCGATGCGAAATCGCTCGCCACCTGGGGCGTGGAGGTCGATTCGATCGCCCTGGCCAATCCGCTGTCGGCCGATCTCGCGGTCATGCGCACGAGTCTGCTGCCCGGCCTCGTCGCCGCGCTGGAGGGCAACCGCAAGCGCCAGCAGAGCCGGGTACGCCTGTTCGAATGCGGGCGCAGCTATCACCAGGGCGGCGCAGGGCCGATCGAGATCGAGCGTCTTGCCGCGGTGGTCACCGGCGCGTCTGCGGCCGAGCAATGGGGCGAGCCGCAGCGACCCGTCGATTTCTTCGATATCAAGGCCGATGTCGAGTCGCTGATCGCGCTGACCGGCACCAGTGCCGGAACCTTCAGCTTCCGCGCGGGCGGACCCACCTGGCTGCATCCCGGCCGCGCGGCGACGCTCCTGCGCGAAGGCGCGGTCGTGGGCCATGTCGGGGCGCTCGCCCCGCGCCTGCTCAAGGCGCTGGACATCGACGAGGATGTCTATGGTTTCGATCTGGACATGTCCCAATTGTCCGCACGGACCTTGCCGCAGGCCGCCCCGCTGTCGCGATTCCCTTCGGTTCGCCGCGATCTGTCCTTCTCGCTCGCCGAGGAGGTCAGTTGGGCCGAGGTCGAGGCCTGCCTGCGGGCGGCGGTCGGTCCCTTGCTCGTGGATCTGTTCCTGTTTGACCGCTACGACGGCCCAAATCTCGGTCCGGGTCTCAAAAGTTTCTCTACAGGCTTGATTTTGCAGGATGGTTCACGCACGCTTACGGACCACGACGCGGACAATTGCGTTGCACTGGCGGTCTCTGCTCTGGAGGCTGGTTACAAAGCAAAGCTGCGAGGGTAGGATGGCGCTGACGAAGGCGGAGATGGCTGAGCGTCTGTTTCTGGACGTGGGGCTCAACAAACGCGAAGCCAAAGAGTTCGTCGACGCCTTCTTCGAGTCGGTGCGTGACGCATTGGAAAAAGGGGAGCAGGTCAAGCTGTCGGGGTTCGGCAACTTCGATCTGCGATTCAAGAACCAACGTCCCGGGCGCAACCCCAAGACCGGCGAGGAGATTCCGATCTCCGCGCGGCGGGTGGTGACGTTCCGTCCGGGACAGAAACTCAAGGTCCGGGTCGAAGCCTATGCTGGATCAGGGGAGCAATAGCGAACTTCCGCCGATTCCCGCGAAGCGTTATTTCGCGATCGGTGAAGTCAGTGAGCTGTGTGGCGTCAAGCCGCACGTGCTGCGCTATTGGGAACAGGAGTTCCCGAACCTCAAGCCGGTCAAGCGCCGTGGCAACCGGCGCTATTACCAGCGTCACGACGTGCTCATGATCCGCCAGATCCGCTCGCTGCTGTACGAGCAGGGATTCACGATCACCGGCGCACGCCAGCGCCTGGATGGCCCGCAGGCCCGCATGGAAGTCAGCATCTCCGGACAGATCGTGCGCCAGGTGCGCATGGAACTCGAAGAAGTCCTGCAGATCCTGCGTCGCTAGCCGGCCGCGCTGCCGTGGTTGCGGCGGACCCTAGAGGGTCTGTCCATTCATGCAATCCTGGACAAGGACATCGAGCCTGAAGGCTCTCCGACAGGAACTTCGGATGATCTCTGCACCTTCACAGCTGTGCCAAGCGCCGCTGTTGTGGGAGGCCCTTCAGGGCCGATGCTTTTCGGCCACCCTGGACAATGGCACCGAGTCCGAAGGCTCTCCCACAGGAGCTTCGGATCGATCCCTGCATCTTCATGGCTGAGTCAAGCGCCGCTGTTGTGGGAGGCCCTTCATGGCCGATGCTTTTCGGCCACTTTGAGCAGGAGCATCATGCCTGAACGCACTCGTCCAACGACCTCGCCGCAGGTACGAATGTGGCAAGGCGGCAACACCGCGAGGTGCCGGCATGGTTTTCACCTGCTACAATCCGCGCCCCTCGCATCATCGAATCGCAAGCAAGCAGTCGGGGCGTAGCGCAGCCTGGTAGCGCACCTGCCTGGGGGGCAGGGGGTCGTGGGTTCGAATCCCGCCGCCCCGACCATTTCGCGATTCCAGAGCCCGGGCAGGGACCTGCCCGCGGCACGGGTTCCGGCTCAGGGCGAATCCGCCATTCCAGCGGGGCCGGAGTCGATCGCGCCGGGTTCGTAGCCATCGGCCGCACGAGCCACTTCGAGTTCACGTCTCAAAGAGCGGTCGCGCGACGCCGCGACCGAGCGCTCCGCCCGGGGAAATGGCAGCAGCAAAGACAGCGGTCAACATCTTCCCTTCTCCCTTCGGGAGAAGGTGGCGCGCAGCGCCGGATGAGGGAGAGGTCGCGCACGATTCCTGGCGCGGCAAACCGCAGCATCCTTCCCTCATCCGCCTTCGGCACCTTCTCCCGGAGGGAGAAGGAAACAGCAGCGGAGCAAGCCGCTCTACGAGAGGCAAACGCGGGCGACGCCCCGTAGAGCCGAGCTTGCTCGGCTGCTTCTTGTCAGGACATCCTCCTGGCGTGCCGTGTCATGCCCCGTACGCGACGACCCGCGTCCAGCGTGATGACGATATCGGCAATCCCGGGCAACGTCTTCAGCGCGTGCCGGCTCAGGCGTTCGAAGTGCTGCACGAAGCGGGAAAGGGCGCGTGCCGACATTGCGCGCGTCGCGCCGCTCCTGCGCAGCGAGTGTTCCTGCTCGTCGCGCCAGCGCGAGACCACATCGAAGCTCGGCGCGCGCAGCAGCACCAGGCGATCCAGCCGCTGCCAGAGGCGTGCGTAGCCATCTGCCAACAGTTCGTTGACCAGCGTTCGCCAGCGCGCGTCGGCATCTTCCTCGCGCTCGAGCGCATTGACTGGCACCCGCAATGCACTCCTTGACTGCGCCGGCACACCGACGCACCAGCCTTCGAGCACGATCAGGCGTGGCATCGCGTCGACGCGGCGCCATCGCGACGGCGGCATGCGCGTATCGCGCCCCTTGTCGAAGCGCGGCACGCGAGCCGGACTTTTCGGAGTCGCCCGCGCGAGCGCGTCGAGCGTGGACTCGATCAGAGCCACGTCGTGCGTGCCCGGCACGCCGCGGGTGACCAACAGCGGATGAACGTCGCGGGCGAGTTGCAGGCGTGCGCGCCGACCGAGGTAGAAATCATCGATCGACATTGCCCATGCCGGAATCCGGCGACCGCGCGAGGCTTCCACGAGTTGCGCTGCCAGCGTGCTCTTGCCGCTGCCCTGCAGTCCCGCCAATCCGAGGACGAGCGGGATTCGCGACCCGTTGAGGTCTCCAACCAGCACGTCAAGCAGGCGCTGCACCCAGGTGTCCTCGTATCCCCGGGTGCTGCTAGCATTCCCGGTCATGACGACCCCCGACGAATCCGGTCCCAGCACACTATATCAGCAGGCCATCGCGACGCTGGCCGAGCTCGTTGCCGAGGCGACTGCGGTCGGCGATCCCGAACCGACCGCGATGACCCTGGCGACCGCAGACGCGAGCGGCCGGGTGTCCGCGCGCATCGTGCTGCTCAAGGGCATCGACGATGAAGGCCTGCGTTTCTATACCAATTATGCGAGCGCCAAAGGTGAGCAACTTGCGGCGCACACGCAGGCGGCGCTCACGCTGCACTGGAAGACCGTGCGCGATCAGGTGCAGGCCCGCGTGGAAGGTTGCGTCGAGAAAGTTTCGGCCGCGGATTCGGATGTGTACTTCGCATCGCGTCCACGCCTGAGCCAGATCGGCGCCTGGGCATCGCTGCAGTCGCAGGATCTCCCGGATCGCGCGACATTCGACGCGCGCGTTCACGAGTTCGAGCAGCGCTTCGAGGGCACCGACGTGCCGAGGCCGCCGCACTGGGGTGGCTACCTGCTGCAACCGGACCTGTTCGAGTTCTGGTACGGCGCGCGCTTCCGCCTGCACGAGCGCGTGCGCTACGAACTGCGTGACACCGTGTGGACGCGGCGGCTGCTGTATCCGTGATGCCTCCGTTGTCGCCAGCCAACTGGAAACACCAGGCGTCGACCGACTCGAAACAGGCCAGACCAATCGAACCTGCTAGACAAGCGGGCAGCGTGCACTCGTGCCTATTGACTCAAGCGGCGAAATGGCAACCCCGTTGGCCCACGCGTGACCCCCTGAATGTCTGCACGGAACACGTCAAACGTACACAATGCGCCACGTCAACGGCGCACTGACCGCGTTGCATTTCGGGATTGAAACCGCCACTTCTCTCTACCTTGAATGTCAGTGGCTGCTGGGTAGAGCGCTAGCGTCGATCACAAGAGTGGCGTTGTTATTCCTGACCCACTGCTTGTTTCGCTCCAACAATTCAAAGGCGCGAGGATCAGAATCCGGATGAATCCTGACGATGATGTTCGTGTTGTCGATCGTTGCAACCCCGCTTTCTCGCCGGAACTCTTCAGAATTCAAGAACTCCAAATAGACTTCGATCTTCCGCAGTAGCCGCTCAAGTGAGCGACGATCAGCATGTAAAGGCTGAGCAACCACAATGAACAGGTCAGACCCACCACCCACTTTCACTGTGTTGACGTCAACCACACAGAGACTTGGCACTGGATGGTTGTCATCTAGCTCGTATGGATCCGGAATTTTCATCAGCAATTATCCTGTGGCACGCACAAGACAGTTCCGGCTCGATCGCCAAGTGCATTAGTGTACGTCTGCTCAGACGCTGCGGAATTCTTCCCTGGCGAAAGAACTTCCCTGGACATCAACTTTACCATCCTGCCGAACCGTTGCGATGTCGGGTCGCACTGCCGACTTCTTGTCGCCGCCGGTGATCGTCCCGACCGTCTGATTGAGATGCACGCTCGCAGGCCAGGCTGCCCAGGCGGGTTCGACACGAGCTCAGGCGCTCGGGATTGCCGAGCAGGGCCTGTTCCTTGAGTCGACAGCGCTCGGGATCGATTGTCCCGTCCGTACTCGCCGGAAACAGGCGTACCCAGCGCGTGGCGATTTCCTCATCGGACCAGTGCTGTGCGGCGAGCGGATCGATGCGCAGGACGACGTGGACGTGGTTGCTCATGACCGCGTAGGCATACAGGCCCACCGCAAAGATCTCGGCCAGTTCGAGCAGGCGCTCCTCGACCCAGGCACGACGGTGCTCGAAGGATTGACCGCTATACGCATCCACGCCGCACAGCCAGGCCCGGCGCACGCAGCGCGAGATGCAGTGGTAAAAGCCGGGCGAGGTCGGATCGACGAGGTGGCTGCGGGCGGTGGTCATGCGAACCATCGTCAGCCATCACACCGCCCGTGTCTGTAGGAAATCGTCTCGTCGGGGCGTAGGAAAAAGCCGGAATTGTGGATGTCCCGGTGTCCGTCCGGCGACGTTGCAGTGCGTCGTCCGAGGGGCGCGCCACGTAACGCAGCACCGTGCGAGAAAGGCCGATCAAGGCGCAGGCGCGGCGTTCCGACAGCTTCGTTTTCGCCCGCATGGCAGCGACCGCATCGCGGCCCGCCTGCGGGCTTAGAATTTTCCCCGCGCCACCACCCTCAACGCGTCGACGTCCAGCATCGCTTCGGCCAATAGCTTCTT
>Ga0307505_10002619_pt1 | contig 12295 bp, 6 predicted proteins | sample 23_S_MG_FD_202183 | JGI IMG/M metagenome (GOLD analysis project Ga0307505, IMG submission 202183) | Soil microbial communities from Populus trichocarpa stands in riparian zone in the Pacific Northwest, United States - 23_S | ecosystem: Environmental > Terrestrial > Soil > Riparian zone > Trees...
GGCCTGTCATCCTGAGCGGGCGGTGGGATGGGGGCGAAGGATCCCCTGCCGAAGCACGACCCCCGCTCTGTCGGCAGGGGATCCTTCGCACCCACCCGCCACCCGCTCAGGATGACAGGAGGTTGTTCGCGCGGCGCGAAGGATCCCCTGCCGAAGCAGGACCCCCGCTCCGTGGGCAGGGGATCCTTCGCACCCACCCGCCACCCGCTCAGGTTGACACGGGGTGGTGCGCGTCCCGCGAAGGCACAGAGAAATGCTTGTCTTTGACTTCCCCTGTGCCTCAGTGGCTCTGTGGTGATCCGTCCCCTTCGCTGCCGTAGGCGGTCTGGGCCGGGTCTTGCAACTCGCCTCGCGTCTTGCTTCGACTTGTCGTTCTCTGTTCCGTTTGCTTTCTGCTGTCGGGTTCGTTGACTCTTCGGGCACAGGAGGCTCGCTCGCTTTCTCTCGAGGAAGCGATTGCGCTTGCGACTGCGACGAGTGAAGACGCTGTCGTGGCGCGGGCGGGTGTGGATCGGGCGGAGGCGAATGTCGACCGGACGGAGTCGCAGCGGAAGCCTCAGCTCAGCGGTTCGGCCTCGTACCAGCGGGCGCTGGCGAGCCAGTTCGAAGGGATTGGTGGCGGCGAGGAGGCGGAGCCCCCTCCTCCGCAGTGTCTGGGGCCGTGGGAGCCGAATCCGGCGCTGCCTCTCGAGGAGCGCGTTCGCCTGCTCGAGGAGCGGCTCGGTTGTCCGGCGGAGAGTCCTCTCGGCGGCGTCGACTTTTCCCAGCTCGGCTTCGGAGCGCCGAACACCTGGAACCTCGGGCTGGCGTTCAACTGGCCCTTCTATTCGGGAGGGCGTGTCGAAGCGCAAACGCGCGCCGCCTCGGCGCTCCTGGAGATTGCGAAGGCGAACGAGGCCAGCGCCGCGGCGCAGACCCGGCTCGAGGTGACCGCCGCTTACTTTGATGCGCAGCTCTCCGTTGCGTTGGTGGAGATCTCCGAGGCGAGCCTCGCCAACAGCGAAGAGACGCTGCGCATCACCACGCTGCGCGCACGAGAAGGGGCGCAGGCAGAGTTCGACGTGTTGCAGGCGCGCGTGACGCGCGACAATCAGAGGCCGGTGCTCATTCGCCGGCGGGCCACGCGCGATCTTGCGTTCGTGAGGCTTCGCGCGTTGCTCGATCTGCCGCCGGGTCAGGTGCTCGAGTTGACCACTCCGGTGAGCGCTCGCGCGAGCCGCGAGGTGAGCGTGGAGGTGGATCCGCTGGGGCGTGTGGCGGTCGACCAGGCGGGGACACGTGTGGAGGCCGCGCGGCACCAAGTGGTGGCTGCACGCGCGCAACGGATGCCGTCCGTCGCCGCGCAATCGCAATACGGTCTGGTGCAGTTCAGCGACTCCATCCTCCCCGACCTCGGCGCTTTCCGAAAGAACTGGACGGTGGGAGCCGCGTTGCAGATCCCGATCTATACCGGCGGGCGCATCGGGGCGGAGGTCGCCGTGGCTCGCGCCGATCTCTCGGAGGCGGAGGCGCAGCTCGAGCAGACGATCGAAGCGGCGCGGCTGGACACCGAAAGCGCACTGGCCGAGCTGCGGGCAGCGCGCGCGACCTGGGAGGCGACGGAAGGGACCGTGGAACAGGCGACGCGCGGATACGAGCTGGCTCGGCTCCGCTATCAGGAAGGGGTCTCGATTCCGCTGGAGGTCGAGAACGCACGGCTGCTCCTGGAACAGGCCCGCGTGAATCGCGCGCAGGCCGCCCGCGATCTGGTCGTGGCGCAGACGCGAATCGAGCTGCTTCCGCTTCTCCCGCTGGGAGGCTCTCTCATGACGTCCGCGATGACGTCCTCACAGCAGCAACAGCAATCACAAGGATCACAAGGATCACAGGGCGCGCCGATGAGTGGCGCGGCGTTTCCGGGAGGCTTCCGTTGAGAAAGGCGTTGCTGATGCTCGGTCTTCTGGCTGCTTGCAGGAAGGAGGTTCCCCCTCCGGCGCCGGCACCGGTGATCCGCGTCGAGCGCGCCAGCGTGGCCACGGTGACGACGCGTGCCGTCTCCAGCGGGCCGCGGCTGAGTGGAACGCTGCAGCCGCAGCAGAGCGCCTCGATTCTCGCCGAGACGTCGGGGACGGTCGTCAGCGTCTCCGTGGCCGAGGGACAGGCAGTCAGCCGGGGCGTGGCGCTGGCGCGGATTGAAGACCAGGCGGCGGCGGAGTCCCTTCGCTCGGCACAGGTGGCCGTGCAGTCGGCGCAGACGGCAGTGGCTGTCGCGGAGCGCGATGCGGAACGGACGTCGCGTCTGGCTGCCGCGGGTGCGCTGGCGACGCGGGATGCAGAGGTGGCGCGTGCGCAGGTTGCGAGCGTCCGCGCGCAACTGGGGCTGGCGCGGTCCCAACTCTCGACGGCGCGCGACCGCGCCGGCAATCAGAACGTCGTGGCCTCGACCAGCGGCATCGTCAGCGAGAAGAACGTCAGCAACGGAGACGTCGTGACGCCGGGCACGCCACTGTTCACGATCGTCGATCTGTCGACGCTGCAACTGGAGGCGGCGGTTCGGGCGGACGCGCTGGGTCAGATCAATCCCGGCTTTCCTGTCGATCTCGAGGTGCGAGGGCATCCCGGTCAGCGGTTTCCTGGAACGATCTCGCGCATCGCACCGAACGTCGATCCGGCGACTGGCCAGGTGCGCATTTACGTTTCGCTCAGCAACCAGGGCCGCCGGCTGGTCGGTGGGCTCTTCGCGGAAGGAACGGTTCGCTCGGTCTCGCGCCAGGGGTTGGTGATTCCGATCGAGGCTCTCGACGAGAGCGGATCGGCGCCGGCGGTGCTGCGCGTCCGCAATGGAGTGACGGAGCGCATTACGGTCCAGCTCGGAGTGCGCAACGAAGCCGAGGGCTTCGTGGAGATTCTCTCCGGACTGAGTGCCGGGGACACCGTGCTCACGGGACCGGCACGCACCATCGCGCCGGGGACGAAGGTCCAGGTTAGTTGAATGTGGATCTCCAACTTCGCCATCGATCGACCGGTCGTGACGGTTGTGCTGATGCTGGCCCTGGTGGTCTTCGGCGTGTTCGCCGTCTTCCAATTGGAGACGGACGAGTTTCCGGAGATCGACGCGCCGGTCGTTGCCATCGCCATTCCGTATCCCGGCGCCTCGCCGGAGGTCGTGGAGCAGGAAGCCATTACGCCGATCGAGGACGCGATTGCGTCGATCTCGGGAGTGGATCGGATCACGTCGACCTCGCTGGACGGGTTCGGACAGATCATCGTCGAGTTCCTGTTCGACAAGGACACGAACGAGGCCTCGCAGGACGTCCGTGATGCGATCTCGCGCATTCGCGGAGAGCTGCCGCTGGAGCTCGAGGAGCCGATCCTCACGCGCTTCGACCCGGCCGATCTGCCCATCGTCTCGCTGACGCTGGCCTCCGAGTCTCGGAGCGTGCCGCAGCTCACGGCCTTGGTCGACGACCTCGTGGAGCCGGAGATGCGCGGTCTGCCCGGCGTCGCGGATGTGGTGATCCGCGGCGGTCTCGAGCGGCAGGTGGTGATCGAGCTGCAGCCGCAGGCTTTGCAGGCTGCCGGCGTCTCCATCGGCCAGGTGGTGCAGCTCGTTCAGAGCCAGAATCTCGCAGCGCCGGTGGGGCGCATCAGCAAGGGACACACGGAACAATCCATCCGTCTGCATGGCCGCATGGCGCGTCCCGATGATTTCGCGCAGATGGTGGTCACCGCACGCGACGGACGGCTCCTCCGCCTCGGAGACGTTGCCACCATTCGCGACGCGGCCGAGGAACAGCGAACGCTGGCGCTGTACAACGACCAGGAAGCGGTCGGTGTCGACATCAAGAAAGCGCGGGGATTCAGTACGACCACGGTTGCGGAGACCGTGCTCGCCCGCGTGGAGAAGCTCAACGCGACACTCCCCGCGGATGCGAAGCTGAAGATCGTGCAGAACGCCGGCGTCCGGGTGCAGGAGTCGGTGAACAGCGTGACCAGCTCGCTCCTCGAAGGGCTGCTGCTCACGGTGATCACGGTCTTCGTGTTTCTGAACTCCTGGCGCTCGACGGTCATTACGGGACTCGCGCTTCCGGTGTCTCTCCTCTCCGCGATCATCTCCATCTGGGCCTTTGGCTTCACCCTCAACACGATGTCGCTGCTCGGACTCGCGCTGGCGGTCGGCGTGCTGATCGACGACGCCATCGTGGTGCGCGAGAACATCGTCCGTCACGTCGAGATGGGGAAGGATCACTACACCGCGGCGAAGGAAGGGACGGCGGAGATTGGAATGGCCGTTGCGGCAACGACCTTCTCCATCGTCGTCGTCTTCGTCCCCATCGGGATGATCAGCGGCGTGGCCGGACAGTGGTTTCGACCGTTCGCCCTGACGATCGCCTGTGCGGTGCTGGTGTCGCTGCTGGTGTCCTTCTCCCTCGATCCCATGATGTCCGCGTACTGGCCCGACCCGCACAGGGAGAAGAAGTCGTGGCTCACCCGTCTGCTCGACCGCTTCAACGCGTGGTTCGACCGGCAGGCGGTCCGGTACCAGCGCGTCATCGGCTGGTCGCTGGACCATCCATGGACCACGATCGTGATCGTGGGTGTGATCCTCGTGGCTTCGCTGGCGCTGCCCGCGATGGGCTTCATCGGGTCTTCGTTCTTTCCCGTCGAGGATCGTTCGGAGTTCAACCTCGCCATTGAGACGCCACCCGGCTCGAGCCTGGCGTACACGCGCATGAAAGCGCTCGAGGCGTCGGCGACCGTACGCGCGCAGAAGGGCGTTGCCTACACCTACACCACGATCGGCGGGGAGAGTGGGTCCGTGGACGAGGCTTCGATGTATGTGCGGCTCGCCCCACGCGACGAGCGCGATCTCCATCAGACCGAGGTGGAGCGGAGCACGCGGGAGGCGCTGCGCGGAATCGGAGGGGCGACCCTCGCGGTCGCGGCGAGCAGTATGGGCGCCACCAAACAGATCCAGATGCAGCTTCAGGGGCCGGACTACGACACGCTCGTGCAACTGGCGGAGAAGGTCGCCGCCGAGATGCGGCAGGTTCCGGGCGCCGCCGACGTGGGACTGGAGACCCGCGGGCGCAGGCCCGAGGTGGAGATCGAGATCGACCGGTCGCTCGCCGGCTCGCTCGGGGTCGATGTGCTGCAGGTGGCGATGGCGCTGCGGCCCGCCTTCGCGGGCGTGGATGCGGGCGACTGGCTGACGCCGGCGGGTGAGTCGTACGACGTCTACGTCCGGCTTGCGCCGGACGCGCGACAGTCGGTCGCGGATCTCGCGGCGTTGCCTCTCGCGGCGAGTCCGCCGCAGGGCGCGCCGTCCTCAAGCGTCGCCACTCCGCCGGCGATGATTCCGCTTGGACAGGTGGCGACGATCCGTCAGGGACTCGGTCCCGGCGAGATCCAGCACCTCGATCGTGCGCGCGTGGTGACCGTGGGCGCCAATGCCGAAGGACGTCCGCTCTCGGCAGTCATCGCGGGGATTGATGAGCGCATGAAGAGCGTGACCATGCCCGCGGGCTATGGATTCACGCAGGGTGGCGAGGCGGAGGCTTCCGCCGAAGTCTTCGGCGACATGCTGGCGGCGATGGGAATCGCTTTGCTGCTGATGTACTTCGTGCTGGTGCTGCAGTTCGAGAGCTTCCTCGACCCGCTGGCGATTCTCATCAGCCTTCCGCTCTCCCTCATCGGCGTCATGCTGGCGCTGCTCATCACCGGCGACACGCTGAATCTGATGAGCATGATCGGAGTTCTACTCCTGATGGGGATCGTGGCGAAGAACGCCATTCTGCTGATCGACTTCGCGAAGTGGCGTCATGAAGAAGGCGTGCCGTTGCGCGAGGCTCTCGTGGAAGCGGGACGCATTCGCCTCCGGCCGATCCTCATGACCTCTCTCGCGCTCATCGCGGGCATGATCCCGGTCGCCCTCGGCAGCGGCGAGGGCGCGGAGTTCCGCGCACCCATGGGCCGCGCCATCATCGGCGGCGTGATCACGTCCACCCTGCTGACGCTGCTCGTGATCCCGACCATCTACGAGCTGATGGACCGTGGCCGCGAACGCCTGTTCAGAATCTTCCGCAAGCGGCGCGCGACCCCTTCCGCGAGTTGAGGCCGTGTTTGCAGGGTCCGCATGCACACGGGCCGGAGGCGGCATCACCCTGAGAGGCTGTGCAGAAATCCGCGCGCTCCCTTCCCGTCATCCTGAGCGGGTGGCGGGTGGGTGCGAAGTATCCCCTGCCGACGGAGCGAGTGTCGTGCTTCGGCAGGGGATCCTTCGCCCCCCTTCCCACCGCCCGCTCAGGATGACAGGCAAGTGTTGCGTTGGGTTGTCGGGCGCAGCCCGCTCTGTGCCTCTGTGTCTCTGTGGTGAAAAGGTCCGGTCCCTGCGACCCACGCAGTGGACGGAAGGACGCAGCTCGTACAGGCGAGTGTCGAGCTCAAAAGGGCCGAATGTGCAGATCATGATTCCGGAGAGATCCAGGCGAAGCCAACTCGGTCCTCGCGGCACTCGGCGACACGACGACATGTTCGCGCCGGGCCGTCGACCGGGTATCTTGGCGGCATGCTCAACGGCAGTGGCGAACTCCTCGGCCTGATCATCGCCGCGCTTGGTGGGGGTGCGGTAGGGCTCGAGCGGGAGTGGTCGGGGCACCTCCGAGGGTCGGACCGGCGGTTTGCCGGGATCCGGACGTTCACGCTGCTCGGGGGACTGGGTGGGTTGGCGGGTTTGCTCTGGACCCAGGGACTGACCTTGCCTGCGGCGATCTTTCTCGCGGGAACAGTGGGCATTGTGGTGGTGGCCTACCTCGTGGGAAGCCAGTCCGATCTCGACAGCACGACCGAGGTGGCGGCGCTGGTGGTGATCGTTGCGGCGTTCCTGGCGGGAACGGGCGCGCATCAGATCGCCAGCGGCATTGTGGCCATCACGTGTTTGCTGCTGGTGGAGAAGTCGCGGCTGCATGCGCTGGTGGCGCGACTCGACGATGTGGGACTTCGGGCCGGGGCGCACTTCGCCGTGATGGCTCTGGTCATCTTGCCCCTGCTTCCGCGGGGACCGTATGGGCCGTGGGGAGGGGTTCGTCCTCGCGAGCTGTGGGCACTCGTGCTGTTTTTCTCGGGGCTCAGTTTCGCCGGCTTTGTGGCGCGGCGACTCTTCGACACGAAGCGTGGCTACCTCGTCACTGGGGCGTTGGGAGGTTTGATCTCCTCGACGAACGTGACGTTCACGTTCGCTCGCATGAGCCGGACCGACGCGACGGCCGCGCGAGCTCTCGGCTTTGGTGCCGTGGCCGCGAATGCGCTGCTTTATCCCCGCGTGCTCATCGCCACGGCCGTGCTCCACCTCCCGCTGGCGTTGCCGCTCGCTCCCTATCTGCTCGGGCCGTTTGTGATTGCGGTCGCGGTGGTGCTCATCGGATTGCGATCGTCGCAAGAGGCTGCCGAGGCCGCGGCACCTCCTTCCAATCCATTGCAGCTCGGTGCGGCGCTGCAGATGGTTCTCCTCTTTCAGGCAGTCTTGATGCTGGTCCATCTCGCGCAAGGTCAGTGGGGCGAGGCCGGACTCTTGACGTCGGCCGCGGTGCTGGGGCTGACGGATGTGGACGCACTCACCGCCACGATGGCCCGGAGCGTGACCCGCACGTCGTCACTCGAGTTGGCCGCGCTGGCCATCGCCGTGGGAGTGCTCTCCAACACGGCGATGAAGATGGCCATCGCATTGTTCCTCGGACGCGGCCGCTTTCGATGGATCGCCGCCGGAACGCTCGCCCTCATGCTCCTCGGCGGCATCGGGGCCGTGCTTCTCCTGGCCACGTGATGGTTGCCTGCCGGCTCCAGGGGGACGATTCACCACAGAGTCACAGAGGCACAGAGAAGAAAAAGCCAAACATTTCCTCTGAGGCCCCTCTGTGTCTCTGTGCCTCTGTGGTGAACCGTTCCCTCTCGGCGCTCGCGAGAGTCTCTAACGCCCGCAGATGACGCCGAGTTGGCGGAGCTTCTCGGCGTGTTCGCGGGTGAGGGCGCTGGAGGTCATGCGCCAGCTCCAGTTGTCCTGCTCCTTGCCGGGTGTGTTCATGCGCGCATCGCTGGAGAGGCCGAGGATGTCCTGCATGGGGACGATGGCGATCTCGGCGACGGAGGTGTAGGCGGCGCGGATGAGACTCCAGGCGACGTCGCCAGCTTCCGTGCAGCCGAGGTAGGTGAGGGCGCGGGCCTGCTCGTCGGCGTCGGCGTGGTCGAACCACCCGCGAGCGGTGTCGTTGTCGTGCGTCCCCGTGTACGCGACGGTGGCGGGCTCGTAGCGGTGAGGCAGGTGAGGACTGTCGTCCTGTCCAAACCCGAACTGCAGGATCTTCATCCCCGGGACGCCGATCGACTTCCGCAGCTCATGCACTTCCTCGGTGATGAACCCGAGGTCCTCGGCGATGAGAGGCAGCTCGCCGAGGGCGTTGCGGATGGCGTCGAAGAGCGCGATGCCGGGGCCGGGCATCCAGCGGCCATTGATGGCCGTGGGCTCGTGGCCGGGGATCTCCCAATAGGCGGCGAAGCCGCGGAAGTGGTCGAGGCGGACCACGTCCGCGAAGCGGAGATTCGTGCGCACGCGCGCCACCCACCACCGGAAGTCCGTCTCGAGCAATTTGTCCCAACGGTAGAGCGGATTGCCCCAGCGCTGCCCGGTCTTGCTGAAGTAGTCGGGGGGCACGCCGGCCACGACGGTGGCCCGTCCGTCCGCGCCGAGGGAGAAGAGCTCCTGATTGCCCCACACGTCGGCGCTGTCATCAGCGACGTAGATGGGAACATCGCCCAGGATGCGGATGCCGCGCTCGTGCGCCGCCTCGCGGACGAGGGACCACTGACGGAAGAAGATCCATTGCAGGAACGAGCGGAAGCGGATCTCGTCCGCGTGCTCGTCGCGAGCCTCCGCGATCGCGTCTGCCTCCCACTTCACGAGCGCCGGACTCCACTCCCACCAGGGCGCGCCGCCGCTGTGTTGCTTGAGCGCCATGAACAGTGCGTAGTCATTGAGCCAGGCGCGCTGCTCGGGCGCGTTGATGAAGGCGTCGAGCGACTGTTGCTGCGCCTCGTCCGCGTGCTCGCGGAAGCGTTGCCAGGCCGTGCGCAGGAGCGCGAACTTGTACTCCGCCACGCGCAAGAACTCGACGTGATCGGCATTGAAGTCCGGAACGGCCTCGACGTCCGCGGCCAGGAGCAGGCCCTCCTGCAGCAGCCGTTGCGGCGAGATGAGCAGCGGATTGCCGGCGAACGAGGAGAGGCAGCCGTAAGGAGAGTCGCCGTAGCCCGGCGGATTGAGCGGCAGCACCTGCCAGAGAGTCATGCCCGCGCTCGCGGCCCAGTCCAGAAAAGCCACCGCCTCATCACCGAGGTCGCCGATGCCATAGCGGCCTGACAGCGAGGTCGGATGGAGCAGCACACCACCTGCGCGAGGAGTCTCGTCCTGAGGATGTGCGGAGGTATGCATGGGCAATGATCTTAGTTCTTAAAACGCCTTCGCATCTGAGATCACGGGGAGCTCCTCTTCGCGCGGCGCGAACAACCTGCTGTCATCCTGAGCGGGTGGCGGGTGGGTGCGAAGGATCCCCTGCCGAAGCACGACACCTGCTCCGTCGGCAGGGGATCCTTCGCGCCCCACCCACCGCCCGCTCAGGATGACAGGCCAATGTTGCGTTGGGTTGGAGGGCGCAGCCCGCGCTGTGCCTGTGTCGTGAAGAGCAGTTCGCATTCAAACAGGAGGAGCGAGATTCAGAGTCTCCCCGAGTGCATCGAACAAAGCCAGCCAGCGCTCGCCGCCGGCGGACGTGGCGATGGCGGGACGGGCGGAGGCGCGCAAGCGGTAGTAGATGTTCTGTGCGCGACGCAGGTCGACGGAGAGCAGAGCTTCGCGTACGACGGACACGAGCGTGGCCACGGTCTCCAGCCGGTCGAGATCCTCGGGGCGTTCGCGGAAGCGTTCGGCGGCGTGCTCGATGGCGGCCTGGAACGCGAGGCGCGTGGTCTCGTCCGTGGCCACGCCTTGTTCGCGCCCCTCGCGCAGGAGCGACTCGACCTCGAGCAGCGCGGGTGTGTCGGCGTCGAGGAAGCGGCGGATCTGCAGATTGAGATCGAACTCGGCCGCGGTCTGCAGGACCTTCGGAACGGGAACGCCGAGGCGCGTGTGGAAGCGCATCAGCGGGTCGTAGCGCTCGTGGAGTTGCCGGAACGCCGACTCCGCTTCCTCCAGCGTCGAGGCGATCACCTTGTGGAGAATGCGGCGCTGTTCGTCGCGGAGGAGCGAGCGGATCGAGAGGGGCATCTCCCCGAAGTGCGTGTCGAGCAGGCGGATGAGCGTGGGGATGCCCCCCGGCTGCATGGCCTCGCCGAGCTGGCGTCGGAGCTCGAGGTGGCTTGGGGAGGAGCGCGGGGCGCGGATGCCGCCGGTGAGCTCCAACTCGCCTAGGTGCAGCGCGGCCAGCTCGAAAGTCTCGGACTCGTGGGTGATCAGCGAGCGGACCTCGATGATGCCGAGGGCCAGACGGGCCCGGCCGGACTTGCGGATGTCGAACTCGCGGCGCACCACCTCATAGCAGTACACGCGGGCGTGCTCGTCGAAGTTGTCGAAGAGCGAGAGCACGGCGTAGTGGGCGGCGATGCGGGACAGGTCCAGCCGGGCCGGGATGACCTCGCGCTCGTAGATGTCGCGGGCCGAGCCGCGGTCGGGGAGATTGCTTTGCGCGGGAGCGATGCGCTCCAGGAACTCCGCCTCCAGCTGCACTCCGCTCACGCGCTCGGCCAGTTGCAGGACTCGCGCCGCATAGTGCAGGACCTGCACGGTCTCGATGCCGGAGATGTCGCTGAAGAACCAGCCGCAGCTCGTGAACATGAGCATGGCATTGCGCTGCATCTCCATGAGCTGGAGCACCACGGGCACGCTCGCGCCGTCCATGGCGTGCTTGGTGAGGAAGCGGTCCAGGCTCCACTCGGAGCGGTCCAGAATGACGTCGATGTAGTCTTCGCGCGCCTCCCAGGGCTTGAAGAGAACGCGCGCGCCTTCCCGCTCGAAGAGCGTGGCCACCTGGTCGCGCAGCCAGTCGAGCGCATGGCGGAGAGGTGCGCGCCATTGCTGGTTCCACCCCGCACCCGCGCCCGTGTTGCAGCCGCAGTCGCTGCGCCAGCGCTCCACGCCGTGCGAGCAACTCCACGAAGTGCGCTCGGCGATCTCCACTTCCCGCTCGGGAGGATGCATGGCCAGGAGCTCGCCGTAGTTGGTGACGTGGACGTCGGCGCGTTTGTCGATGACCTGCAGGGCGTAGGCGAGGGCCATCTCGCCGAAGCGGTGGTGGTGGCCGTAGGTCTCGCCGTCGGTAGCGATGTTGACGAGCTGGTCGTGCTCGCGCGAGTCGTGAAACGCGCCGAGGAGTCGATGGGCGAACGTCTCGCCCCGGGCGAGAAGCTGTTCGAAGGCCACAGCCCGCGAGATGGGGCCGTCGTAGAAGAAGAGAGCGATGCTGCGTCCGGATGGAAGCTGGCAGACGTAGGGAGCGGTGGGGTCGATGGGACCGCTGCGCCACACTTCCGTTCCGATGGGCCGCCAGCGCGCGGCCTGATGAGGCTCGAGGATGGTGTACTTCAGCCCCTCCGCCGCCAGCGCCTCCAGCGACGCGACGTCCACCGCCGTCTCCGGCAACCACATGGCCTCAGGCTTCCGCCCGAACCGCGACTCGAAGTCGCGAATCCCCCACCGCACCTGCGTGCGCAGATCGCGCTCGCCGGCCAGGGGCAGGATGATGTGGTTGTAGGCCTGGGCGATGGCACACCCATGCCCGGAGAAACGCGTCCGCGAGACCCGGTCCGCCTCGAGGATGGCCGCGTAAGTGAGGGGAGCATGCCCCTCCAGCCAGCTCAGCAGAGTGGGTCCGAAGTTGAAGCTGATCGACGCGTAATTGTTGACGATACTGACGATACGGTCCGTGTCGTCGAGGATGCGGGCGGTGGCATTCGGCTCGTAGCACTCGGTCGTGATCCGCGCATTCCAGTCATGCCACGGAAACGCCGAGTCCTGGGTCTCGACCGCCTCCAACCACGGATTCTCCCGAGGCGGCTGGTAGAAATGGCCATGAATGGTGAGGTGCCGGGTGGGAGGCATGAAAGGAATCGTACCGCAGGGGTAGGGAAAGGGGGTGCCGGGGCACTCCTATGTCGGGTCAGGATCGGCAAAGATAACGATTGATTATCCGGTATCGAGGAGAGTTTGCGTGATTCTAGTCGCATTTGTATGGTTTGTTGTTTGGGGTGTAGGTAGCGCGTTGCTTTGCTT
>Ga0307505_10002620_pt1 | contig 12295 bp, 7 predicted proteins | sample 23_S_MG_FD_202183 | JGI IMG/M metagenome (GOLD analysis project Ga0307505, IMG submission 202183) | Soil microbial communities from Populus trichocarpa stands in riparian zone in the Pacific Northwest, United States - 23_S | ecosystem: Environmental > Terrestrial > Soil > Riparian zone > Trees...
AGTCGAGTGGCCGTCTGCTGTTCACGGCAGCTTTGGCAATCTTCCTGGTGACGATCGTCATCGGAATCCTCAACGGGATGGACATCTGGGAGCCATCCCACAACATGTTGCTCACCCACGTTCACGCTGGGACTCTCGGGTGGATAACTCTTGCTGTGTTCGGAGCAGCGATTCGCATGTTTGGAGGGGAGGGATCGTCTCGAAACGTTGCGGTCTTCGCGGTCGTGGCTACCGCCCTCTACGTCGTGGCTTTCGCCACCACTACGGGCGTCTTCCGGCCAATCGCCGGGACTCTCGAGCTCGTGGCGATCGTGTGGATGCTCTCATGGGTGGGGCGACGCTATGGCTCTTCGGAGAAGTCGACCGGCCAACTCGGCGTGCTGCTCGCCGTTGTCTCCCTGACCATCGGTGGCATCCTCGGTGTTCTGCTCGGGTTGTTCATCGCCAACGGGTCGATCCCCGGTCTGAGCAACGACGTGGCCTCGTCTTTGGGCGGAGCCCATCCACCAGCGATGCTCATCGGATACCTGGTGCTGGCGGGGGCGGCGATCGTGCATTGGGTGCTCGACGGCCCGCAGACACGCCCCGGGCGCATCGTGATGTGGGCCCTCTTCCTCGGCGGCGTGGCGGCCAATCTGGCGTTCATCATCGATGTCGACGCCTTGATCCAGGTGGCCACATTGCTCGAGGTGGCCGCAATCATCACCTTCACGGTGCACATGTGGAGTCACATACGACCGTCGGCATGGGGCGGCGGGGCGGCCGATGACTTCGCCCGCATCGGTGCGGTCTTCTTGGTGGTCGGCGTGGGGCTGCTGGTCTACGTTGTGCAGCTCGTCATGTCAGGCGAGCTCGACCCGGAGCTGGGAACCGGCCCGATCAACATCTTGCTCGCATTCGACCACGCCATGTTCATTGGGGTCATGACCAACTCGCTGTTTGCCCTGGTGGGCCAGTCGCCTTCGAAGCGGCCGCCCTCGACATTGCTCTGGCTGGTCAACGGTGGCGTCGCCGTCTTTCTGGTCGGGCTCGTGGCCGACGTCGGCATCCTCGTCCAGATCGGCGCCCCGGTGATGGGCTTGGCCCTGATCTACGCGATCTACTTCTTCCTCAGCAACCTGAGATCACCCGCGCCGGTCGGGTAGGCGGGCGTTTCCACGAACCCAGGGTTCCACACTTCGCCCAGCGAAGTCTGGAACCCTGGGTTCGCTGTGTGCGACATACTGGGGACCTCGCTATCTCTGGAAGGACTCATGGACATCATCCTCATTCCCGGTCTTTGGCTCGACGCCTCCTCTTGGGAAGACGTCTCACCACGACTAGAGGAAGCCGGCCACCGACCCCGTGCCATCACACTGCCCGGCATGGAGTCGAAAGACGCCGACCGCTCCCAGGTGACCCGTCAGGACTGTGTCGACGCGATCGTTGCCGTCATCGACGGCTGCGAAGAGTCGGTGGCGATAGTCGGCCACTCGATGGGTGCTGGGCTGGCGCATGCCGCGGTCGACGTCCGCCCTGATCGTGTTGCCCGGGCAATCTACGTCGGCGGATTTCCCGACCCGGACGGGTCACAATCGGGGTTCCCATCGAAGGACGGTGAAATCCCGCTGCTCGACTGGTCCGAGTTCGACGATGCCGACCTCACTGATTTGGATGAGGCCGGAAGGGCTCGGTTCGCCGCCCGGGCGGTGCCATCCCCGGCCCGGATGGCGAGTGACCCACAGCGACTGACCGACGAGCGTCGTTACACGGTGCCCGTGACGATGGTTTGCCCCGAGTTCAGCGCCGAGATGTTGAAGGAGTGGGTTGCCGGTGGGATGGAACCAGTCAGCGAGCTCACCAGAGTCGAAGACGTGACCTACGTCGATCTGCCGACAGGCCATTGGCCCCAGTTCACGAGGCCTGATGACCTGGCTCAGGTGATCATCGAGGCGATCGACTGAGGAGAGCCAGCCCCATACGAAGTCCTATATTCCCCCGATGCACGCCTTCATGTTCACCGACATCGAGGCGAGCACCCGGCTCTGGGAGGAGAGACCCGACGAGATGAGCCAGGCGCTCGGTCGTCACTACGAGATCCTCACGGAGGCGGTGACGGGTGTGGGTGGGGCAGTGCTCAAGACCACTGGAGATGGCCTGGTAGCCATCTTCGACGCTCCTTCCGATGCAGTGGAGGCGGCGATGAGGGCACAGCTCGCATTGGCTGAGGCTGACCTCGGTGCGCCCGTGCGAGTCCGCATCGGCATTCATGCCGGAGATGCCGAATCTCAGGCAGGCGACTACTTCGGGCCCACTATGAACCGGGCTGCCAGGATCATGGCCGCCGGGCACGGCGGTCAGACCCTTCTCTCGGGTGTCGTGGCGAAAGCCGCGATGCCGAGGCTGCCCGAGGGGGCGACACTGCGCGACCTGGGCGCCCACCGTCTCAAGGACCTGACGCTTCCCGAGCACCTGTACCAACTGGTCCACGCCGGACTGCCCGGGGAGTTTCCCCCGCCGCAGACGTTGGAGTCGAGCCCCAACAACCTCCCTCCCCAGACCACCGAGTTTCTCGGCAGACGCCCCGAGATCACCGCGATCCGGTCGATGTTGCTCGCCCCCGGCACGAGGTTGGTCACCATCTTCGGGCCTGGCGGGGCGGGGAAGACCCGTCTCGGTCTTCAGGTGGCGGCGGAGACTTTGGACCAGTTCCGTGACGGCGCAGTTTTCGTCGACCTCGCGCCCGAGCGTGATCCCAACGCTGCATTCGAAGCAGTGGCCCGGGCCCTCGACCTACCCGCGTCCGGAAGCACCAGCCCGCTGGAGTTGCTCAAGAACCGGCTGCGCGACCGGGAAATGCTCCTTCTGCTCGACAACTTCGAGCAGGTGACCGAGGCTGCTCCGGGCGTCGCCGAACTCTTGCAGCACTGCACCGGGCTCAAGGCGTTGGTCACCAGTCGAGAGACTCTTCGGGTCCGACCAGAGCACGTCTACCCGGTGCCGCCTTTGTCGCTGCCCGACCCGAGAGACTCCATCGACGTGATCGCCGATGCCGAGGCGGTCCAGCTCTTCGTCGATCGGGCGAGGGCCGTTCGCCCCGACTTCGCCCTCGACGAGGGCAACGCCGTCGCGGTCGCGAGAATCTGTCTCCGACTCGACGGGCTTCCTCTTGCCATCGAGTTGGCCGCGGCGCGGCTCAATTTGTTCGATCCCCGGGCCCTCCTAGAACGTCTCGAGGGACGCCTTGACGTCCTCGGGTCGGGAGGCAGGGACCTGCCAGACCGCCAACGCACTCTTTGGGGCGCCATTGGGTGGTCCTACGAGCTGCTCGATGAGCCATCACGACAGCTATTCGAGATGTTGTCGTTGTTCTCCTCCACGAAGCTCGACTCGATCGAGGCAGTCGCCCGGGCCACCGGGCATGCCCCAGACCTGTTCGACGGGCTTGCCTCACTCGTCGACAAGAGCCTCCTTCGCAGCGAAGACACCAGGACGGGTCGCCGTTTCTCGATGCTCCTCATGGTGAAGGAGTTCGCGGCGGAACAGCTCGCCGGGGACCCCGAACGGCAAGAGCGTGTCCGGCGCGCCCACGCCGAGCACTTCCGGGACTACACCCTTGACCTGAGCGACCGTCTCTCTGGCTCGGATCGTCGAACCGTCATCGACGAGTTGACATTGGAAATCGGAAACCTGAGAACGGCTTGGCGTTACTGGGTGGACCAGCGCGACGCCGAGCAGCTGCTCGCATTGGTCGGCGGGCTCTGGGCATTGCACGACGCGAAGGGCTGGTATCACGCTGCCATCGAGCTCGCCGGCGAGGCGCTCGAGGTCGTGGCGTCTTCCAACGAGGACGGCCAGCGCCAGGCCGAGGAGCTCGCCCTTCGCACCAGCCTCGCCCGAGCCCTGATGGCGGTGCGCGGCTACGGCGTCGAGGTGGAAAACGCGTACCGCGAGGTGCTCGAGATGGCGCAGGCGTCGGGTGATGCTGCCCGGCAGTATCCCGTGCTCCGATCTCTTGCGACTTACTACATGAACCTCGCCAATTGGGAGGAGTCGAGGGTGCTCGGGGAGCAGATCCTGGCGTTGGCTGCCGTCGAAGCCGACGAGACCATGGAGATCGAAGGGCACTTTGTGACCGGCGCCTCCATGGCGTTTCTCGACGACATGGAAGGCGGTTTGGCCCATCTCGACGCGGTGATCGCAAAGTTCGATCCCGTTGTGCACGGTGGAGGTCGATTCCGGTTGGGCCCGCACTCCGGAGTGTCGGCGCGGGTGGCTTCGGGCCTGCTTCTCTGGCAGGTTGGCGAACTCGAGCAGGCGGTAACCAGGGTGCGTGATGCCCTCACCGTGGCCGGGGAGGCGCGGCATCCCTACAGCATCGCCTATGCCCTCTATCACAACGGGCTCTTGGAGTTGTGGCGGGGCGACTTTGCTGCGTGCCGCGTTCGCGCCTCAGAGCTGGCCGCCGTCGCCGGCGAGAACGGCTACGAGGTTTGGGCGACCCTGGCCACAGTTCTCGACGGTGTGTCGCTCACGATGTTGGGTCAGCCAGACGAGGGGCTGCGTTTGACCGAAGCCGGTATCGAGCTCTACCAGGGGCTGACGACGCCGCCGGTGTTCTGGCCCTACGTACTGCTACTCCGCGGTCTTGCCCATGGTCATGCCGGAGCGGTTGAACGAGGCCTTGAGCTGATTGAGGAAGGCATGGGCGTTCCTGTCCCCGAGGTCCGGGTACCGCCGGAGTTTCTCATAGCGAAGGGTGACCTCCTGATGAGCCTCCCTGAGCCGTCGCCGGACAACGCGATCGCGGTATACGAGAAGGCGAGGAGCGAGTCGGCGCAGAGCGGTCTCGACCTCCTCGAATTGCAGGCTTTGACCCGTATCGTCGAGTTGCATCGCCACCTCGGCGAAGTGCCCGACGGTGCCGACGATCTGCGTGAGGTCTACGACCGGTTCACCGAAGGGCTCGACGAGCACGATCTCGTGGCAGCACGCGCGGTCCTCGGGCTGGAGCGAGACGCGTTGGGGGCAAGGGCGGGAATCCAGAGTCCGCCGTAAGCTCGACTCGATGACGAATCTCGAGTTGGCTTCCCCAGAGGGGGGTCTCACTTCCGCCGAGGTTCGAGAGCGGGTGCAGGCGGGCAGGGTCAACACGGTCTCCGAGAGACCGAGCCGCACCACCGGCGAGATCGTCCGCGCCAACGTCGTCACCAGGTTCAACCTCCTTCTAGGGGTCCTTCTACTGGTCGTCCTGTTCGTGTTGCGTGAGCCGCGCGATGCCCTGTTCGGGATCGTCCTGGTCACCAACTCGGCGATCGGCATTATCCAGGAGCTGAGAGCGAAGAGGACACTCGATCGTCTCGAAGTCGTGGCGGCTCCCAAGGTGAGAGTCGTCCGCTCCGGAGTGGTCGTCGAACAGCGCGTCGAGCATGTGGTCGCCGACGATCTCATCGAGCTGCGCCCCGGGGACCAACTGGTGGTCGATGGGGAGGTAGTCGCATCGTCGAGCCTGGAGATCGACGAATCGCTCCTCACCGGGGAATCCGACCCGGTCCGCAAGGAGCAGGGCGACGAGTGTCTCTCCGGCAGCTTCGTATCCGCAGGGTCCGGCCGCTACCGAGCCACCCGGGTCGGAGACGAGGCATACGCCGCCCGACTGGCCCAGGCTGCGAAGCGATTCACCCTCGTGAAGTCCGAGCTCCGGGACGGCATCGACTCAATCCTCGGCATCGTCACCTGGATCGTGGTCCCGGTTGGAGCCCTCCTCGTGTGGAGCGCGATGCGGGCTGGTGGGAGCTTCATCGACGGGCTGGGTGGGGCGGTCGCAGCAGGGGTTGCGATGGTGCCCCAAGGTCTGGTCCTCCTCACCTCCGTCGCTTTCGCTGTCGGTGTGATCAGGCTGGGACGGCGCAACGTGTTGGTCCAGGAGCTCCCCGCTATCGAGGGGCTGGCTCGGGTCAACACGGTCTGTTTCGACAAGACCGGGACCCTCACGGAGGGAAGGCTGGCGGTGGAGCGGTTGATTCTCTTCTCCGACCGCGATCCAGCACCAGCCTTGGCGGCTTTGGCAGCCGCCGAGACACACCCCAACGTCACCATGGCTGCGATCGGTGCCGCCTATCCCGACGACCCGGGATGGGGAGTGCAGACCGCGGTTCCGTTCTCATCGGCGAGGAAATGGAGCGGTGTCACCTTCTTCGGGGGTGAGACTTGGGCGCTTGGCGCACCCGAGGTGTTGGCTCCGGTCGACGAGCACGTGAGACAGATCGTCTCTGAGTTCACCGCAGACGGCGCACGCACAGTTCTGGTCTCTGCCACTACGTCTCCGCTCGACCGAGACGGACTGCCCACGGGGTTGGAGCCGGTGGGACTCGTGGTACTCGCCGATCAGGTTCGCCACGATGCCGCTGAGACCATTCGCTACTTCGCCCAACAAGGGGTGAGGGTCAAGGTGATTTCCGGCGACCATCCGGACACCGTCGCCGCGGTGGCCGGTCAGGTGGGGATCGAAGGCTGGGCCGACCCGGTTGACGCACGCCTGCTACCGAAAGACCCCGACGCCCTCGCCGACCTGATGGAGGGCCACAGCGTCTTCGGGCGAGTCGACCCGGCACAGAAGCGAGCAATGGTCAGGGCTCTGCAGGCGCGAGGCCATGTCGTCGCCATGACCGGAGATGGTGTCAACGATGTCCTGGCGCTCAAGGAGGCCGACATTGGGATCGCCATCGGTAGCGGGGCTCCGGCGTCGCGTGCGGTGGCCCAGTTGGTGCTCATCGACGGCCGCTTCGCCACTCTCCCCGAGATCGTCGGGGAGGGAAGGAGGGTGACGTCGAACGTGGAGCGGGTGGCCAACCTCTTCATCACCAGCGCCGTATATGCGCTGGGCCTTTCCCTCGCCATCGTGCTCTCCAGCCTCCCCTTCCCTTTCCTGCCACGTCACCTCACCCTGGTGGGGAGTCTCACCGTCGGCATCCCCTCGTTCTTCCTGGCCCTCGCCCCATCCCGACGCAGGGCCCGCCCCGGGTTCGTCGGACGGGTTCTCAGATTCGCACTGCCTGTGGGCCTGGTTGCCACGGGGGCGACTTTCGCCGGCTACTTCCTCGCCGACCTGGAGGGGTCCACGATCACGGAGTCGCGCACCACGGCGACTCTGATCCTGGCCGCCATCGGCCTGTTCGCCCTCGGTATCGTCGCCCGTCCCCTGGTCCCGTGGAAGAAGGGGCTGATCGGGACCATGGCGGCTCTCCTCGTCCTGACGATGGCCACCCCCTTTCTCCGAGACTTCTTCGCCCTCGACCTGCCGCGCGCAGTGGTCCTGCTGGCCGCGGTCGGCATCGTCGCCACCACCGGCCTGATCTTGGTCTTTGCCCTTAGAGCCGTGGGTTGGGCCAAGCTCGTCCCCGATCTCCTCCGCGAGGTCCCTCCGTCCGAGCCCAACGCCTGGCGAATCCTCAGACAACGGGTCATCGAGCGCTCCGGGTGGCACCGCTCCTTCCCGACCACGACCGAGATGCAGCAGGTCGTATCCCCTCCCACCGACCGAGATTCGGATCCATGAGCAATCGGACCTCCTGAGGCCGACTGGCATACTGCGATCCGATGCGGGCAATTCGTCTGGAGTCAGGTGTGTGGGCGGGGTTGAGGGCGGACTTCGTGCCACGTGCCCTTCCGACGACCCTGGTCACTGGTCTCATCCTCGGGTTGGTCAACCTCCTGTTGACCACTGCCCTCATCTCCCTGATCTACCGGGGGGAGCTCGAAGAGTTCTTATCGGCCGGTCTGGGTTTCGGGTTGGTCGGATCCTCGATCCTCGCCCTCATCCTCGCGTTGGGCAGCAGCTTCAGTGGCATGTACGGCGGCTCCCAGGATGCTTCGGCAGCCATCCTCGGGCTCAGTGCCGCCTCGGTGGCGGGGGCCTTCGTCGGGGTCGCCGCCTTCGAGACCGTGGTCGCGATGATCGTGGTCACCTCCCTGGCGACTGCTCTCGTGTTTCTGGCGATGGGTTATCTCGGACTCGGGGACATCGCTCGATTCGTCCCTTTCCCCGTCATCGGCGGCCTTCTCGCAGGCACCGGATACCTGATCGTGACCGGTGCCATTGGCATCCTCGGTGTTGGTGAGGGTTCCGATCTCTTCGGATCGGAGGCGGCGGGGTCACTCTGGCCCGGGTTGATCCTCGCGGCTCTCTTCTTCGTCGCCAGCCGGAGAGGCTGGGGATCCCGGTCGTACCTGGGCTTTCTCATCGCGTCCGTCGCCGGGTTCCACCTCCTTGCGGCCTTCGGAGATCTGAGCCAGGCGGATGCCATGGCGCGAGGATGGCTCCTCGGGCCGTTTCCCGAAGGTGGTCTCTGGCCGGGGTCGGTGATCGAACCGCTCGCCGGCGCCGATTGGGACCTCATCGCGGGGGAGGCAGCCGGGCTGGTCACCATCCTGCTGATCGTGCCCATCACCCTCCTCCTCTATCTCAGCGCCCTCGACGTGGAGACGCGCTCCGACGTCGACGTCAACCGTGAGCTTCGGATGACCGGGTGGGGCAATGTTGCCGCCGGAGCGCTCGGTGGTCCTCCCGGGTACATGTACTTCTCCGATACGGCCATCGCGTCGAGATTGGTGGGAGCGCGACGCGGGCCTGCCGTTGTGGCGGCTTTGGCGATGCTCACCGTCGTTGCCTTCGCCAGTTTCGTGCTCGAACTGCTTCCGCTGTTCGTCATCGGAGGGCTGTTGCTCTTCGTAGGGACCGAGTTTCTCTACGAGTGGCTGTGGGCATCGCGTCGTCGCATGAGCCGGACCGACTTCGCGTTGTTGCTGGCGATCCTCGTGGTGATCGCAGCGGTCGGCTTCCTGCCCGGTGTTGCCGTGGGGCTGGTCGCGGCCGTCGCCCTCTTCGTGGTTCGCTACAGCCGCATCGACGTGATCAAGCACTCGATCTCCGGGGGCGACCAACAGAGCAACATCGAGCGCGCTCTCGAGGACACCGAGTACCTGCAAAGTCGAGGTGGTGCGACACTAATCCTCGAGCTGCAGGGCTTCATATTCTTCGGGACGGCAAACCAGATATCGACCCGGGTGAAGGCCAGCCTGGATTCCAGTCCCGACCTCCGCTTCCTCCTATTCGACTTTCGGCGGGTCAGTGGCATCGATTCCTCGGCGGTGGTCATCTTCGAGCGGATCGCCACCCTGGCGCGCGAATACGGCGTGGTTCTGGTCCTGACCGGGTTGGGTGACAACCACATCGGCCAGTTCGGCGACCTCATATCCGAGCGAGTCGGAGCCTCCGAAGTCCACACTGACCTCGATCATGGGCTTGCCTGGTGTGAGGACCGGCTACTCGAGCAGGACCACGTCGGTGAGGCCATCCCGCGCACGCTGCCGAACGATCTGGCCGTCGATCTCACCCCTTATCTCACCCACCGCACCATTGCGGCCGGCGAGACCTTGATGCGCCAGGGGGACTCCACGCCCGGGATCCTTCTCATATCGTCGGGGCAGGCAACTGTCCGGTTGGACGTCGCCGATGGCGAGAGCGTCAGGCTTCGGACCCTCCTCGGCGGCACCGTCCTGGGCGAGATCAGCCTCTACCGCGACGAGCCTTGCACCGCCACGGTGGTCACAGACACAGTCTGTGAGGTGCTGCACCTCACGCCGGAGCGATTCGAGGACTTGTGCCGTGACGATCCAGAAGTCGCGGCCCGACTCCACCGATTCGTCGCCAGGACCCTGGCGGGGAGGGTGAGCCACGCCAACCGAACGATTCGCGCCCTGCGCGATTGAGCCGACCAAAGGAGGGGCGAATGCCCCGCTATGCAATCAAGACACCCAACAACCACACCACGTGGCAGAACATGCTGGACGTGTGGAAAGAGGCCGACCGGATCGACCTGTTCGAGTCGGTGTGGAACTGGGACCATCTCTACCCGCTTCGCAGCGATCCCCACGGCACCTCACTCGATGGATGGGTGACTCTCTCTGCCCTTGCTAGAGAGACCAGCCGGATCAGGATCGGATCAATGGTCAACGGGATGCACTTCAGGCACCCTTCGATCACGGCGAAGATGGCCGTCACCCTCGATCACGTCTCCAACGGACGCTTCTATCTCGGTCTCGGAGCGGGATGGTTCGAAGAAGAGGCAGCCGCCCACGGCATCGAATTGGGAACGGTGGGCGAGCGCATGGACCGCTTCGAGGAGGGGCTCGAGGTGATCTTCTCCCTGTTCACCGAGGAGGAGACCGACTTCGACGGGACGCACTATCAGTTACAGGGCGCCCTCAGTGAGCCCAAGTCCCTCCAGCAGCCTCATCCGCCCATCGCCATCGGCGGCACCGGTCGACGGCGAACGCTGCGTGCCGTCGCCCGAAGAGCGCAGTTGTGGGATGCGCTGATGGTCGAGACCGACGAGTGGACCGAACTTCGCGAGATCCTCGAAGGGCACTGTGAGGCTGTGGGCAGAGACGCCGCCGAGATCGACTGCTCTGTGCACGTCCTCTACAAGCAGGATGCCGACGTATCGGAGTTGGCCGAGACTGCCGCCCGGCACCATGCCAACGGTGTCGACATCGTCTTGTTCACGATGGGAAGCCCCAACGACCCATCGATGGTCGCCGCCCTGGCCGGGGCACTCGACCGGATGGGTTGAGTCTCAATCGGCGTCGCCCCTCCTTCGGACGGGTTGCCGATTGATCCTCAATCGGCGTTGGCGCCGAAGACCCTGATCGTCAACAAATTCTCTTCGATCTCGAGCCGCCAGGTGTGGTCGGCGACCTTCCACTCGCTCCGATGAGGCGTCTCCTGCTCTTCGAGGGAGGTCTCACCGAGACCCTGCTCGAAGTAGGAGTCGACACACTCCTGGGAGTAGGGGGCAACCATGAAACAGAGACGTAGATAGAGCTGGGCGGTGGGCGCTTCGGTGAGCCATCCTGCGGCGAGCAAGGCGTAGACGGCCTCGGTCTCGGGGTCGTACGCCCCTGCCAACCGACCCCACTCACCGAAGCGATAGATGAACGTGTCGTACTCGCCCGATTCGTTGTAGCGGGTCAGTCCCTTGGTGATCCGTGGCTCGCCTTCGAGGGTATTCCAGGCGTCGGTGACCTCGTCCATGTGGATGCCCAGAGAGCCCGGGATCTCTCCTGCCGGCTCCGGATTCATCGGTGTTCCTTCGGTTGCCGCCGGTGGGGGCGCCGGCGGCTCTGCCAACGAGACCACGAAGCCGATGAGGATGATCACGGCCACGAGCGCCGTCCCGAAGATGGTCACCACCCTCCAGCCATCGAAGAGGGTGGTGGCGAGGAGCACTGCGGCGGACAAGGCGAGGAACCATGAGAGCAGACCGATTGCTCCGGCGACGATCAGCCCTGTGACCGCCACGGCGATCAATGAGATGTATGTCGCCGAGAGGTCCTGACGGAGCTTTGCTGAGGGCAGGGCAAGACGATGTCGTGCAGATTCGAGATCGAGACCGGTGTCGTCGGGGTCGAGCCCTGGCTCCTCTGTCGGGTCCGGAGTCTCAGGCTCGTCTTCGACGTGTGGTCTCGACGCAGCCACACCCGCGGCCAGATGTGCATACTCGGTCGCCGTTATCTGACCTTCGGTCTGCAGCCGATGAAGTACCGCTAGTTGGTCGTTGTCGGGCTCCATGCCCTCTCCTGAGCTTTTCCACCGTCATCATCGGCGCGATCCCGCCGAATCCGTAGGCGATGGTCGAGCCAGCCTCGACTGTCGGTCAGGAGAGGATGAGCCAGTCGAGTGCCGCCCACTCTTCGCCATCCCAGACGAGGGGGTTGATCTCGAACTCGGTGACTGCCCCTCCGGCGACTCCCCGGCTGATCAGGCTTACGATCTCGGCGAGACGGCCGACGTCTGTCGCCGGCGCACCCCGATACCCGTCGAGGGCCTTTCTCCCGGCCAGACGGTCGATGAGATGACCCGCTGCCGCCACACCGATGGGGCCGGGGGCGAACACGACGTCGGACATGATCTCGGCCATGACTCCTCCCAGTCCAACCGACACGAGAGGCCCCAGGCTCTCATGAGCGACCCCCCCGACGATGATCTCGAGACCGGGGCGAAAGGGTTGGACGCGAACTTTGGGTGAGGCCCACCCGGCCGCGACAGCATTGTTGGTCACGTCCATGAAGGCATCGTCGACTTCGTCTTCGTTCCTCAGGCCCAGCCTGACCACACCAAGTTCGGTTTTGTGGAGTAGACCGTCGGCGTCGGCCTTGACCACGACTGGGTAACCCAGACGTGTCGCCAAATCCACGGCTTCGGCGGAGGTGGTGGCCAGTGACCCGAGCAGGCCAGGCACCCCCCATGTCTCCG
>Ga0307505_10002621_pt1 | contig 12291 bp, 8 predicted proteins | sample 23_S_MG_FD_202183 | JGI IMG/M metagenome (GOLD analysis project Ga0307505, IMG submission 202183) | Soil microbial communities from Populus trichocarpa stands in riparian zone in the Pacific Northwest, United States - 23_S | ecosystem: Environmental > Terrestrial > Soil > Riparian zone > Trees...
GGGCTTTGCATCTCTCGACCAAGCTCGCGTCGTAGCCGTGGCTTCGCTTGCTCTCGGTGCTGCGCTCCGCTAAGGGCGGCCCCGTCCAGCGGGCGGTGTGTTTCCCCTTGCCGGAATCAGCTTGCTCGTTCGTCCCCCGGACGAACTGCGCGAGCAGATCGCTATGATTGGCGAGCGACAAGGTGGCTAGCGCCGCCAGGCTCACTTCGGACTAGCGGGGGTTCCAGCGAGTTCATCGTCCAAGGGCGCCGTCCCGGCATGGGGTCGTGGCGGCAGTTTATTGGGTTTCCAGGTCCGCCTTAAGGTAGCCCGGCGATTGTCGCCGGCGGCGGCATGAAAGTCCGAAGTTCGAAAGACTATTCTACATGGCCACTACGGCATTTCCGAGCCGCGACGATTTCGCGGCCATGCTCAATGAATCCCTGGGCGGCGAGAACGAGACCTTCGAAGGCAAGGTCGTCAAGGGCACCGTCACCGGCATCGAGAACGACCTGGCCGTCATCGACGTCGGCCTGAAGAGCGAAGGCCGCGTGCCGCTGCGCGAATTCGCCATGCCCGGCCAGAAGGCCGAGATCAAAGTCGGCGACATCGTCGAAGTCTATGTCGACCGGGTCGAGAATTCGCAGGGCGAGGCGATGCTGTCGCGCGACCGCGCCCGCCGCGAAGCCGCCTGGGACAAGCTCGAGAAGGAATATGACAAGGGCGAGCGCGTCGAGGGCGTGATCTTCGGCCGGGTCAAGGGCGGCTTCACCGTCGACCTTGGCGGCGCCGTCGCCTTCCTGCCGGGCAGCCAGGTCGACATCCGCCCGGTCCGCGACGTCGGGCCGCTGATGGACCTGCCGCAGCCGTTCGTGATCCTGAAGATGGACCGCCGCCGCGGCAATATCGTCGTCTCGCGCCGCGCCATCCTCGAAGAAACCCGCGCCGAGCAGCGCAGTGGCCTCATCCAGAGCTTGGCCGAGGGCCAGGTCATCGAGGGCGTGGTCAAGAACATCACCGACTATGGCGCCTTCGTCGACCTCGGCGGCATCGACGGCCTGCTGCACGTCACCGACATCAGCTACAAGCGCGTCCAGCACCCGAGCGAGCTGATCAACATCGGCGACACGGTGAAGGTGCAGATCGTCCGCATCAACCGCGAGACGCAGCGCATTTCGCTGGGCATGAAGCAGCTGGAAGCCGACCCGTGGGAAGGCGCCGCCGCCAAATATCCGATCGACGGCACGTTCCGCGGCCGGGTGACCAACATCACCGAATATGGCGCCTTCGTCGAGCTTGAGCCGGGCATCGAGGGCCTGGTCCACGTTTCCGAAATGAGCTGGACCAAGAAGAACGTCCACCCGGGCAAGATCGTCAGCACCAGCCAGGAAGTCGACGTCAAGGTGCTCGAGGTCGACGGCGAGAAGCGCCGCATTTCGCTCGGCCTCAAGCAGGCCCAGGCCAACCCCTGGGCGGCGTTCGCGGAGAAGCATCCGGTCGGCACCGAAGTCACGGGCGAGGTCAAGAACGCCACTGAGTTCGGCCTGTTCATCGGCCTAGACGGCGACGTCGACGGCATGGTCCACATGTCCGACATCGCCTGGGGCGCGACTGGCGAGGAAGCCCTGGCGCTCCACCACAAGGGCGAGACCGTCAAGGCGGTCGTGCTCGACGTCGATGTCGAGAAGGAGCGCATCAGCCTCGGCATGAAGCAGCTCGAGCGCGGCGGCGTCTCCAAGGCCGGCGCGACCGGCGGCGTCAACCGCGGCGAGACCGTCACCGTCACCGTCATGGAGGTCAAGGACGGCGGCCTCGAAGTCCAGGTCGGCGACGATGGCGCCCACGGCTTCATCAAGCGCACCGACCTTGGCCGCGACCGCGACGAGCAGCGCCCCGAGCGCTTCCAGGTCGGCCAGAAGTTCGACGCCCAGGTCACCGGCTTCGACCGTTCCAAGAAGCCGACCTTCTCGATCAAGGCGCTGCAGATCAGCGAAGAGAAGCAGGCGGTGGCGCAGTACGGATCGTCCGACAGCGGCGCCAGCCTCGGCGACATCCTCGGCGCGGCGCTGAAGGAGAAGCAGGCGGCCGGCGGCACCGCGGAAGCGGCTCCCAAGGCGGAAAAGCCGGCCAAGGCCGAGAAGGCCGAGAAGCCCGAGAAGGCCGAGAAGCCGAAGAAGGCCAAGGCCGAGCCCAAGGCTAAGAAGGCCAAGGAAGAGGCTCCGGCCGCTGAAGCGGAAGCCGCGCCGGAAGCGGAGACTGCCGAAGGCGAATAAGCGGGCTTCAGGCTTGCCCAATTAGGGGGCGCGGCAGCATCGGTTGCCGCGCCCCTTTTTTGTCTGCGCGACTTGGCACGGCTTTTGCTCCTTAAGGGCGTGAGCAGGGTGCCCATCAGAGAGAGCCGCCGCGTTAGCTGCGCGCTTGGATGTTCGATTCTGGACAGCCCCCTGCCCGTTTCCGGACAATTGGGAGGTTCGTCATGCGTTTGATGCTGCTTGGAATATCCGCCTTGGGTTTCGCCGCGTGCGGGCCCGCCGTCGCCGTTTCAAGCGAAGCCGCGCCGACCATCGACTGGACGATCAAGCGCCACGGCAGCAGCGCCGACGGCAGCGTCGTCCAGTTCCAGGTCGACAGCCGCTGGGGCGGCAACAGCCGCAGCACCTGGGGTAATGACAAGCCGATCAGCGACTTCCAGGGGCTGAGCGCCGCGCAGGTCACTGGGCCGACCGGGCCGGTGCGCTTCGCCATCGTCCGCGAGGCCGGGCGGCTAGACTGCGGCGGCGTCGCCGGTCGGCTAGTCGGCAGCGGGACGTGCAGCTTCGCCGCCGATGCAGGCTTCGCCAGCTTCCTTAGCGCACGCGGTATTGGGCAGCCGAGCCTGCACCAGAGCTTCACCTTGACCATGGCCAAGGTCGGCCGCGAACTGGTCACTGCGCTGGACAGCCTCGGCTATCCCAGGCCGGACGTCGACGATCTGACGGCGATGGGCGTGCACGGCGTTTCGCCGGCCTTCGTCCGCGAACTGGCGCAGCTCGGCTATCGGCTGAAGTCCGGCGAGGACCTGGTCACGTTCAAGATCCACGGCGTCGACGCCGACTATATCCGCGGGCTGGCGGCGATCGGACCGCAATTCCAGCGCTTCGAAGCCAAGGACCTGGTCGCCATGCGCATCCACGGCGCCAAACCGGAGATGGTCCAGGCCTTCGTCCGCCACGGCAAGGGGCCGCTCAGGGCCGACCAGGTGACGGCGATGGCGGTGCACGGCGTCACTGGCGCCTACATCGAGGAAATGGCGGCGCTCGGCTTCAAAGGCTTTGCCGCCGACGAGCTGGTGCAGATGCGCATTCACGGCGTGACGCCCGCCTATGCGCGCGGGCTCCAACAGCACGGCATGACCAACCTCGACGGCGACCAGTTGGTGCGGCTGAAGATCTCCGGCTTCACGCCGCGCGCCCGCTGACCGGCGGCAACAGGGGAATTGTAATGCGTATGATCAAAGCGGCGCTGCTGGCATCGGCGGCAGTCACCCAGCCGGCATTGGCCCAGGATGCGGCGGTGTCGCCCGTCGCGCCGGTGGCGGCCGTTCCGGCCGAAGCCGGGGGCAAGAGAATATTCACGGCCGCGGACTTCGCCCGCTTCGCGCCGCGCAACGCGCTCGACATGCTGCGCCAGGTGCCCGGCTTCATCATCCGCGAGGCGATCCAGGAGCGCGGGCTCGGCCAGGCCTCCGAAAACGTCCTGCTCAACGGCCAGCGAGTGCAGAGCAAATCGGGCGGAGCCATTGCCGAGCTGCAAAAAATCTCGGCGTCGAGCGTCGAGCGGATCGAGATTGTCGACGCCGCGACGCTCGATATCGCCGGGCTGACCGGCCAGGTCGCCAACGTCGTCACCAAGACCGCCAAGAAGGCCAGCGGCCAGTTCAGCTGGCGCCCCGAAATGCGGGCCCATTTCACCCAGCCGATCTATACGCGGGGCGACATCAGCTATTCCGGCAAGACGGGCAAGCTCGACTATACGCTGGGCCTCGACAGCCAGGGCAGCCGCAGCGGCGCCGGCGGGCCGACCCAGATCATCGATCCGGTCGACGGGCCCTTCGAGTTCCGCGACGACGACTGGCGGTCGAACTATGACAATCCGAAACTCAGCGCCCGCTTCACGCTCGACGGGCCGGGGACGTCGGTCGGCAACCTCAACCTCAGCTACATGCCCTATTTCTACACCTACAAGGAAAACGGCTTTCGCGACCGGCCCGACGGCACTGACCGCTTCCGCTCGGTGCGCGAGCGCATGCGCGGCTTCGTCTATGAGGTGAACGGCGACTATAGCCTCAAGCTCGGGCCGGGAACGCTCAAGCTGATTGGCCTCAGAAAGTTCGACCATGAGCCGATCAGTTCGACCGCCATCCTCGATTTCTTCGACGACGTGACCCCGTCGACGGGATCCAAGTTCTTCCGCGATGGGCGGATGGGCGAATGGATCGGCCGCAGCGAATATAGCTGGAAGAGCGGCAAGAACGACTGGCAGATTTCCGGCGAGGCGGCATTCAACACGCTCGACGTGCGGACCCGAATCTACGACCTCGAAACCGACGGTTCGTTCGCGGAGATCCCTTTCCCGGCCGGCACCGGCCGAGTCCATGAGGACCGCTTCGAAATGCTCGGCACCTGGGGCCGGCCATTGGCCAAGAATTTGACGGTGCAGCTGGTCGCCGGCGGCGAATATTCCAAGCTCTCAAGCGACACGGAGGTTGGCAGCCTGGCTCGTAAGTTCTTTCGGCCCAAGGGCAGCCTGTCCTTCGCCTGGGCACCGAACAAGGACACCGACATCAGCCTGAAAATAAGGCGGCGTGTCGGACAGCTGGATTTCTACGATTTTCTGGCGTCGGTGAACCTGACCGACGACAGCGAGGATGCCGGGAATCTCGAGCTGGTGCCGCCGCAAAGCTGGGAAGCCGACCTGGAATCGTCGCGCAAGCTCGGGCCGTGGGGCAACACCAGCCTGCGCCTGTTCGTGCGGCGGATCGACGACATCATCGACGTCGTCCCGATCGGCGAGGACGGCGAAAGTGCCGGCAACCTCGACCGCGCAATCCGTTATGGATTCGAATGGAAGGGCACCTGGCTGTTTGACAAGCTGGGCTGGAAGGGCGCCAAGCTCGACACCTTGCTGGTCCTCCAAAAATCGCGGCTGGACGACCCGCTGACCGGCGAGAAGCGCCCGATCAGCGACACGCTCAAGCGCCAGGTCGAGCTGACTCTGCGCCATGACATTCCAGGCAGCGACATTGCTTGGGGCGGTAACCTCTATCACGACTGGTTCTCGCAATCGTACCGGCTGACCGAGGTCGGGCGCCGCTGGGAGGGGCCCATCTGGCTCAGCGCCTTCATCGAGCACAAGGATGTGTTCGGGCTAACCGTGAAGGGACAGGTCAACAACATCCTCAATGCCCGCAGCCGCTGGGACCGCGACGTCTATGAGGGTTTCCGCAACACCAGCCCGCTGGCCTTCACGGAAAAGCGCAACCGGCTGATCGGCCCTGTCTTCAGCCTGTCGGTGCGGGGCAACTTCTAAAATCCAGAGGGGCCGTCAGGGGGAGTACTCCCTTGACGTCGATCGGGTTGGGCTTCGCCAACCCGTCGGCCGGCTATCGCTCTCTCGTCGCACTGCTGGCGATTGCCTACAATCGCTGCGCCGCGCTCGGGAACTCAAGCCCTTTTCCTTTGCATAAGAGGCTGATAGGTGATGCCTAAAGCCGCGGGGGGCGGCGGTGCATCTGATTGCGGGGACAAGCATGATCCGTTCCGAACTGGTCCAGAAGCTTTGCGTCGATTTTCCCGATCTGACGCAGCGCGAGATCGAGGGCGTTGTCTCCTCTCTGTTCGACAGCATCACCGACCAGCTTGCCAAGGGCGGCAGGGTCGAGCTGCGCGGCTTCGGCGCCTTTTCGACGCGCCAGCGCGACGCGCGGGTCGGCCGCAACCCGCGCACCGGCGATTCGGTCGACGTGGACGCCAAGCGCGTCCCCTATTTCAAGCCGGGCAAGGAAATGCGCGAGCGGCTGAACTTAAACGGCGCCAGCGACTGATTGCGCTCCCGCCGCTCCGGGGGCAGACAGGCGCCCGTGCGGACGTGGCGGAACCGGTAGACGCTGGAGACTTAAAATCTTCTGCCCAAATGGGCGTGCGGGTTCGAGTCCCGCCGTCCGCACCACCTTCCTGGCGCCCGCGTGCCTTCCAGCCCTTCAGCAAATTGTTAATTAGCGGCTGATAGCAGGGCTTTCGTGCGTAGTATGGCATCCAGTACCCCTGCTCTTGGCGAGCAGAAGGCCTTTGCGTTGCGGCGAGTGCGGCGCGACATCATCGTCCTGTCGGTGCTGATCGGAGCCGTCGCCCTTCTCATCTTCAACGGTAGCAGCCTGTTCTGGGCGGCCATGAGCGGCGCCCGCGAATTCCGGCCCGAAGTCCAGGTGGCGAGTGTCGCCTTGACCCTGAACGTCGCTTTGGTTTTGTTCGGATGGCGGCGCTACGCCGACCTGCTGCACGAGGCGGAGCGCCGGCTGGAGGGCGAGGAACGCGCGGCGCAAATGGCGGTCAGCGATGCCATCACCGGCCTTGCCAACCGCAAGGGCTTTGCCGACCGCGGCGAGCAGTTGCGCAGCCTCGCCGCGGCGCGCGGCCAATGGCTGGCGGTGATCTCGCTCCGCATGCACCGCTTCAAGTCGATCAACGATCGCCACGGCTATGAGGTCGGCGATGATTTGCTGCGGGCGATCGCCGGCGCGGTCTCCGCCCAAGTCGGCGAGGAGGCCATTGCCGCGCGGCTTAACGGCGACGAGTTCGCAATCGCCTTCATCGTTGCCGAGGACGGGTCAGCGCTCGCCGACAAGCTTGGGCAATCGCTGCTGCAGTCCGTCACCCGGCCATTCGAGATCGCCGGCAAGATGCTGCAGATCGGGTCGTACCTGGGTGTCGCCGCTGCGCCGGCGGCAAAAATTGCCGTTCCCGACTTGCTGCGGCGCGCCGACATTGCGCTGGACCATGCCTGCAACCGCCGGGTTGCGCGGCCGCTGTGGTTCGACGCCGGCATGGAACGTGCATTGGTTGCCCTTGGCGAGATCGAGCAAGATCTGCGCTACGGCCTCGATCACGGCCAGTTCGTTCCCTACTTCGAGCCGCAGGTCGACCTGCAAACCGGCGCCATCATCGGGTTCGAGGTGCTCGCGCGCTGGGAACATCCGTCGTCCGGGCTGGTCATGCCCGACAGCTTCATCCCGGTCGCCGAGGAAATGGGCCTGATCGGGCAATTGTCAGAGCAAGTCATGCGCGCCGCGCTCGCCGAAGCTGCGAGCTGGGACCCCTCACTCAAGCTGTCTGTCAACATCGCCCCGGCGCAACTGGCCGACCCCTGGCTGGCGCAGAAGATCGTCCGCTGCCTCGCCGAGACCCGCTTTCCCGCCGACCGGCTGGTGGTCGAAGTAACCGAAAGCTCCCTGTTCACCGACATCGAGCTTGCACGGACGATCGCCGCCAGCCTGAAGAACCAGGGGATTCAGTTGGCACTCGATGATTTTGGCACGGGCTTTTCTTCCCTCGCCCACCTACGCTCGCTGCCGTTCGACGTCATCAAGATCGACCGCGGCTTCACCGCGTCCATCCACCAGGACCCGCAGAACGCCGCCATCGTGCGCGCGGTGACGACGCTCGCCAAGGCGCTCGAAGTGCCGGTGACCGTGGAAGGCATCGAGGATGCCGCAACCCATGCGGCCGTGCTCGGTTTCGGCTGCGCGGTCGGCCAAGGCTGGTACTTCGGCAAGCCGATGACCGCGCACCAGGCCGCAGCCATGATCGGCCAGAGCGGCCGCGCCGAAGACACGCCGACCTCCGCCCGCGCCTAGCGCACCTTCATTGACTGGAAACTAGCCCCCGTCCCGCTTCGGGACTGGCCGGAACACATGCCCCAACATTGCCGTTGATGGCACATGGTAAAGACGGCATTAACCCTATCCATGACCGCCCGGCGCCTGCCCTTCGAGCCGCGCAGCTTCGGCCGCCGCCAGCCTTTCCTGGCGGAGGATGACGTTAGCCGGACGGCGGCAATTAGCGACGATGTGAAGCTGTTCGCGACGACCTATGCGATGGGGTTCACGCTGGTTTCGCTTTTCCTGATCTAGTCGCAAGCGAGATGCAGCTTCCAGCCTAGCCAGGCGGCGACGATGCACATCGCCGCGACCAGCAGCAATTGGCCGACCGGGCCGACCCCGACCATGCTCAGGCTGAAGGCGATCACTGAGCCGACCACCATGGCGCCAGAATTGACGATATTGTTCGCCGCCACCGTCCGCGCCGTCTGCGACTTGTCGACGGTGGTGGTCAGGAAGGCATAAAGCGGCACGACGAACATGCCACCGAAGATGGCGACGCCGAGAAGCGCGACGATCATGAAGCCGGCGCTGGGATGAAAGATGAAATTGCCGAGCGTCGTCAGCTCCGGCCCATGGTCGCCCCAGTTGAGCGCGACCAGATAAAGCAGCAGCACGAACAGGGCCATGACGATCACCGAGACTGGCGCGAAGCGGGCCGAGACCTCGCTCTTCAAGAGGCGGTTGATGAGCACCGAGCCGATGGCGATGCCGATCGAGAAAATGGCGATGAACAGGCTGGCAACCTGTTCGTCGGCACCGAGCACGTTCTTCACCAGCGGTGGGAAGATGATGATCAGCACCGCGCCGATCGTCCAGAAGAAGCTGATCGCGAGTATCGCCAGGAACAGCCGCGGGATGTGCATCGTCTCGCTGACCAGTCGGATCGAGGCGCGGACGATGTGCCAGTCAGGCTTGACCCGCTCGGCGGCGGGCGGGGCCGGCGGTACCTGGCGGCCGGTCAAATAGCCGAGGATGGCGATGCCCAGCGTCGCGGCCACCGCCAGGGTGGCGTCGTCGGCCAGCACGCCGGCCAGGATCGTCCCGCCGAGGATGGCGATATAGGTGCCGGCCTCCACCAGGCCGGTGCCGCCCAGCACTTCGTCCTTGCGCAGATGCTGCGGCAGGATGGCGTATTTGATGGGGCCGAAGAAAGTCGAATGCACCCCCATGCCGAAGACAGCAGCAAGCATCAGCGGTATGTTCTCGAGCAGCAGGCCGGCGCCGCCGACAATCATGATGAAGATCTCGGCGGTCTTGACGATGCGGATGACCCGCGCCTTGTCATGGTCGTCGGCGAGCTGACCGGCGAGCGCCGACAGCAGGAAGAAGGGCAGGATGAACAGGCCTTGGGCGATGGCGCTGAACTGCGCTTCGCGCGCTGCGTCCGAATAAAGCTGGTAAGTGACGAACAGCACGACGCCCTGCTTGAACAGGCTGTCGTTGAAGGCGCCGAGGAACTGGGTCGCGAACAAGGGCGCGAAGCGCCGCGCGCGAAGCAGGTGGGACACGTTCTGCATCAAGGCGGCGGCACTCTCTCGGGACTTGGCGCGGGCATAGCCAGCTTTGCGCTTCGCTCCAAACCTTATAACCAAGCGCCGTGCTGACGCTTCCGAACCTGCTGACGCTATCGCGGATCCTGGCGGTTCCGATCCTCGTCTTCCTATTGTGGAAGCCGGCGCCGTACGATTATCTGATCACCTTCGTGCTTTACTGCCTGGTCGGCATCACCGACTATTTCGACGGCTACCTGGCCCGCGCGCAGGGACTGACGTCGCGGCTCGGCCAGTTCCTCGACCCGATCGCCGACAAGATCATGGTGGCGGCGGTCCTGGTCATGCTGATGGCGAGCCGCGAGGCGGACGGCGACCCGCCGGTCATCCAGGACTGGAGCGTCATCCCTGCCCTGGTCATCCTGCTGCGCGAGATCATCGTCTCCGGGCTCCGCGAATTCCTGGCGCCGCTCAACGTCTCGATGCCGGTGAGCGCGCTCGCCAAGTGGAAAACAACGCTGCAGCTGGTGGCGCTAGGCGCCCTGATCCTCAGCGGCGCCTTTCCGCACCAGCCCTGGATGCACCTGGTCGGCCTTGCCAGCCTGTGGGCGGCGGCGGGCCTGACCCTGGTCACCGGCTACGATTATCTGCGCATCGGCCTCAGGCACATGGATTAATCGAAAAACTTGGTGTCTCTGACCAAGTTTAATCGTTTCCTTCGCTCCTTTGCCGCGCCTAGGGCAAGCTCGAAACCAGCTATGAGGGAGCGATTCCATGGACGCGAAAACCGGCGAAGCGACGGGTTGTCCGATTGAACGGCCGAGCACGGTGCGCTCGCTGCTCGGACGGCAGAACCGCGATTGGTGGCCGGACTCCCTGCCGGTCGATATCCTCAACCAGGGCGGCCTCTCCGCAGACCCGATGGGCGACGATTTCGACTATGCCAAATCGTTCAAGGCGCTCGATTATGACGGCCTGAAGCGCGACCTCACGGCCCTGATGACGGACAGCCAGCCCTGGTGGCCGGCGGACTATGGTCACTACGGGCCGCTTTTCATCCGCATGGCCTGGCATGCCGCAGGCACCTACCGCACAGCCGACGGCCGCGGCGGCGCCAACAGCGGGCAGCAGCGCTTCGCGCCGCTCAACAGCTGGCCGGACAACGGAAACCTCGACAAGGCGCGCCGCCTGCTTTGGCCGATCAAGCGTAAGTACGGGAAGCACATCAGCTGGGCCGATTTGTTCATCCTTGCCGGCAACGTCGCCATCGAGAGCATGGGCGGGCCGATTTTCGGTTTCGGCGGGGGCCGCGCCGACGTGTTCGAGCCTGAGCGCGACATCTATTGGGGCAGCGAAGAGCAGTTCGTCGGACAGCCCGGGAACAAGACCCGCATCCTGCCCGAGGAGCAACTGGAGCTGGAGAACCCGCTGGCGGCGATCCAGATGGGGCTCATATACGTCAACCCGGAAGGCCCGGGCGGAGTCCCCGACCCGCTGCAGTCGGCACGCGACATCAAGATCACCTTCGAGCGCATGGCGATGAACCATGAGGAGACGGTCGCTTTGACCGCCGGCGGCCATACCTTCGGCAAGGCCCATGGCGCCGGCGACCCGAGCCTGGTGGATGCGGCGCCGGCCGCGGCCGACATTGCGCTGCAGGGCCTCGGCTGGGCAAGCGCCCACGAGAGCGGCCTTGGCGAGCACACAATTACCAGCGGCATCGAAGGGTCATGGGTCAACACGCCGACGCAATGGTCGGAAAATTATTTCCGGCTGCTGCTCGACTATGAGTATGAGCTGGTCCGCTCGCCAGCCGGCGCCCAGCAATGGCAGCCAATCAACCAGCGCGAAGAGGACATGGCCCCGGCGGCACACGATCCGTCGAAGCGCGTGCCGACGATGATGACCACGGCCGACATGGCGCTGAAGGTCGACCCGGAGTTCCGAGTCATCTCGGAGAAGTTCCGCAACGACCATGAAGCGTTCAAGGACGCCTTCGCCCGCGCCTGGTTCAAGCTGACCCACCGCGACATGGGGCCCAAGGTCCGCTACCTCGGCCCGGAAGTGCCGGCCGAGGACCTCATCTGGCAGGACCCGGTGCCGGCCGGCACAAAGCCGTCCGCGGCCGAGGTTTCCGCATTCAAGGCGAAGATCCTCGACGCCGGCCTGAGCATCGGCCAGTTGGTCAAGGCGGCCTGGGCTTCGGCGTCGACCTATCGGCGGTCCGACCATCGCGGCGGCGCCAATGGCGCCCGTATCCGCCTCGATCCGCAGCGGGGCTGGGCGGTCAACGAGCCCGACGAGCTGGGGCGCATCCTGGACAAGATCGAGGATCTGCGCGGCGGGCTGTCGATGGCCGACGCGATCGTCCTTGCCGGCACGGCGGCGGTAGAGAAAGCCGCCAAGGACGCCGGCTTCAATGTCGAGGTGCCGTTCACCGGCGGGCGTGGCGACGCGACCCAGGACTGGACCGACGTCGAGAGCTTCGCGGTCATGGAGCCAGCGGCCGACGGCTTCCGCAACTACCTTAAGACAAAGCATAGCGTGAAGACCGAGGAACTGCTGATCGACCGCGCCTCGCTGCTCGGGCTCTCGACGCCGGAGATGACGGTCCTCCTCGGCGGGCTTCGCGTGCTCGGCGCCAACTACAAGGATGCGCCGGAAGGCGTCTTCACCATGCGGAAGGGCCAGCTGACCAACGACTTCTTCGTCAACCTGCTCGACAACGACACCTTCTGGAAGGTGGTCGACACCAGCGGCGACGAGGAGTTCATCGGTTATGATCGCGGCGGCCAGCAGGAAAAATGGCGGGCGACGCGCACGGACCTGGTCTTCGGCTCGAACAGCGAGTTGCGCGCGGTTGCGGAGGTCTATGCGGAGAAGGGCAATGAGGAGAAGTTCGTC
>Ga0307505_10002622_pt1 | contig 12285 bp, 10 predicted proteins | sample 23_S_MG_FD_202183 | JGI IMG/M metagenome (GOLD analysis project Ga0307505, IMG submission 202183) | Soil microbial communities from Populus trichocarpa stands in riparian zone in the Pacific Northwest, United States - 23_S | ecosystem: Environmental > Terrestrial > Soil > Riparian zone > Trees...
GGCGCAGCGCGCGTGCGGAATACGGATTGCGCGCCACGGCCGCCACGTAGCGCTTGATCTCGAAGTGATGCCGAAGGTACGCGTTGACGTCGTCGGTGCCCGCGGTGGCATCGATGTCGTCGGCCATGCGCCGCAGCGCCGCACGCTCCTCGTCGGCGGCACGCAGCGCCGCGCTGGCAGACACGAGCCGCTCGAGTGCGCGGCGCGTCTCCAGGATCTTCAGCTGCTCCTCGATGGATACCTGCGACACGACGATGCCGGCGCGCTTGACCACCGTCACCAGCCCGTCCAGCGCCATGCGCGCCACCGCCTCGCGCACCGGCGTGCGGCCGATCTTCAGCCAGACGCTGAGCGTCGCTTCGGTCCACTGCGAACCGGGCGCGAACTTCAGCGTGACGAAGCGCTCCTCGAGCTCGCGCAGCGCGCGATCGACCAGCCGTTCCTTGGGTTTGGGTGCGCGTGCCATCCGCTCATTCCAACTTTTGCACAACATATGTGTAGCATGTTTTTGCAGGCAAGGCGGTGATTCGCGGCGTTTCAGCCGCAAATGGCGAGGCCTGCTGCATGCCCTGACGCCCACGCCCACTGGAAGTTGTAGCCGCCGAGCCAGCCCGTCACGTCGACGACCTCTCCGATGAAGTGAAGGCCGGGTGCGCGGCGCACTTCCAGCGTGGCCTGTGACAGTTCATCGGTCGCAACCCCGCCCCGTGTGACCTCCGCCTTGCGGAAGCCTTCGGTGCCCGAGGGCACAAGCGCCCAGTCTTTCAGCGCAGCTGCCAGCATCTGCAGCTGTCCATCCGACGCATCGGCGATGCGATGGTCCGGCGCCAGCGCGCAAAGTGGCGCACAGCGCTCGGCCAGCCGCTGCGGCAGCCAGCGCGCCAGTACCTGGGTCAGCGTCTGGCGGCTGCCGTGACGCGCGCTGCGCAGCGCCTCGTCGAGTTCGGCAGACGTCAGCGCGGGCAGCAGATCGATGTTCACTGGCGCCCGCGGCCTCCAGAAACTGGAGATCTGCAGGATGGCCGGACCGGACAGCCCGCGATGCGTGAAAAGAAGATCCTCGTCGAAGGCCGTGTCGCCGCAGCTCACGCGCACCACGCACGAAACGCCGGCGAGCTGCGCGAAGGGCTGCCACGCAGCGGCGTCGAAGGTTAGCGGCACTAGCGCGGGACGCGGCTCGACGATGCGCAGGCCGAACTGCCGCGCGATGCGGTAGCCGAAGTCGGTGGCACCCAGCTTCGGAATCGACAAGCCGCCGGTTGCGATGACGACGCGCCGTGCGGCGAGTTCGCCGCCGTCTGTGTCCAGTTCGTAGCCGCCGGCCGTGCGCCCGATCGCCGCCACCGCGCACGGCCTGCGCCACTCGACGCCGCCGGCATCGCACTCCGCCTGCAGCATCGCGATGATGCGTTCGGCGCTGTCGTCGCAGAACAGCTGCCCGCGGTGCTTCTCGTGGAAGGCGATGCGATGGCGCTTCAGCAGCGCGATAAAGTCCGCCGGCGTGTAGCGCGCCAGCGCGGAGCGTGCGAACGCCGGATTTTCCGACGCGTAGCGCGTGTGATCGCCCGCGTCGACGTTGGTGAAGTTGCAGCGCCCGCCGCCGGAGATGCGGATTTTCTCCGCGAGTTTCTGCGCGTGGTCGATCAGCACCACGCGTGCGCCACGCTGGCCGGCCACAGCCGCGCACATCATGCCGGCCGCGCCGGCGCCGATGATGGCGGCGTCGAAGACGGGCACGGCCTTCATACGTTGTGGCCCGTTACTCGGCCGTGAAGAACCCCTTCATGCGATCGACGAAGGACTTTTCCTGCGGCGAGTGCTTCGATCCGCCCGCCTTGACGGACGTATCGAACTCGCGCAGCAGCTTCTTCTGCTTGTCGGTAAGCCGCACCGGCGTCTCGACGACGACGTGGCAGTACAGGTCGCCCGGGTAGCTGGCGCGCACGCCCTTGATGCCCTTGCCGCGCAGCCGCAGCGTCTTGCCGTTCTGCGTGCCTTCGGCGATGGACAACGTGGTCTTGCCGTCCAGTGTCGGCACCTCGACGTCGCCGCCCAGCGCCGCCGTCGCGAAGGTGACCGGCACTTCGCAGTGCAGGTCGTCGCCGTCGCGCTGGAACACCTCGTGCGGCTTGATGTGGATCTCGACGTACAGGTCTCCCGGCGGACCGCCGTTGGTACCGGGCTCGCCCTTGCCCGACAGGCGGATGCGCTGGCCTTCGTCGATGCCGGCGGGGATCGCCACCTCCAGCACCTTGTTCTTCTTCACGCGGCCCGCGCCGTGACAGGTCGCGCACGGTTCCGTGATGACCTTGCCGGAGCCGCGGCAGGTCGGGCAGGTCTGCTGTATCGAGAAGAAGCCCTGCGTCATGCGCACCTGGCCCGCGCCGCCGCACGTGCCGCAGGTCTTGGCGCTGGTGCCGGGCTTCGCACCCGAGCCGTTGCAAGTCTCGCAGGCGTCCCACGACGGCACGCGGATCTCGGTGGCGAAGCCCGTCGCGGCCTGCTCCAGCGTCAGCTCCATCGCGTAGCGCAGGTCGGCGCCGCGATACACGGCGCTGCGGCCGCCGCGCGCGCCGCCGCCGAAGATGTCGCTGAAGATGTCGCCGAAGGCATCGGCGAAGTTGCCGAAACCCTCGGCACCGCCGAAGCCGCCGGGCCCGCCCGGGCCACCGTTGACGCCGGCGTGGCCGAAGCGATCGTAAGCGGCGCGCTTGCTCGCGTCGGTGAGCGTTTCATACGCTTCCTTCGCTTCCTTGAACTTCTCTTCGGCGTCCTTGGTTTCGGCACCGTTGTTGCGGTCCGGGTGGTACTTCATCGCGAGCTTGCGATAGGCCTTGGTGATCTCCACCTCGGTCGCCTCGCGCGCGACACCCAGAACCTCGTAGTAATCCCGCTTGGACATGAACTGCCGACTCCCTGCCGTTGGTTCTTCGCGCCGATGATCGTCGGCGCCGTGCCGCTGCTCAGCGACCCTTCTTCAGCGCGACGTCCAGTTCCCCGTACAGCCGCCGCACTTCGTCACTCAGATGCGTGGGAGTTTCCACCTGCACCTGCGCGTACAGATCGCCGAATTCACCCGATTTCATGCCCTTGACACCCTTGCCGCGCAGCCGGAAGCGCCGGCCGGGCTGCGTGCCGGGCGGCACCGTCATCGTCACGTGGCCGGTCAGCGTCGGCACTTCGACTTCGCCGCCCAGCGCGGCGGTGGGCTGGCTGATGGTCACGCGCGTGACCAGATCGTCGCCCTCGCGTTCGAAGCGCGGATCGGTGTCGAGGTGGATCTGCACCAGCACGTCGCCCGGGGGGCCGCCGTTGATGCCCGGATGGCCCTTGCCGACGACGCGCACCTTCTGCCCGTCGCGGATGCCGGCGGGGATCTTCACCTCCAGCGTGCGCGTGCCTTCGCCGTCTTCGCCAGGCACGGTGATGTGCGTATCGAAGCCATCGGCCGCCTGTTGCAGCGACACGTTCATGCGGTAGCCGATGTCGGCGCCCTTGCGCGCGCGCGGCGCGCTGCGCCTGGCACCGCCCAATCCGCCGCCGCCGAACAGGCCCTCGAACAGGTCCTCGGGATTGCCTTCGAAGTGGAAGCTGCCCGTGTCGCCGGAGCCGCCGCCGGCGCGCGCCTGGCGGAACATGTTCGAGAAGTCGAAGCCGCCCGGCCCGCCGCCGGCAGCACCGGCGGCCATCGACGGGTCCACACCCGCGTGTCCGAAGCGGTCGTAGGCCGCGCGCTTTTCCTTGTCGGACAGCGCGTCGTAGGCCTCCTGCACTTCCTTGAAACGCGACTCGGCGTCCTTCTGACCCTTGTTGCGGTCAGGGTGGTACTTCATCGCGAGCTTGCGATACGCCTTTTTGATGTCGGCATCGGACGCGCCCTTGGCCACGCCCAGGATGTCGTAGAAATCGCGCTTCGCCATCGTTCGGTTCTAGTGTGTATCAATGCAAACGCCGGGTGAGGCGTTGCGGCCTGCACCCGGCGGTTGCTGCGTTTGTACCTATCTTGCCTTCCGGCTCAGCCGCGCTTCACTTCCTTGAACTCGGCATCCACGACGCCTTCGTCCTCGGTCTTTGCACCGGCCTGCTCCGCGCCGGCCTGCGCACCCTGCGCCTGCACGGTCGCGGCGAGCTGCTGGTGCGCTTCGGTCAGCGACTTGAGCTTGCCCTCGATCGCGGACTTGTCGTCGCCCTTGATCGCCTCTTCCAGTTCCTTCGCGGCGGACTCGACGCGCTCCTTCGCAGCCGCGCCGGCCTTGTCGCCGGCCTCGGTCGCGGCTTTGCGCGCCTCGTGCACCGCGGCGTCGGCCATGTTGCGCGCCTGCGCCAGCTCGACGCGCTTGTGGTCCTCGGCCTTGTTGGCTTCGGCGTCCTTGACCATGCGCTGGATCTCGTCTTCGGTGAGGCCCGAGTTCGCCTTGATGGTGATCTTGTTCTCCTTGCCGGTGGCCTTGTCCTTCGCACCGACGTGCAGGATGCCGTTGGCGTCGATATCGAACGAAACCTCGATCTGCGGCATGCCGCGCGGCGACGGCGAGATGCCCTCCAGGTTGAACTCGCCCAGCAGCTTGTTGCCGCCGGCGATCTCGCGCTCGCCCTGGAACACCTTGATCGTCACCGCCGGCTGGTTGTCCTCGGCCGTCGAGAAGGTCTGCGCGTACTTGGTCGGGATCGTCGTGTTCTTCTGGATCATCTTGGTCATGACGCCGCCCAGCGTCTCGATGCCCAGCGACAGCGGCGTCACGTCGAGCAGCAGCACGTCCTTCTTGTCGCCCGCCAGCACCGAGCCCTGGATCGCCGCGCCGACTGCGACCGCCTCGTCGGGGTTCACGTCCTTGCGCGGCTCCTTGCCGAACAGATCCTTCACGACTTCCTGCACCTTCGGCATGCGCGTCTGGCCGCCCACCAGGATCACGTCCTGGATGTCGGAGACCTTCAGGCCGGCATCCTTCAGCGCGGTCTTCACCGGCTCGACCGTGCGCTGGATCAGTTCATCGACCAGCGACTCGAGCTTGGCGCGCGTGAGCTTGATGTTCAGGTGCTTCGGACCCGACGCGTCCGCCGTGATGTACGGCAGGTTGATCTCGGTCTGCGTGGCCGACGACAGCTCGATCTTGGCCTTCTCGGCCGCGTCCTTCAGCCGCTGCAGCGCGAGCACGTCCTTCGACAGGTCGGCGCCCTGCTCCTTCTTGAACTCGGCCACGACGTAATCGATGACGCGCTGGTCGAAGTCCTCGCCGCCCAGGAACGTGTCGCCGTTGGTGGACAGGACTTCAAACTGCTTTTCTCCATCGACATCGGCGATCTCGATGATGGAGATGTCGAAGGTGCCGCCGCCCAGGTCATAGACGGCGATCTTGCGGTCGCCCTTGGCGCCCCCTGCCTTGTCCATGCCGAAGGCCAGCGCGGCCGCCGTGGGCTCGTTGATGATGCGCTTGACTTCCAGGCCGGCGATGCGGCCGGCGTCCTTGGTCGCCTGGCGCTGCGCGTCGTTGAAGTACGCCGGCACCGTGATCACCGCCTCGGTGACCGGGTGGCCGAGGTAGTCCTCGGCGGTCTTCTTCATCTTGCGCAGCACTTCGGCCGACACCTGCTGCGGCGCCAGGTCCTTGCCCTGTGCGCGCACCCAGGCGTCGCCGTTGCCGGCCTTGACGATCTGGAAGGGCATCAGCTTGATGTCCTTCTGCACCTCGGCGTCCTCGAAGCGGCGGCCGATCAGCCGCTTGACCGCGTACAGCGTGTTCTTCGCATTGGTCACGGCCTGCCGCTTGGCGGGCGCGCCGACCAGGATCTCGCCGTCGTCCAGGTATGCGATGACCGACGGCGTGGTGCGCGTGCCTTCTGCGTTCTCGATGACCTTGACCTGGTCGCCTTCCATCACCGCCACGGCGGAGTTGGTGGTGCCCAGGTCGATACCGATGATCTTTGCCATGTCCTATCCCCTCGTTTCCTCGGCGCCCCCGCTATCCGCGTCGGCGCGATCGTTCAATGCCAGCTATATGTGCGCAGCCCGTGCTGTTTCAATGACGCAACATCAGCGGCGCAACAGCTTTTTCACTTCGATACGACCACCAGCGCCGGACGCAGCACGCGCTCGGCGATCTTCCAGCCCTTCTGCAGCACGGTGACGACCTGGTTGGGCGGCGCCTCGGCGGTGGCCGGCACCGACGAAATCGCCTGATGGAAATGCGGATCGAACTTCTGGCCGGCCGGATTGATCTCGGCCAGCGCGTTCTTCTCGAAGGCCGTGCGCAGCTGGCGCAGCGTCAGTTCCGCCCCTTCGCGCATCTGCGCGGCGGTCGCGTCCTGCACCTCCAGCGCCTTCTCCAGGCTGTCCACCACCGGCACCAGCGCTTCGGCGAAATTCTCTATCGCAAACTTGTGGGCCTTGGCCACGTCCTCGATGCCGCGGCGGCGGATGTTGTCCGCATCGGCCTTCGCGCGCAGGTACAGCTCGTAGTTCTCGTTGGCCTTGGCCAGCGCAGCGTCGAGCTGCTGCTCGACCTCGGCCACGCTGGCCGAGCCCAGTGCCTCCTGCTGGCCGGCGGTTTCCTGCGTGTCTGTGTCGACGGCTTCCGTTGCCTCGCCGGGACCCGGGTCGTGCATGACTCCTCCGTGCTTTCTACTTTGAATTCAGCAACTTACGTGATTTGTGGGCGGATCGCCGGAAATCAAGCGCAGCGCGAAGATTTTTGCTGCCGTCTGTCCCGTATCCGTCATGGGTACGGATGAGCGCTAGCACGACCGCCCTCGCGGTATCGTGGGATCCGATGAGCTTCCGCACATTGCGCGGCGCCAGTACAAATCCGGTTGAGATCCACTGACCCGCAGCCCGCGCCCACCCACCCGATCCGCGCTCCCATGTCGAGCATGACCTCCGACGACCAGACGCCCGGCCGCGCCCCGCATGAAACCTTCGGGGCCCAGGCACCCATCGCATTGCTGGGGCTGGGCGCGATCGCCATCATCGCGCTGATCAACCTCAGCGGTCGGCCGGCGTCGGCCACGCCGGATCCGACGGCTGCGCTGGCCTGCAGCAGCTCGAGTTGCGGCACGGTCATCGCAGTGCGCCGCTCCGCGCACTCCTCGCCCGTGTATTTCGTCGAGGTGCAGATGCTGGACGGCTCCACGCGGGTCGTGCAACAGCTGGCGGCGGGCTTCAAGGTCGGCGACGTGGTGCTGGTGAACGGCAACGCGCTGTCGCTGCGGCCGCAGCCATCCTGACGCTGCCGCGCCCCCTGCGCGGCGGTTTCTATCCCTTCGCCCCTAGCGCCTGCGCGCGCGGCAGGCTGGCCGCGGCTTCGGCCGAGCGCGCGTCACGATCGGCACGGGCGACCGGCCACCCCTCGAGATGGTTGGCCGCCAGACCGGCCAACGCGTGGATGAAGGCCGGCGACCCGTTCACGCAGGGCACGTAGCGATACTCGCGGCCGCCGGCCGCCAGAAAGGTGTCGCGGCCTTCCATCGCGATCTCCTCCAGCGTCTCCAGGCAGTCTGCCGGGAAGCCCGGACACATGATGTCCACCGTGTGCACACCGTCGCGCGCCAGCTTCTCCAACGTGGGCGCGGTGTAGGGTTGCAGCCACTCGGCGCGGCCGAAACGCGACTGGAAGGTGACGACGACCTCGTCGTCGCGCAGCCCCAGCGCTTCGGTCAGCAGGCGGGCGGTCTTGCGGCATTCGCAGTGATAAGGATCCCCCAGGTCCAGCGTGCGCCGCGGCACGCCGTGGAAGCTCATCACCAGCTTGCCGCCGGCGTCCTGCGCGCGGCCGTGGCGCTGCCAGTGTGCGCGCACGGAATCGCGCAGCGCCGCGATGTAGCCGGCGTCGTCGTGGAAGTGCCGCACCCAGCGCACTTCGGGGACGTTGCGCACGTGCCGCCAGTGGTCGAACAGCGCGTCCAGCGCCGAGGCCGTCGTCGTGCCCGAGTACTGCGGATACATCGGGAGCACCAGGATGCGCTCGCAGCGCCGCGCCGCCAGCTCGGCCAGCACCGCGGGAATCGACGGCTCGCCGTAGCGCATCGCCAGCGCGACCTCCACGTCGATGCCGCGCTCGCCCAGGTAGCCGCGCAACAGCGTCGCCTGCTCGCGCGAATGCACGAGCAGCGGCGAGCCCTGCGGCGTCCAGATCTTCGCGTACTTCTGCGCGGACTGGCGCGGGCGCAGCCGCAGGATCACGCCGTGCAGGATCGGCGCCCAGATCACGCGCGGAATCTCGACCACGCGCGGGTCCGACAGGAACTGCCGCAGGTAGGTACGCACCGCCGCCGGCTCGGCCGCCGCGGGCGTGCCCAGGTTGACCAGCAGCACAGCGGTGCGCGACACGGCACCGTGCGCGTGCGCGGGTTCCTGCAGGAAGGCCATGGAGAATCCGATGCGGCACCGGTGGCGCCGTGTGCAATGAGCGCCGCATTCTAGTGGCCGCCCACCGACTACCGGCGAGCCGCCTGCTCTCAGGTCTGCGGTTTCAGGTCTGGGATAACGCGTTGGACAGCAGCTTCGCGGTGATGTCGACGATGGGAATCACGCGCTCGTAAGCCATGCGCGTGGGGCCGACCACGCCCAGCGTGCCCACCACCTTGCCGTCCACCTGGTAAGGCGCCACCACCAGGCTCATGTCGTCGATGGGCACGAGCTGCGACTCCCCGCCGATGTAGATCTGCACGCCCTGCGAACCGATCGACGAATCCAGCAGTTGCATCAGCCGCGTCTTGTGCTCGAACAGGTCGAACATGCGGCGCAGTTTGTCGACGTCGGTGGCCAGGTCGCTGACGCCCAGCAGCTTGCGCTCGCCGGACACGACGACCGGGTCCGCTTCCGCCTCCGCCTCCGCCTCGGTGCCGGCCTGCACGGCGGCTTCCATCAGCGCCGAGATGTCCTCGCGCAGTTGTTTCAGCTCCGTCTGCAGCCGCGTGCGGGCCTCGCTGAAGCTCAGCCCCGCATAGCGCTCGTTCAGGCGGTTCGCAGCCTCCGTCAGTTGCGACTGCGAAAACGGCGTGGCCGTCAGCAGCACGCGGTTCTGCACGTCGCCGTCGGGCGTCACGATGATCAGCAGCACGCGCCGTTCCGACAGCCGTACGAACTCCAGCTGCTTGAACGTCGACGTGCGCCGCGGCGTCAGCACCACGCCGGCGAACTGCGACAGGTTCGACAGCAGTTGTGCGGCCGTGTGCAACGAGCGCTGCGGATCGCCGCCGCGCAGCTGGCCTTCCATGTTGCTGGTCTGCTGCTGTTCCAGCGGCTGCAGCGTCAGCAGCGTGTCGACGAAATAGCGATAGCCGCGCGGTGTCGGCACGCGGCCGGCGGACGTATGCGGACTCGCGATGAAGCCCAGGTCCTCCAGGTCCGCCATCACGTTGCGGATGGTGGCCGGCGACAGCTCCAGCCCCGACAGGCGCGACAGCGCGCGCGAGCCCACCGGCTGGCCCTCGGTCACATAGCGCTCGATCAGCGCCTTCAGCAGCGTGCGTGCACGTTCGTCGAGCATGGGCAAATTCTAAGTCCCCCGGCCCGATCGCCCAGCGGCTGCGCATCGGCCGGACAGACGGCCGACGATCGCCTGTCGGGCCGGTCTACCGCCTCCTGCATAATCGGTCGACCATGGCCGCCGCGCAGAACCGCTTCAAGCAAGGCCGCGCCGCAGCGCGCAGCGCGGAGGCTCCCCCATGAATCCGGCCTTCCGCAACGTCGCCATCTTCGGCAAACCCCGCGCGGAAGGGCTGCGCGAGTCGCTGGAAACGCTGGCGGACATCGTCGCCCAGGCCGGCTCCCGTGCAATGTTCGACGCCGCCACCGCCGAGCAGTTCGAACTGTCGGCCGTCGAGCGCCACGACGTGCAGACCCTGGGCGAGCTCGCCGACGTGGCCGTGGTGCTGGGCGGCGACGGCACGATGCTGGGCATCGCGCGCGAACTGGCGCCGTTTCGAGTGCCGCTGATCGGCATCAACCACGGCCGGCTGGGCTTCATGACCGACATCCCGCTGGAACAGATGGCCGAGACGCTGCCCGCGATGCTCGCGGGTCAATACGTGACCGACGAGCGCGTGGTGCTGGACGCGGAGGTGCACCGCGCCGGCGAAGTAAGCTACGAAGCGATGGCGGTCAACGACGTCGTGGTGTCGCGCGGTGTCGCCGGCGGCATGGTCGAGTACACGGTGCGCGTCGACGGCATTGTCATGACCAACCAGCGCGCCGACGGCGTGATCCTCGCCACGCCCACCGGCTCCACCGCCTATGCGCTGTCGGCCAACGGGCCGCTGCTGCATCCCAGCCTCGCCGGCCTCGTGCTGGTGCCGGTGGCGCCGCAGACGCTGTCGAACCGCCCTATCGTGCTGCCCGACGACGTCGTGGTCGAGATCGAGATCACGGACGTGCGCGACGCCAGCGCGCACTTCGACATGCAGTCGTTCACCGGGCTGGTTCCCGGCGACGTGGTGCGCGCGCGCCGCAGCAGCGATACTGTCACGCTGCTGCATCCCGTCGGCTACAACTACTTCGCGACGCTGCGCCAGAAGCTGCACTGGAGCGTGATGCCCGGCGGCACACGGGCGCGGGGCTGATCGTCCTACGCAACACATGCTGGTCTCGCTGGCGATCCGCAATTTCGTCATCGTCGACGAACTCGATCTCGAGTTCGGGCCCGGCTTCACAGTGCTGACCGGCGAGACCGGCGCCGGCAAGTCGATCCTCATCGACGCGTTGCTGCTGGCGCTGGGCGAGCGCGGCGATGCCGACGTGGTGCGTGAAGGCGCGGCGCGCGCCGAGGTCGCTGCGGAGTTCAGTATCGGCGCGGCGCTGCAGCAGTGGCTGAGGGACAACGAACTCGACGCAGCCGCGGACGGCCTGCTGCTGAGGCGCACCATCGACGCATCGGGCCGCAGTCGCGCGTTCATCAACGGCGCGCCGGTCACGCTGGCGCAGCTGCGCGAACTGGGTGAGCAACTGGTCGACGTGCACGGCCAGCACGCGCACCAGTCGCTGCTGCGGCCTGCCGCACAGCTGGCGCTGCTGGACGAGCACGGCGTACTGAACGACGCGAGCGCCGCGGTGGCTGCCACGCACGCCGACTGGAGACGCGAACAGCGCGCGCGCGAAGCCGCCGAGGCGATGGCAAGCAGCGCAGCCGCTGAACAGGAACGCTTGCGGTGGATCGTCGACGAACTCGCCGCGCTGGCTCCGCAAGCCGGCGAATGGGAGCGCGTCGAAGCCGAGCACCGGCGGCTCGCCCACGGCGCCAGCCTGATCGAAGGAGCGCGCAACGCCATCGATGCGCTCAGCGAAGCCGATCACGCCGCCCTGACGCAGGTGGCCGCCACCGTGCACCGGCTGACACAGCTTGCGGCCTTCGACGAGCGCCTGCAGCCCATCGTCGAACTGATCACCGGCGCGCAGGTGCAGATCGAAGAGGCCGTGGCCGACCTGCAGCGCTACGCCGATCGCTCGGACCTGGACGCCGCCCACCTGGCCGAAGTCGAGACCCGTGTGTCAGCGTTGCACGGCGCAGCCCGTCGCTTCCGCGTGGAACCGTCAGCGCTGGCCGGCCTGCTGGCCGATGCACGCGGCAAGCTGGATGCGCTGTCGGCGGCCAGCGATCTGGCAGCGCTGCAGACCCGCGAATCAGCGGCACGCGCGCGTTATGACTCGGCAGCAGGCGCGCTGACCAAGGCACGCCGCAAGGCCGCGAAGCACATGTCGGCCGAAGTGACGCGCGCGATGCAGGACCTGGCGATGCCCGGGGGCCGCTTCGAAGTCCGGCTCGTCGAGTCCGACCCGTCAGCGCACGGCAACGAAAAGGCGGAGTTCCTGGTGGCCGCACACGCCGGCATAGCGCCAAAGCCGCTGGTACGCGTCGCCTCTGGCGGTGAGCTGGCGCGCATCTCGCTCGCAATCGCGGTGATCGCCGCCACAGCGACGCCCGTCACCACACTGATCTTCGACGAGGTCGATGCGGGCATCGGCGGCGCGGTCGCCGAGACGGTCGGCCGCCTGCTCAAGCAGCTCGGCCAGTCACGGCAGGTGCTGTCCGTCACCCACCTGCCGCAGGTGGCGGCCCGCGCCGACCAGCACTTCACCGTCAGCAAGGGGGCCACCGACGACGGACGGCCCGTCTCGCGCATGAGCCAGCTCGACCGCCGCGCGCGTGTCGACGAACTCGCGCGCATGCTGGGCGGCCACGCGATCACCGACACCACGCGCAAGCACGCGCGCGAACTGTTGGCCGGTTAGCCAGGCCCGCGTACGCGTCTTGAACGTCTCAACGCGCTGTGTGGCGGGCCGTGCGCCGACTT
>Ga0307505_10002623_pt1 | contig 12284 bp, 11 predicted proteins | sample 23_S_MG_FD_202183 | JGI IMG/M metagenome (GOLD analysis project Ga0307505, IMG submission 202183) | Soil microbial communities from Populus trichocarpa stands in riparian zone in the Pacific Northwest, United States - 23_S | ecosystem: Environmental > Terrestrial > Soil > Riparian zone > Trees...
CTTCGAGACGGGCGAGTCGAAAGCGCGCGTGGCGGCGTTCGCCGCGGCCTCCGCCAAGTCCGCAGCGGCCAAGGCCGCGGCATCCGAGTCCGCCTCTCGCACCTGATCGTGTCCCGATTTCTCGGCTTGGAGCCCCCCGTGAGCAGAGAATATGGGACACGCCAGCGGAAAAGTGGGACATGAACACACGAAACGAGCAGGAACTATGACCGACAAGTCACTCGCCGGCAAGACCATCCTGATGTCGGGCGGCAGCCGCGGCATCGGCCTCGCGATCGCCCTGCGCGCCGCGCGCGGAGGCGCCAACATCGCGCTGCTCGCCAAGACCGACACGCCGCACCCCAAGCTCGAGGGCACGGTGCACTCCGCCGCCGAGCAGATCCGCGCGGCCGGGGGCCGGGCGCTGCCGATCGTCGGCGATGTCCGCAACGACGACGACGTGACAGAGGCGGTGCTGAAGACCCAGGGCGAGTTCGGCGGCATCGACATCGTCGTCAACAACGCGAGCGTGATCGACCTGTCGCGCTCGCTCGATCTGCCGGCGAAGAAGTACGACCTCATGCAGGACGTCAACGTGCGCGGCACGTTCATGCTCTCGCGCGCGGCGGTGCCGATTCTGAAGGATGCCGAGAATCCGCACATCCTGTCGCTCTCACCCCCGCTCAACCTGTCGCCGAAGTGGCTCGGCGCCCACACCGGGTACACGCTCGCGAAGTACGGCATGACGATGGCGACGCTCGGGATGGCGGCGGAGTTCGCCAAAGCCGGCGTCGCCGCCAACACGCTGTGGCCGGCGACGACGATCGCGACGGCCGCCGTGCAGTTCGCGCTCGGCGGCGACACGATGATGAAGGTCAGCCGCACGCCGGAGATCTACGCCGACGCGGCCTACGAGGTGTTCACCAAGCCCGCGCGCGAGTACACGGGACAGAGCCTCATCGTCGAGGACGTGCTGCGGGATGCCGGCATCACCGACTTCTCCGGCTACGCCGCCGTGCCCGGGACCCCGGACGAGGAGCTCTTCCCGGACATCTTCCTCGACTGACGAGATCGTGTGCGCCTAGGATTTCGCCATGGCGGTGCAGAGCCTCTTCCCGATCCTCAACTCCCGCGATCTCCCGCGGTTGGTCGCCTTCTACGAGACTGCTCTTGACGGCGTCGTCGACTACCGGTTCACCACCGACGACGTCGATGACTACGTGTCGCTCCGGCTGGGCGAGGCTCACCTCGGCATCGGTCGCGCCCCCGAGGCGCCGGATGCCGCGGCCGGCGACCGCATCGCGCTCTGGTTCTACGTCCACGACGTCGATGAGGTGTTCGCGCGGTGGACGGAAGCGGGAGGGGATGCCGTTCAGCCTCCGACCGATATGCCGTGGGGGGAGCGCGTGGCGCAGGTGCGCGATCCCGACGGCAACCTCGTGAACCTCGGCGCCGAGCCCGCCGCCGCGTAGCCGGTCACCCGTCGTCGTCCGTGCGTCGCTCCACCTGGACGCCGCCGTCGTCGACGCCGATCTCGATCGTCGTGCTGCCGCTCATGCCGTCGAAAGTGCCGAGCGCGATCTCGACCGCGCCGCCGTCGAGCCACCAGAAGCCGATGCGCTGCTCGTCCGTCATCTGCGCGGGGCGCTCCTGCGGGTCGATGTCGGCGGCCGCGACCGAGACCTGCAGGGCGCCGTAGCGTCGCAGCGACGCCGGCGCGCAGTTCGCGCGGACATCGTCCTCGTGGCGGATCAGGATGCAGTAGTCGTCTTCCTCGGCGCCGGTTCCCCCGGCGATCCAGAGGTCCCACCCGTAGTACTCACCCAGCGGGGCCGCCCATTCCAGGCGCTGAGCAGTGGGGAAGACCGGTGCGTCGCCGTCGAGCGGCAGGTCGACGAAGTTGCCGAACGAGCCGTCGAGTGTGACGTTCAGCAGCTCGCGGGCATCGGGAGCGATGCCGGCGAGGATGCCGATGGCCGTGAGCTCGGCCGGTGCGACGGGGGCGGCGACGGTCGGCGCCTCCCCCGTCAGCGAGATGGTCGGGGCGGGTGCCGTCGACTGGTCGATCGAGGACCACACCGCCATCACGGCGACGACGGCGAGCGCGCCGGCTCCGGCGCGGAAGACCGCGGAGCGGGCCCGGGACGGTCGTGCAGCGGGAGGAGCGTCGCTCTCCGCAGGGTCGGGTTCAGGGAGCGTGGCCGTCCCGACCGGAGCAGGCTCAGGCTCAGGCTCAGGCTCAGGCTCCGGCGGCTCCACCGGTGTCGCGCCACCGCGGGCCTGGTCCTCGAGCTCGCCCAGGCGTGCCAGTGCGACCGGATCGTCGCGGATGTCGGCCTCCGGGCCGTAGGCGCGGCGGCGGAGATCCTCGAGCTCTGCGCGGGTCGCGGCATCCATCGACGTCACTCTGTCAGCGACGTGCGCAGGAAGACCTGCTCGATCGGCCGCGCGGCGATGTCGTCACCCATCCCTCCACGGTAACGGGGGGCAGGCTTCGCGCAGGCCGGTCCCGTACCCTGTGTGCATGACCGAGACCTCGCCCGTGCGTGCCACGAAGCCCCGCCAGGTGCGTCCGGCGACCGAGGGATGGTCGCAGAAGAAGGATGCCGAGGGCCGGCCTCTCCTCCAGTTCGCGAGCCCGAAGCGCGGCAAGCCGCCGGTGCACCTCGCCGACCTCACCCCCGAGCAGCGCGTCGAGAAGGTGAAGGAGCTCGGACTGCCGGGCTTCCGGGCGAAGCAGCTCGAGAAGCACTACTTCACGCACTGGACCCACGACCCGGCCGAGATGACCGACCTTCCCGCCGAGGGGCGCGAGGAGTTCGTGCACGGGATGCTGCCGCCGCTGCTCACCGAGGTGCGACGTCTCGAGACCGACCGCGGCGACACCATCAAGTTCCTGTGGAAGCTCCATGACGGCGCGCTCGTCGAGTCGGTGCTCATGCGCTACCCGGGTCGCATCACGCTGTGCGTCTCGTCGCAGGCCGGCTGCGGTATGAACTGCCCGTTCTGCGCGACCGGCCAGGCCGGTCTCACGCGCAACATGTCGGCCGCCGAGATCATCGAGCAGATCGTCCGCGCCAACCGGCTCATCGCCGACGGCGGGCTGGGCGGGAAGAAGAAGGACGACCAGTCGGCCGAGCGGGTCTCGAACATCGTGTTCATGGGCATGGGCGAGCCGCTCGCGAACTACGCCCGCGTCATGCAGGCGGTGCGCGTCATGACCGACAAGCAGCACGGCCTCGGCATGAGCGCGCGCGGCATCACGGTCTCGACGGTCGGACTCGTGCCCGCGATCACGAAGCTCGCGAACGAGGGCATCCCGGTCACGTTCGCGCTGTCGCTGCACGCGCCCGACGACCGGCTGCGCGACGAGCTCATCCCGGTCAACTCGCGCTGGAAGGTCGACGAGGCCCTCGATGCCGCCCGCGACTACTTCGACAAGACCGGCCGCCGTGTCTCGATCGAGTACGCGCTCATCAAAGACATGAACGACCACGCGTGGCGCGCCGACCTCCTCGCCGAGAAGCTCAACGCGCGCGGCCGCGGCTGGGTGCACGTCAACCCGATCCCGCTGAACCCGACGCCGGGCTCCATCTGGACCGCGTCCGAGGTCCCCGTGCAGAACGAGTTCGTGCGGCGGCTCAACGACGCCGGCATCCCGACGACCCTGCGCGACACGCGTGGCAAGGAGATCGACGGCGCATGCGGTCAGCTCGTCGCGACCGAGGACGATCAGGCCGTCGCCGCGGCGACCCCGCTCGAGGTGTAGCCGGGCGACGGGGTCCGGGCTGTGGGATCCGGCCCCCGTTCGTCTGGCAGGACGCCTTCGCGCTCCCGGGCGTGTCGGTTGCGGTCTCGCGGCGTGTCGCGGACTCGTCCTGCGGCACGGACGCGGGTCCGTCGATCGCCGCAAGCGCGGAGGGTGGTCAGCCATCGGATTCTCGGCGATTGTGGACTCATGGTGACGACGAGTGCCGGCATCCTGCTCTATCGGCTCGCTCCCGAGCCGCAGGTGCTCATCGCGCACATGGGCGGGCCGTTCTGGGCGGCGAAGGATGCCGGTGCCTGGTCGATCCCGAAGGGCGAGTTCGTCGAGGGGGATGAGCCGGCCCTCGACGCCGCCCGGCGCGAGTTCCGCGAGGAGCTGGGCCTCGAGTCGCCCGACGGGCCGTACGCCGAGCTCGGGACCTTCGCGTACTCGTCGGGAAAGCGTGTGATCGTCTTCGTGGCGGACGGCGCGGACTTCTCGTTCGACGGTCTCGAGTTCGGGGAGTTCGAACTCGAGTGGCCGCCGCGATCGGGCCGCACGGCGTCGTTCCCCGAGGTCGACCGCGTCGAATGGATGCCGCTGCCCGTCGCCCTCGAGAAGCTCGTCAAGGGCCAGCGCCCGGCCATCGACGCCCTTGCGCAGCACCTGGCCGACCCCCGGGGGTGACGCCCGGTCCCGCCCCGCCCCGCCGGGGAGCAGGTCAGCGACCGTTCTTCGGTGCGGCCGAGACGTCGAGCAGCTCCTTGCCGCCGAGCGACGACCACGCGCTCGCGATGCCCTTCGCAGCGTGCTCCGACGCCCGCACCGCGCGCTCGTCGGCCCACGCGTTGAGCACATGGCCGGAGTGTCCCCGGACGTGCTCGAGCACGACGTCGGGGAGCCCCGCAGTGCGCCGCGCATCGCGTGCGGCGATGAGCTGCTCGAGCAGGTCGACGTTCTTCGCGGGCGCCCCGGTCGACGTCTTCCAGCCTCGGCGCCGGTGGCCGTCCATCCACTTCGAGTAGGTGTCGATCGCATACTTCGAGTCGGCCTGCACGACGAGGTTCTCGACGTCCGGATGATCCTCGATCGCCTTGAGCAGACCGAGCAGCTCGCCGATGTTGTTCGTGCCCGCGGGGACGGATCCGGCCGCCCAGTGCCCGTCCTCACCCACCCACGCCCACCCGGCTGGTCCGGGGTTGCCCTTGCAGGCGCCGTCGGTGGCCACGATGTAGCGGGGTGCTTCGGTCACTCGGGCAAGGCTACCCGGGGTCGGGGTGCGAGCCCGACCCCGGGGGCCGTCGCCCGTGATGCGCGCTATCCCGCCGGGGCCAGTTCGCGTCGGCGCATGAGCCCCAGGGCGAGCGCCGAGCCCGCTCCCGCCGCGAGCACGAGCCACCACAGCCCCGCGAGGTCGATCTCGTCGCCCTCCACCTTCGGCGCGACGGCGACGGGCGAGAGTTCCGTCAGCCATTCCGGGAATCCGAACAGCGGACCGAAGAGACCCAGCGTCATGCCCAGCAGCACGAGCGTCCAGCCGAGGCCGATCGTCAGGCGGGGGGCGATCACGAAAACGAGCGCGGTGAGGGCGAGGAAGACGGATGCCGCGACCGCCTGCCCGCCGCCGGTGACGAGCACGTCCGGCATGAGGTCCCAGCGGCCGCCGCCCTGGCCGGCGATTCCGATCGCGGCGGCGCCGATCGCGGCGGCGACGACGAGCAGGATGCCGACGAAGGCGACGACGAGATAATCGGCGAACCATCGCACCCGTGCCACCGGCGTCGAGAGCACGGGCTCGGCGGTGCCGTGCGCCTCCTCCTGTCGCGCGCGACACACGATCTGCACGGCGCAGCACGCCGCGAGCACGCCGAGCATCGTGAAGAACACCGTGACGGTCGCCTGCTCGACGTCGCCCCCGCCTGCGATCTGAGTGAGGATCTCCTCGACCGCGGGGTTGTCCGCGCCGACGTCCGCCACGACCGAGGCGAGCGTGGTCGCGAGCATGCCGGTGAGGAAGCCGCCGACCATCCAGCCCAGCACGGCGCCGCGGGTCAGCCGCCAGACGAGCGCCGTCGGCGATGACAGGCCCGCGCTCGCCTCGGCCCGGCCCCGTCGTTCGGCGATGAAGCTCTCGCCGACATCGCGCACCGACGCGAGAGCGAGCGCGACCCAGGTGAGCACGAGCCCGACGCCCAGGCACACGAGCATCGGCCACCACAGGTTCTCGTCGAATGCGCGCGTGTTCTCCGCCCAGCCGAAGGGTGAGAGCCACGTCAGCCACGAACTCTGCATGCGGGTGAGATCGTCGCTCGGCGTGCCGATGGCGTTCCCGATGCCCGCGAGCACGAATGTGCCGACGGTGATCCAGACGGCGAGCGAGTTGGCGGCGCGCGAGGTGCGCATGAGCTGCGCCGCCACGAGCGCGACGCCGAGGAAGGTGATGCCGACGGCGCCGACCGTCGCGCCGACGAGGAGCGAACCGTCCAGGGGCATGCCGACCGCGAGGTGGGCCAGTGCGACGAGCCCCGCCAGCGCGGCGTTCGCGGTGACGCCCTCGGCGGCCGTGGCGCCCACCGGGAGCAGACGGCTCGCGGGGGTGGCCGCCACGAGCTCTGCGCGCCCGACCTCCTCCTCCATGCGCGTGTGGCGCACCGCGAGGAACGTGCTCATGAACGCGGCGAGGATCGCGAGCCACGGGAGGATGAGGAACACGGTGAAGGCGCCTTCGCCCGCGCCGGACGGCAGGCCGCGGAAGAGCAGGATCACGGGATTCGCGAGCGCGGCGGCGAGCAGCGAGGTGCGGTCCTGCTCGGTCCCGTACGACTCGGCGACGCCGACGAACGAGAGATAGGCCAGCAGCGCGGTGCCCACTGTCCACAGCACGAGCTGCAGTCGGTCGCGGCGAAAGCGCTGGCCGAGGAGCGCGAGGGATCTTCTCATCGCCGGTCGTCCGCCAGCGCGGCGAGATCGTCGCCGTAGTGGCGCAGGAACAGCTCCTCCAGCGACGGCGGATTCACCCGCAGCCCCGCGACCTCCCGACGGGACAGCTCCGGCAGCATCGCCGACACGGCGTCGCTGTCGATCGTGAACCGCACGCGGTCCTCCTCGGCGACGATGTCGTGCGCTCCGGGGATGCCGGCGGCGGCCGAGGCATCCGTCCCCTCGAACGAGACTTCGGTCCGCGTGAGGTGACGCAGCTCGGCGAGCGTGCCCGACTCGACGATCCGTCCGGCGCGGATGATCGAGACCCGGTCGCACAGCTGCTCCACCTCGGAGAGGATGTGACTCGACAGCAGGACGGTCGCGCCGGCGTCGCGCACTCGGGCGATCTCGCGGCGGAACTTCACCTCCATCAGCGGATCCAGCCCGCTCGTGGGCTCGTCGAGGATGTAGAGGTCGGCAGGCACCGCGAAGGCGGCGATGAGGGCGACCTTCTGCCTGTTGCCCTTCGAGTAGGCCCGCCCCTTCGTGCGGGGATCGAACTGAAAGGATTCGCACAGCCGCGCGCGCTCGGCGCGGTAGGCGTCGTCCTTGCGCGGCGCTCCGCGCAGGCGCGACAGGAAGTCGATCGCCTCGCCGCCCGACAGGTTCGGCCACACGCTGACGTCACCCGGCACGTAGGCGATGCGACGGTGCAGGGCGACGGCCTTGCGCCAGGGGTCGGCGCCGAACACGGCCACCTCCCCTCCGGTGGCTCTCGCGAGGCCGAGCAGCACGCGGATCGTGGTCGACTTGCCGGCCCCGTTCGGCCCGAGGAAGCCGTGGACCTGTCCCTCGTCGACCGAGAGGTCGAGGCCGTCGAGGGCGCGGACGCGTCCGTAGTGCTTGGTGAGGCCGCTCGTGCGGACGACGCTGGTCATTCGCCGGAGCGTACGCCCGTTTCGCGGGTTTGGGAACGCTGTGGCGTGGGAACTGGTGGCGCGGAGACGCGTATGTATACCAGTACGGCGCGGGGCGGCATCCGCTCGCCTTGTCGAGGAGTTTATGTATACAATGGGTCGCGTTGAGAAGAGGGGGTGGATGCCGTGCGAGCCAGTGACCGCGCGTATGCGACCCTCCTCGACGAGATCCAGGACGGCGCGCTGCCTCCCGGCGCCGTGCTCGGCGAGGTCGAGCAGGCCGCCCGGCTCGGCGTCAGCCGCACGCCCCTGCGCGAGGCGCTCGGCCGTCTCGCCGCGGACGGGCTCGTCGCGCAGCAGTCACCGCGGGTCACCGTCGTCACCGCGATCGACGCCGACGACATCCGCGAGATCTTCGAGGTGCGCCGCGCGCTCGAGGAGTCTGCCGCCCGCCTCGCCGCGGAGCGGGGGGATGCCGCGGCCTTCCGCGACCTCGCGCGCGGGTTCGCGGACGTCGATCTCGTCGGCGCCGCGGGTCTCGACGCCTACTACGACCTCATCGGCCGCTTCGATCGGCAGCTCGACGAATCGGTCGCCAACGACTACCTCACCGCCGCCCTGCGCACCGTCCGCACCCACCTCGTGCGGGTGCGACGCCTGGCGCGCGACAACCCCGACCGGCTCGCGGCGTCCGTCGCCGAGCACCGCCTGATCGCCTCGGCGATCGCCGCGCGCGATGCCGACCTGGCCGCGCACGCCACGCACGTGCACCTGCACAACGCGCTCTCGAACATCCTTGATTCCCTCACGGAAGGACGATCATGACCGTCACCCACCACCTCCGCGTCCACCGCAGCGACGAGAACCTCCCCCGCGAGGGCCAGCTGGCCTGGCACATCGCCGAGGTCGCCGCAGACCCGGTCGAGGTCGAGGCCGACGTGGTCGACATGATCATCAACCGCGTGATCGACAACGCGGCCGTGGCCGCGGCATCCCTCACCCGCGCACCCGTGAGCGCCGCCCGCCAGCAGGCCCTCGACCACGCCGTGTCGGTGGGAGGCGCCGGAGCCACCGTGTTCGGCTGCGCGCTCGACCGGCGGACGAGCCCCGAGTGGGCGGCGTGGGCGAACGGCGTCGCCGTGCGTGAGCTCGACTACCACGACACGTTCCTCGCGGCGGACTACTCGCACCCGGGCGACAACATCCCGCCGATCCTCGCGGTGGCGCAGCACGTCGGCGCCGACGGCGCGGCACTCGTCCGCGGGCTCGCGACCGGCTACGAGATCCAGATCGACCTCGTGCGCGCGATCTGCCTGCACAAGCACAAGATCGATCACGTCGCCCACCTCGGCCCGTCCGCGGCGGCCGGGATCGGGACGCTCCTCGGCCTCGACGTCGAGACGATCTACCAGGCTGTCGGCCAGGCGCTCCACACCACGACGGCCACGCGCCAGTCGCGCAAGGGCGAGATCTCGACGTGGAAGGCGCACGCCCCCGCCTTCGCGGGCAAGATGGCGGTCGAGGCCGTCGACCGGGCGATGCGCGGCGAGACCTCGCCCTCGCCGATCTACGAGGGCGAGGACGGCGTCGTCGCCTGGATGCTCGACGGACCGGACGCCTCGTACGACGTGCCGCTGCCCGCCGCGGGGGAGCCCAAGCGCGGCATCCTCGACTCCTATACGAAGGAGCACTCGGCCGAGTACCAGGCGCAGGCCTGGATCGACCTCGCCCGCAAGCTGCACGGCGAACACCCCGAACTGGTATCGGTCCCTGAGCCTGTCGAAGGGCAGGGACCGGGTTCTGAGGTCAAGGTCGAGTCGATCGTCCTGCACACCTCGCACCACACCCACTACGTGATCGGCTCCGGCGCGAACGACCCGCAGAAGTACGACCCGACGGCATCCCGCGAGACGCTCGACCACTCGATCCCGTACATCTTCGCGGTCGCGCTGCAGGACGGCGGCTGGCACCACGTCGACTCGTACACGCCCGAGCGTGCGGGGCGTGCGGACACGGTAGAGCTGTGGCAGAGGATCACGACGGCGGAGGACCCGGAGTGGACGCGCCGATACCACTCCGACGATCCGAACGAGAAGGCGTTCGGCGGCCGGGTCGTCATCACGCTCACCGACGGCACCGTGATCGAGGATGAGATCGCCGTCGCCGACGCACACCCCCTCGGCGCGCGCCCCTTCGTGCGGGAGGACTACGTCCGCAAGTTCAAGCTCCTCGCCGAGCCGGTGCTCTCCGCCGAGGAGATCGACCGGTTCCTCGGGCTCGCCGAGCGCCTGCCCGAGCTGACCCCCGATGAGGTGCAGCAGCTCTCGATCGTCGCGGAGTTCGGCGTCCTCGCTGCCGCCCCGGCGCCCAAGGGGCTGTTCTGATGCGCGTTTCGTCTCGCTTCGCTCGCTCAACGACCGGGGTCCGTGTTTCGTCTCGCTTCGCTCGCTCAACGACCAGGATCCGCGTTTCGTCTCGCTTCGCTCGCTCAACGACCGGGATCCGTGTTTCGTCTCGCTTCGCTCGCTCAACGCCCGGAATCCACTGGTCGTCTCGCTTCGCTCGCTCAGCGACCGGGATCCACGGGTCGTCTCGCTTCGCTCGCTCAACGACCGGAATCCGCTGGTCGTTGAGCGAGGGAGCGTCAGCGACCGAGACGAAACGCCCCGAACCTGCGAGGAGCGTCTGATGCTGTATTCGACCACGCCACCGCACGAGAAGCGGCGGCTCTTCCGCGAGCGGCTCGCGAGCGGCGAGCTGCTGCGGTTCCCCGGCGCCTTCAACCCGCTGTCCGCGCGGCTCATCGAGCGCAAGGGGTTCGAGGGCGTGTACATCTCGGGCGCGGTCCTCAGCGCCGACCTCGGGCTTCCCGACATCGGCCTGACGACGCTCACCGAGGTGGCCGGCCGCGGCCAGCAGATCGCCCGGATGACCGACCTCCCGGCGATCATCGATGCCGACACGGGCTTCGGCGAGCCGATGAACGTCGCCCGCACGATCCAGACGCTCGAGGACGCGGGCCTGGCCGGCACGCACATCGAGGACCAGATCAACCCCAAGCGGTGCGGGCACCTCGACGGCAAGGCCGTCGTCGACCAGGACACCGCGATCAAGCGGATCCGTGCCGCCGCCGATGCGCGCCGCGACCCGAATTTCCTGATCATGGCCCGCACCGACATCGCCGCCGTCGACGGCCTCCAGGCCGCGATCGACCGCGCGAAGGCGCTCGCGGATGCCGGGGCCGACGCGATCTTCCCCGAGGCGATGCGCTCCCTCGAGGAGTTCGCGGCGGTGCGCGCCGCCGTGGACGTGCCGATCCTCGCCAACATGACCGAGTTCGGGAAGTCGGAGCTGTTCAGCGTCGACCAGCTGCGCGATGTCGGGGTCAACATCGTGATCTGGCCGGTCTCGCTGCTGCGGATCGCGATGGGCGCGGCATCCCGTGCGCTCGATACGCTCATCGACGAAGGACACCTGACGTCCAAGCTCGCCGAGATGCAGCACCGCGCCGACCTGTACGACCTCATCGACTACGAGCAGTACAACCACTTCGACACGAACGTCTTCAACTTCACCATCGACACCACCGGTCGTTGAGCGAGCGGAGCGAGACGAAACGGCCAGCCGCGTTTCGTCTGGTCGCTTCGCTCCTCGCTCAACGACCGGAAGCAAAGGAGAACCCCATGACCGACATCAAGAAGGGCCTCGCCGGAGTCGTCGTCGACTACACGGCGGTGTCGAAGGTCAATCCCGAGACCAACTCGCTGCTGTACCGCGGATACCCCGTGCACGAGCTCGCCGCGACGCAGCCGTTCGAGGCCGTCGCATACCTGCTGTGGCACGGCGAGCTGCCGAACGAGGTGCAGCTCGCGCAGCTGCGCGCGACCGAGCGCTCGTACCGGGCGCTGCCGGCCGACGTGCGGGCCGCGATCGACCTCGTGCCGCTCGACGCGCATCCGATGGACGAGGTGCGCACCGCGGTCAGCCTCATCGGCGCGAAGGACCTCGCGGGAACCGGTTCGGTGCTCGACGTGAGCGGGAACGAGGAGGAGAACCTCGCGCGCAGCATCCGCCTCTTCGCCGTCCTGCCGGCCATCGTCGCCTACGGTCAGCGCCGCCGGCGCGGCCTGCAGCCCGTCGCGCCCCGCGACGACCTCGACTACGCGGCGAACTTCCTGTGGATGACGTTCGACGAAGACTCCGACGATCTCGTGGTCGACGCGTTCAACCGTTCGATGATCCTGTACGCCGAGCACTCGTTCAACGCCTCGACCTTCACGGCGCGTGTCGTGACATCGACCCTCAGCGACCTCTACTCGGCCGTCGTCGCGGCGATCGGTGCGCTCAAGGGCCCGCTGCACGGCGGCGCGAACGAGGCGGTGCTGCACATCTTCGATGAGATCGGCACCGCTGAGAACGTGGGTCCGTGGCTCGACCAGGCGCTCGCCGAGAAGCGCAAGATCATGGGCTTCGGACACCGCGTCTACAAGCGCGGCGACTCGCGCGTGCCCACGATGAAGGCCGCGCTCGACACGCTCGTCGAGCACTACGACCGGCCGGACGTCGCCGCACTCTACGACTCGCTCGAGAGCGAGTTCGTGAGCCGCAAGGGCATCTACCCGAACCTCGACTACCCGTCGGGTCCCGCCTACAACCTGATCGGCTTCGACACGCTGACCTTCACGCCGCTGTTCGTCGCGGCGCGCGTGACCGGCTGG
>Ga0307505_10002624_pt1 | contig 12282 bp, 15 predicted proteins | sample 23_S_MG_FD_202183 | JGI IMG/M metagenome (GOLD analysis project Ga0307505, IMG submission 202183) | Soil microbial communities from Populus trichocarpa stands in riparian zone in the Pacific Northwest, United States - 23_S | ecosystem: Environmental > Terrestrial > Soil > Riparian zone > Trees...
TCACCACGCTCAGCAGCTCCGCCCGCGCCGCGTCCAGGGCCGTCAACTGCTCCAGGCGCGCCTCCACCTCCGCGGTGAGGCGGCCCTTCTCCACGATCCCCGCCAGCAGCGCCCCGATGGTCTGGAGGAACGCCATTTCGTCCGGCCGGAAATGGCGCACGTCGCGGGTCTGCACGTTGAGCACGCCCACCACCTCGTCGTGCCAGATCAGCGGCACGGACAGGAAGCCGGCGAGGGCCTCCACGTCGAATCCGCGAACCCAGGCGAAGCGGTCGTCCGTCGTCACGTCTGGCACGGCGATGGGTTCGCGCGACGCGGCCACGCGGCCGGTGATGCCCTGCCCCCACGCGAGGCTGACGCGTCCCACCTGCGACCGATCCAGGCCGTTGGTGGCCGCCAGGGTCAGGCGCATCCGCTCCCGGTCGGGCAGGTAGAAGGAGCAGACCTGGACGCCCATCGCCACGGTCGTCCCGTCCACGATGGTCCGCATCAGCTCGTCCCAGTCGCGCGCGAGCGTCGCGAGCCGGGCGATCTCATTGAGGAACGACAGCTCGCGGAGGCTGTCACCGACCTCGGTGAGGTCCGTGACATGGCGCACGTTCATGGTTCGCGATCGGGGTGCGTGATCGCCACCACCGTGAGCCCATCGATGCCCCGGAAGTCCTCCGGGTTGCAGGTGTACAGCGGCATCTCGCGGGCGATGGCGACCGCCGCGATCATCGCGTCGTAGCTCCTGGCCTGCGCCGTTCGACCAGACCGCCGGAGGGAGGCCGCGACCAGCCCGAACGCCCTGGCGGCGTCGGCGTCGAACGGCAACGGGTCGAAGTCGGCCTCCGCCTGCTGGAGATGGGCCAGGCGGGCGGCCCGCTCACGGTCGTCGGTGGCGACGAGGGGACCGACGGATAGCTCGGCGAGGGTGATCGCCGAGATCCACGGGGTCGTGGGCAGGACTTCGGGATCGCGCAGCCTGGACAGCAGGATCACCGTGCTGGTGTCCAACAGGCCAGCGCCGTCGGCCATCTTCAGAGCCCGGGGTCGATCAGCGCGTCGAGATCGGCGCGGAACGCGGCCGCGTCGAGCGGCGGCAGTCGATGCCAGCGCCGGAGCAGGGTGGCGCCCGACAGCGGCGGCGAGGGCAGCGGCCGGAGTTCGGCGACGGGGTGGCCATCGCGGGTGACGGTCAGGCGCTCGCCGGCTGCCACGCGATCCACCACGTCGCCCCCACGGTTGCGCAGTTCCCGGATCGTCACGTCAGCCACGAGCGGAGTGTATCACACGTGAGACACGGTCCCGCCCACCGGTGTCCAGGGGCTAACCTGCACCTGCGCCGGATCGGGATCATCGCCCAGTGCGGGGTCGACGAGTTCATGGCTGCCGCCGAGACACAGTTCTCCGCCGAGCTCAGGGTCGAAGCCCGGACGTATCTCGCCGATGGGCCGTCCGTGACCTATGACGTCTGGCTGGACTGGGTTCGGTCGTTCGCCACGATCATCGACATGGAGGAGGACGCTCCCGTCCCGCCGACCTCCGCACACTGACGGTCGTCACGAGCTCAGACCGGCGCCGTCTCCGGGTCCGTGACCGTGGTCGGTAGGTCCGCGAGGAGCGGCTCCGTCCAGGTCCAGGCCGCACCGTGGTGCTTGCCCACGGCTCCGTGGCGCGCCGCCTCGACGCGGAGCGGCAGCCCGAAGATCTCGATGAACCCGACCGCTGATGCGTGGTCGAAGGCGTCGCCCTCGTCGTACGTGGCCAGGCTCTTGTCGTACAGCGACAACGGCGAGCGGCGACCCACGACCACGGCCTGTCCGTGGTCCAGTCGGAGCCGAACGTCGCCGCTGACGACGCGCTGCGACGACGCCACGTAGGCGCGCAGGTCGCGCGACAGAGCACTGAACCACAGGCCGTCGTAGATGAGGCGGGCCAGCTCGTCCGCCACGAACTGGTTGAAGCGCAGGGTGTCACGCGACAGCGTCAGCCCCTCCAGCGCTCGATGGGCCGTGTGCAGGATGGTCGCCGCCGGAGTCTCGTAGATCTCGCGGCTCTTGATCCCGACGAGCCGGTCCTCCACGTGGTCGATGCGGCCCACGCCGTGCGCGCCGCCCAGGTCGTGCAGGCGGTCGACGAGTTCGACGGGGGGCAGGCGCTCGCCGTCGACGGCCACCGGGATGCCGCCTTCGAACGCGATGACGACCTCGACCGGATCCGGCGCGTCGGAGGGGGCGACCGTCCACTCATACGCGTCCGGCGGCGGCGTGACCCACGGGTCCTCCAGGACGCCGGTCTCGCACGAACGGCCCCACAGGTTGACGTCGATGGAGTATGGGGAGGCCGTGGTGATGGGGATCTCGATGCCGCGCTCGTGGGCGTAGTCGATCTCCTGGTCGCGCGACAGGCCCATCCCGACGCGCATCGGCGCGATGACCTCGAGACCGGGGTTCAGCGCGTGCGTCGCGACGTCGAAGCGGACCTGGTCGTTGCCCTTGCCGGTACAGCCGTGCGCGATGGCGTCCGCGCCCTCGCGATCGGCGACCTCCACGAGGAGTTGGGCGATCAGCGGCCGGGCGAGGGCCGTGGCCAGCGGGTAGGCGCCCTGGTAGAGCGCGTTGGCCTGGAGGTGTGGCCACACGAAGTCGGTGACGAACCGCTCACGGGCATCGACCACGTACGCGCGGGAGGCGCCCGCGGACATGGCACGAGCCTCGACGCCCGCGCGCAGCGAGCCGCCGCCGACGTCGACGGTCAGGGTGATGACCTCCACGCCGTGCTGCTCCTTGAGCCAGGCGACGGCGACGGACGTGTCGAGTCCGCCCGAGTAGGCGAGGACGACCTTGTTCATGCGCGTGCGAAGACCTCCGGGATGGAACGCTGGATGGCCGTGAAGCGCGCGAGCCAGCGCTCGAGTCGGGCTTCGTCGGCGAACAGGACGAGGAGCGTATTGTCGCCCGCCAGGGTGCCTTCCTGCTCCATGAGGGTCGACTCGTCGATGGCCTGGGCGACGACGCTCGCCGTCCCGGGTGTCCCGACCAGGACGAGGATCAGCCCGCTGCGACCGACCGTGACCGGCACGTCCGCGAGGATGCGCCGGAGGCGCTCATCGGAGGCGGCGGCCGCCGGCGTCGGGAGGGCGACGTCCTCGGGGGCGACGTAGACGTGCCCGTCGGTCCGCGGCGCCTTCAGGAGGCCCAACTCGGAGATGTCGCGGCTGACGGTCGCCTGGGTGACGTCGAAGCCCTCGTCCGTCAGCGCATCCACGAGTTCGCGCTGGCTGCCGATGGGACGCGCCGCGACGAGCGCCCGGATCGCCCGCTGGCGGAGGCGCTTGAGCTCCTGGGTGGGTGTCACGACGCTGGCCACGTCAGGCGGCGCCGACACGGGCGGAGCGGGCGGCCGTGATGCGCGTGCCGAAGGTGGGGTCCCCGAGGGCTCGTTCCAGGGCGCGCTCGGCCGATGCGTCGGCGATGATCGCCTCGGCCCCGTCCCAGCCGAGGGCGGATAGCGCGGCGCGCACCTTCGGCACCATGCCGCCGGCGATGACGCCGGCCTCGATGAGGTGCTCGGCCTCCGCGACGGTGAGCGTGTCCAACTTGCGGCCGTCGGCGTCGCGCACGCCGTCGACATCCGTCATGAGCACGAGCTGGCGGGCACCGAGTCCCGCCGCGATGCCGGCGGCGGCGTCGTCCGCGTTGACGTTGCAGACGATCCCCTCGGCATCCCGCGCGAGCGGGGCGACGACCGGGACCTGGCCCCCGACGAGGATCGCGTCGAGCAGGTCGCGACGCAGTCCGGCGACGCTGGCCACGAGGCCCAGGTGCGGGATCCGCTCGGCGACCAGGAGGCCGCCGTCCACGCCGGACAGGCCGACGGCGTCCACGCCGAGATCCCGCAGGCCGGCGACGAGCTCGCTGTTGACGACGCCGCGCAGGACCGCCGCCGCGACCTCGAGGCTCTGGGCGTCGGTCACGCGCAGTCCGCCCTCGAAGCGCGACGGAACGCCGAGGCGCTCCAGCCACTCCGTGATCCGCTTGCCCCCGCCGTGGACGAGCACGACGGGGCGTCGGCGGGCGACGGCGGCCACCTCGGCCAGCACCTGGCGCTGTTCGGCGATGGTCGTGCCGCCCAGCTTGATGACGAGGATCTCGCTCACGTCGTGTACTCGCTGTTCTCGATGACGTAGGTCTCCGTGAGATCGCAACCGAACGCCTCGCCCCGGCCGGATCCCTGGCCGAGGTCCAGGCCGATGTGCAGCTCGGGTGCGTGCATCGCGGCGCGGGCCGCCGCGCGGTCGAAGGGGATGGGACCGCCCTGCGCGCCATCGAACACGAGGTGGCCGGCGATCGTGATGCGCAGGCGGTCCGGATCCAGCGCCACCGCGCGACCGCTGCGAGCGGCCGCCTCGTCCGGGTCGAGGCCAGCCGCCTCGAGGACCGTGGCTGGCGCGAGCCGGGCATTGCCCGCCGCGCCCGCGATGCGGCCCCAGTTGGGGTCCTTGCCGTGTGCTGCCGCCTTGACCAGGCTGGACGACACGACCGCGCGGGCGACCGCCCGTGCCGCGGCGTCATCCCGGGCGCCGGTAACGACCGCGGTGATGAGGATCGTGGCACCCTCTCCGTCGGCCGCCTGCTGGCGGGCAAGATCGCGGGCCACGGCTTCCAGCGCGGCGCCCAGGGTCTCCGCCGCCGGGCTGCCGGCGGCGACGGGGGCGGCACGGCTCGCGCCGGACGCCAGGACGACGACCGTGTCGTTGGTGCTCGTGTCACCGTCCACGGACAGCTGGTTCCAGGTCCGCGCGGCAGCCGGGCGCAGCAGGCCCCACAGGACCGCCGGCTCCACCGCGGCGTCCGTCAGGATGACGGACAGCATGGTGGCCATGGTCGGGTGGATCATCCCGACCCCCTTGGCGATGCCGCTCACGGTGACGGTGACCGGGGTGCCGTCCGGCCCCGGCAGGTCCGCGGTCGCCGTGGCCAGCTTGGTCACGGAATCGGTGGTGCGCAGGGCGACCGCTGCCGCCTCGAGATCGGCGTCCGTGCGCCCCAGGCTGGGTGCCAGCGTCTTGATCCCGGTCGCCACGCGGTCCAGCGGCAGCCGCGTCCCGATGATCCCGGTGGAGAAGTGGAGGACGTGGTCCGCGGCCACCGCCAGTGCCGACGCGGTCAGTCGCCCGACCTCGTCCTGGTCGGCGTCGCCCGCGGTGCCGGTGGCCGCGTTCGCGCAGCCGCTCGTCGAGATGAGGGCCTGGGCCCAGCCGAAGCCGCCGCGCGGATCCCCGGACGTGGCCGCGAGGTTGGCCCGCGAGCGCCGGACAGGTGCCGCCGCGAAGGCGTTCGGGGTGAAGACCGCGGCCGCGGCCACCGGGCCGTCGTCTGTGGCGATGAGCATCAGGTCCGGCCGGCCCGAGGCCTTGATCCCCGCCGTCAGGGCGCCGGCCCGGAACCCCGCCGGGAGCACGGCCCGCCGCTCGACCGTTGGCAGGCGACGAGCGGCGAGCTGGGCGTCGAGCGTCGTCACGGCGCCAGTGGCAGCTGGTCCAGGCCGGCGGTCTCCGGCAGGAAGTGGACGAGGTTGAACGACTGGATGGCCTGGCCGGCGGCACCCTTGACCAGGTTGTCCTCCACCGCGATGACGATGATCCGGCCGATCCGTTCGTCCAGGCGCACGTGGATCAGGACGTGGTTGCTGCCGAGCGTGTGCTTGGTCGCCGGTGGCGCAGCCACGACGCGTACGAACGGCTCGTCCGCGTACGCGCCGCCGTACAGCGCGTCCAACTCCGCCTGCGTCACCGCTCGTGTCGGGCGGACGTGGGACGTGGACAGGATGCCGCGGGTCATCGGCATGAGGTGTGGCAGGAAGTCGACGGCGGTGGCCCCCGGATTGGCTCCCGGATCCAGTCCTTCGCGTGCCGCTGCCGTGGCGAGCTCCTGCTCCATCTCGGCGACGTGGCGGTGGCCGCCCAGGCCGTACGCCGACACGCTCTCGTTGACCTCGCCGAACATGAGATGTGCCTTGGCCTCCCGGCCGGCGCCAGAGACGCCCGACTTGGCATCGACCACGAGGTCGCCGATGAGACCCGCCCGGGCCAGGGGAGCGAGCGCGAGCAGCGTCGCCGTCGGGTAACAGCCCGGCGACCCGACGATCGCGACGGGTGCGTCGACGAGATCCATGAGCTCCGTGCGGTGCAACTCGGGCAGGCCGTACACGGCGATCTCGAGGAGGCCAGGGTTCGGGTGGGTGAAGCCGTACCAGCGCGGGTAGTCGTCCGGGTCGCGCAGGCGGAAGTCGGGGCCGAGGTCGATGATCGCGGTGCCGGCCGTCGCCAGGTCCGGGACCATCGCCGCGGCCACGCCATGGGGAAGTGCCAGGAAGACGGCGTCCGCCTCCGGCAGCTGCGACCCCACCGCGAGGCCGGTCGTGGCGAGGTGGGCGTGATGGTCGCCGATCGGTTCGTCCTGGCGGTCGCGACCGGACAGGCCCACGATCTCCACGTTCGGGTGGCGCGACAGCAGGCGGACGAGCTCAGCGCCAACGTACCCGGTCGCGCCGACGATCCCGACCCGGACCTTCCGCGGGCCGCCGTCCGGCACGATTCCGCGCTGGGAGCGGGGGACGAACCCCGACGAGCGGTCCCCTCCGGCCACGGCGGGCGTCCCCGGTCCTGCGCTCACGGGCGCTGGCTCGCGCGACGTGGCGCGACGCCCCTCGCAGAGGGCGGACTCGGTTGGCTCGCCGGGATCGGATGGGCCGTCGTCATGGGCGTATGACTATACAGCCACACTGCATAGTCATGCAACTAGCGGCGCTAGCGGTACTCGATGCGCTCCGCGACGAACGCCACGCGTCGGACCCGACCGCCGGTCCAGATCCTCGTGACGAGATCCGGAACCCACCAGCGCAGGAAGTACAGGCGGCAGCCCAGGCAGTAGCCGGTTACGGCCAACAGGGTCTGCAGCGCGGCGACGGCCAGCGCGAAGTACCAGCCCACGACCGTCGCCCCGGCAAGGAACGCCACGAGCGACAGGACGAGCGCCACGCTCCCCAGCACCTGCGCGAAGCGAGGCGGGTACTCGTGCTCCGGTTCCGCTGGCCCAAGGCCGGCGAACCGGACGATGCGCCGCCAGATCGCCCCGTAGATGGAGTAGCGCAGCCCGAACGCCGCGCTGACGCCGATGGACGCGAGGACCAGGGCGACGACCCAGGGCAGGCCGAGCACCGTCGCCGCGATCAGGGCGATCGCCGACACACCGGCGCCGAACCGGTGGCCGCGAGGGTCGATCATCCGGGCCGGCGGCAGGTCGGCGGTGGCTCCGGACGGGATGGCGGAAGGCATCGTGTTCCTCATGCGGGCGATGCGGCGCACCCGGTGCTCGCCGCGGTCCGCGTACCGTAGCATCACATGTCCTAGTCGTCTACTAGGATTTCCGGCCGACGGTATGGCCCCGTGGCGATCACCTCGCCGGCTGCCTCGAAGGGGTCCACGCCCGTGCCGTGGATCACGTACCGGTGACGCACGACGGTGGCGCCCGCGGAGATCATCGCGTTGACCGGGCAGTACTTCGTCGCCGACAGCTCGATCGACCGCCGGATGGCCGCCTCGGACAGGCCATCGCCCGTCACCTCGTGGACCACGTCGATGTCCGTGAAGACCTGTGGATACTCATCGCGCTGGCTGCCCGTGACGTGGACCAGGTACTCCCTGATCGCCTGGCGCTTCTTCGTGGCGATGGAGATGACGTCCATCGCGGAGCACGCCCCCAGCGCCGTCAGGACGGTCTCGACCGGACTGCCGCCCTGGTCGGACGCCCGATCGTCGAAGTCGAGGGGGTGGCCGGAGGACGGGTCCGCGCGGAAGTGCATGCCGCCGCGGTGCTCCAGGCGGACCGACTTGTGCGTGGGCATGGCGGTCAGCCTGGCAGGGCGGCGCCGGTCGCGGCGGCTTCCGCGAGGAACTGCTCCTGGTACAGGCGGGCGTACAGCCCACCCTGGGCCAGGAGCTCCGCATGGGTGCCCCGCTCCACGACCCGGCCGCGCTCGTAGACGAGGATCCGGTCGGCCCGCAGGATCGTGGACAGGCGGTGGGCGATGGCGATGGTCGTCCGGCCCTCCATGAGCCGCTCGAAGGCGGCCTGGATGAGCCGCTCGGACACGGTATCCAGCGCCGACGTGGCCTCGTCCAGGATGAGGATGCGCGGATCCTTGAGCAGCACCCGGGCGATCGCGATGCGCTGCTTCTCGCCGCCGGACAGCTTGTATCCGCGCTCCCCCACGATCGTGTCCATGCCCTCGGGCAGGTCCATCACCCGGTCGTGGATGGCCGCCGCCCGCATCGCCCGCACGAGCTCCTCGTCGGTCGCATCCGGGCGAGCGTAGCTCAGGTTGTCGCGGACGGAGGCGTGGAACAGGTACGTCTCCTGGGTCACCACCCCGATGATCTCGCCGAGTGACGCGAGCTGGATGCGGCGGACATCGATGCCGTCGATCTCCACCGCTCCGGTGTCGACGTCGTAGAGCCGCGGGATGAGGTAGGTCGTGGTCGTCTTGCCGCTGCCTGACGGGCCCACGAGGGCGACGAGTTCGCCCGGCTGGGCCTCGAAGTCGACCTCGTCGAGCGCGAATGCCGGCGCGATCTGGATGGGCGGGACCGGCGCGCCGTCGACCAGCGCCTCGAGCGCAGCCTCATCGACGGCGGCCGCCCCGACCGCGACCTCGATCTCCTCCGGTTCCAGTCGATCGCGACCGTCACGCGCCAGCGCCTCGGCGGCGCGCGTGGAGGGGACGGCCTCCGTCGGGTAGCGGAACGAGACGTTGCGGAAGCGGACGTGGCCGCGGACGTCCTCGCGACGCAGCGCGACCGCGTCCGGCGCGTCCACGATCTCCGGATCCATCTCCAAGTACTCGAAGATCCGGTCGAACAGCGCGAGCGCGCCCTGGATCTCCACCTGCACGCTGAGGAGCTGGCCCAGCGGGAAGAACAGCCGGCTCTGGAGCGTCGTGAAGGCCACGATGTCGCCGATCGTCGGGGCGGTCGGGTCGTTCTGGATCGTCAGCCAGCCGGCCAGCCAGTACACGAACGCCGGTGTGATGGAGAAGACCGTGCCGATGATCATGAAGAACCAGCGACCGACCATGGCCTGCCGGATCTGGAGCCTGGCCAGGTCCGCGTTGATGCCGCGGAAGCGCCGCACGGACGCCGCCTGCTGGCCGAACGTCTTCGACAGCAGGATCCCGCTCACGCTGAGCGTCTCCTCCGTGAGGGCGGTCATCTCCGCCATGCTCTTCTGCGTCTCCGTGCTCACCTCGCGGCGGACCTTGCCGACCCGGTAGGTGAGGTACAGGAAGAACGGCGACACGCCGAGCGACAGGATCGTCAGGCGCCAGTCGATGAGCCACATCGCCACGACGGTGCTGAGCGCGACGGCGAGGTTGCTGGTGACGCTGCTGGCCGTGTCGGTGACGACGGACTGGACACCGCCGACGTCGTTGGCCAGGCGACTCTGGATCTCGCCCGTCCGGGTCTCCGTGAAGAACCGCAGCGGCATCGACTGGAGGTGGGAGTACAGGGCGGCCCGCAGGTCCTGCATCACGTTCTGGCCGATGACGTTGTTGAGGTACGCCTGGCCAACGCCGATGAGGCCCGTGAAGACCGGGAGGGCGATCATCAGGCCGACGTAGAGGTTGAGGAGGAACCAATCGCGCTGGGGGATCGCGTCGTCGATGAGGAGCTTGAGCAGGTACGGGTTGGCCAGGCCGATGAGGCTGGTGGCCAGGATGGCGACGAGCACGACGCCGACCTGGAAGCGGTACGGGCCGAAGAAGCGGACGATGCGTCGCGTCGTCTGGCCGCGGCGCTCCGGGGGCACCGGCTCGAAGTCGTCCGTCGGGCGGCCGCTGAAGAAGCCACCGCGACCGCCGCCGGAGCCCGCGCCGCCACGACCGACGCCGCCGGTGGCAGCACGCGTGCCGCCGCGCCCCATCGTCACGGCCTGCGACCGCCGGACGTGACCTCGTGAACGGACCTCATCGTGCGCGGGACAACCATCCCTCGGACGCTATCACGAAGGCCCGATGCATGGCGCGCTCCAGGGCCATGCCCGGGGTCACGGGCCGCGCCGGATGGCCAGCAAGCGGGTGCCCTGGCCCGGGCGCCTCGCGGCGAGCCAACGCGCGGCATCGCGGCCGAACGCCTTCGCCGGCGAGACCATCGCCTGGTGATCCAGGTCGGCTGCATCAAGCAGGTGCTCCGGCCGATTGCGCTCGCGGCGAGACCACCGCGCGGCATCGCGGCGGAGCGCCTTCGCCGACGAGACCATCGCCTGGCTATCCAGGTCGGCTGCATCAAGCGCGTGCTCTGGTCGATGTTGCGGCTATGCGTGCCGCGGAGCCGCTATCTGGGAGGACCGCTCGGCCCGTACGCTTCCGCGTCGAGGCGGGCGTGGTGTTCGTCCAGCGAGATCCAGTGCTTCGTCGAGGGGGTGGGGAAGTCCAGGCCGTCCATGGCGTCGACGAGCGCCGCGAACCTGGACCAGCTGAGGCCCTTTAGTGTGCCGGTCTCCAGTCGCGAGATGACGCTTTGGCTGACGCCGCAGCGTTTCTGGAGTCCGCGTTGGCTGAGGGCCAGGGCTTCGCGGCGACGCCTGACTGCGACGCCCATCAGCGCCCAGCCACGGATCACCTCCGGTCGATGGATGCGTCGGCCCGTCACGTCCCATGGCATGGCGGAACCCTAGCGGCAAGGCCTTCACTGCGACTCAATCGCGGATCAACGCGCACGTATCCGTGCCGCGCCGGATCCGCGCCCGCCCCGCTGCCCGAGTGATGCAGCCGACCTGGATCAAACCGGGAGACGATGCGCCGCCGCGCTGTCGGCCGTGCCGCCGCGCCCGTCCCCGCTGCCTCGGATGATGCAGCCGACCTGGATCAGGCCGGGAGACGATGCCCGGCCGCGGCCGCCCCGCCGCGCCGCCGGATCCGCGCCCGCGTGATGCAGCCGACCTGGATCAGACCGCGAGACGATGCCCCGCCGCGCTGTCGGCCCCGCCGCGGCCCCGCCGCCGCGCCGCCCCGCCCGCGGAACCCTACCAGGCGGTGCGGGTCGCGACCTCGGTGATGCCCTGGGCCTCCAGCCAGCGCTCGGCGTCGATGGCGGCCTTGCAGCCGTCCGCCGCGGCGGTCACGGCCTGCCGGTAGCGGTGGTCGTGGACGTCGCCGGCGATGAACACGCCATCCACCCTGGAGCCGGTCTCGTCATGGACGACGAGATAGCCCTTGTCGTCGACTTCCAGCCAGTCGCGGAAGACGGCCGTGTTGGGGGCATGGCCGATGGCGATGAACAACCCCTCGATGGGCATCTCGGCGGTATCGCCCGTGCGCGTGTCACGCAGCTTCAGGCCCTCCACCTTGGCGTCGCCCAGGACCTCGTCCACGGCGGTGCTCGTGTGGACCTCGATCTTCGGATGCTCGAGCGCCCGGTCCACCATGATCTTGCTCGCCCGGAACGCTTCACGCCGGTGGAGCAGGTGCACCTTGGAGGCGAAGCGCGTGAGGTACGTCGCTTCCTCGAAGGCCGTGTCGCCGCCGCCGACGACCGCGATCTCCCGGTCTCGGAAGAAGAACCCATCGCACGTCGCGCAGGCGGACACGCCCCGCCCGCGCAAGCGCGTCTCGCTGTCCAGGCCCAGCCACAGGGCGGAGGCGCCGGTCGCGACGATGACGGACTGCGCCCGGTACTCGACCCCGCGCGCCCAGATCCGGAACGGGCGGGACGAGAAGTCCACCCGCTCGACGTCCACGTCGACCAGCTTCGAGCCGAACCGCTCCGCCTGTGCGCGCATCGCGGCCATCAGTTCCGGCCCCTGGATGCCATCCGGAAAGCCCGGGAAGTTCTCGACATCGCTGGTCAGCATCAGCTGGCCGCCGGGCGTGGAGCCGGCCAGGACCACGGGCTCCAGGTTGGCCCGCGCGGCATAGATGGCTGCGGTCAGGCCGGCTGGCCCGGAACCCACGATGACGAGCTTGGCATCCACGCGCCCCTCCGCACTGGCGGACGTGGCGGGTCCGCCGGTCGTCGGTACCGGTGTGGCCTCGACCGGGGCATCGATCATCGAGATCGAGAATCCGCCGAAGGGGTTCGGCGTTCCGTTGGTGTCGTCTGGCATATCGCTCATCCTACCACGATTCGCATACTCCCTGGGGGTATCACGGCAGGGCGTGCAGAGCCGGCACCACGTCTCGGCCGGCACGTTCCAGGTCCTCACCACCGTGGAGGTCCTTGAGCTCGATGATGAGGTG
>Ga0307505_10002625_pt1 | contig 12279 bp, 11 predicted proteins | sample 23_S_MG_FD_202183 | JGI IMG/M metagenome (GOLD analysis project Ga0307505, IMG submission 202183) | Soil microbial communities from Populus trichocarpa stands in riparian zone in the Pacific Northwest, United States - 23_S | ecosystem: Environmental > Terrestrial > Soil > Riparian zone > Trees...
ATGTTCCTCTTTGCTGGCAGCCTGTTAATGCTGAAGGAAACACGAATGGCGACGGCGACGATAAATGAGGAGATGGATTTTACCTGGGAACTGGCGCGAAAGGTCGCCCCCGAAGACGTCGCGAGTAAATACGATAAGAAGGGAAAGATCAAAGGCAAACGTGAACCCAAAGTATCTAACACTCTTGGCGGCGAATGAGCTTGAGTCGCGGGTCGAAAAGCTCGAAGCACTGCTCGGGTCGTGTACCGTCTGTCCGAAGGATTGCGGCAACGACCGGCTCAACGACGAGATCGCCGCGTGTTATTCGGGCCGCCTGCCGATCGTCTCCAGCTACACCGCACACTTCGGCGAAGAGCCTGTGTTGAGCGGCACGCACGGCGCTGGGAACATCTTCTTCGGCAACTGCAACCTCCGCTGTGTTTACTGCCAAAATTATCAGATCTCTCAAACCTGGAAACAGCAGCGTAAGAACGAGGTGACGCACGAGCGACTCGCCGAGATGATGCTCGAACTGCAGGATCGCGGCTGCCACAACATCGGCTTCGTCTCGCCAACCCACTTCGCTCCGCAGATGGCAAGGGCTATTTTAATTGCGGCACAAAGTGGACTTCGCCTTCCGATCGTCTATAACACAAACGCCTACGATTCGGTTGAGGTGCTCAAGCTGCTCGACGGCATCGTCGACATCTATCTCCCCGATCTCAAATACGCAGACTCCGACGCGGGCTTTCAGTACTCGAAGGTCCGCGACTACGCTGTCCACGCGCGGGCCGCGATCAAAGAGATGCACCGCCAGATGGGCTCGGAACTTGTCTTCGACGGAACGCGGACGCCATCGTCCGCGAGTCAACCCATACTCAAACGCGGCCTCCTGATCCGCCTTCTCGTCCTGCCCAACGACATCGCCGGCCTCGAAGAAAACCTCCGCTGGATCCGCGACGAACTCGGCCCCCAAACCGCCGTCTCCCTAATGGCCCAATACTACGCCACCAACAAAGCCGCCACCGACGATCGCTACATCCTTCTCTCCCGCCGAATCTCGGAACGAGAATGGTTCCAAGCCGTCTCACTCCTCGAAGACCTCGGCATCGAAGAAGGCTTTATGCAGGAATACGAATCTGCGTCCTTTTATTACCGGCCGAATTTCGACGACGCTGACGAGCCGTTCAAGGATATACGTGATTTTCAGGTATAGGTAATTATGGAAAATGACAAAATACAGCTTTTTGAAGCAAAAAGCGTACGGACCCATTGGGACGGCGAGCAAGAAAAATGGCTTATCTCGATCATTGATGTTATAGAGGTCTTGACCGGAAACGATCGTCCGAGAAAATACTGGAACGACCTGAAAACCAAGCTGAGGAAGGAAGGAAGTGAACTGTCCGAAAAAATCGGACAGTTGAAATTGCCTGCCCCAGACGGCAAAATGCGGCTGACCGACGTCGCTGACACCGAGCAGATCTTCCGACTCATCCAATCGATCCCTTCGCCGAAAGCTGAACCGTTCAAACAGTGGCTTGCCCAGCTTGGACGAGAAAGGCTGGACGAAATGCAGGATCCGGAGCTTACGATCGACCGGGCTTTGGAGCAGTACCTAAAGCTGGGGTATTCCGAGAACTGGATAAATCAACGTCTCAAAAGCATCGAAATTCGTAAAGAGCTGACCGACGAATGGAAGCGTCGCGGAATGAAAGAAGGAATGCAGTTCGCGACACTGACGGACATAATCACTAAAACGTGGTCGGGCAAAACGACGAAAGAGTACAAGACGCTGAAAGGGCTGAAGAAAGAAAACCTTCGGGACAACATGACCAATACCGAGCTTATCCTCAATATGCTTGCCGAAGCCTCGACCAAAGATATTTCCCGGGCTACCGAGCCGAAAACCTTCGACGAAAACCAACACGTAGCTCAACAGGGCGGCAACGTTGCCAAGGTCGCAAGATTGGAGCTTGAAGCGAAAACTGGAAGAAAAGTAGTCAGCGAATTGAATGCAAAGAAGGCGTTGAGTAGCCTCTCAAAGAGACAGGAATGAACACCGGAAACGACGCACCAAACTTCACACTCACAGACGGCGATGGGAACGATTGGACGCTGAGCGATCATGGCGGGAAGACGGTCGTGCTGTTGTTCTATCCCGGTGACAACACACCGGTGTGTACGGCGCAGTTGTGCTCGGTGCGGGATCATTGGTCGGAGTATCAGGCGACGGGCGCCGAGGTCGTCGGCATTTCAACGGACTCGGTCGAATCTCACAAGGGATTCGCCGAGAAAAACGAACTTCCGCTGCGGCTGCTCTCCGATCCGGACCGCAAAGTATCGACCGCCTACGACATGAAATCCTGGCTGCCGGGCCGGAATGCTCGCGGCGTAGTGGTGATCGATAAGGAAGGCAAGGTCGCGTATCACAATGCCCAGCCGCTGAGCCTGTTTCGTCCGGCGGACGACGACGTGATTGCGGCGATCAAGAAAGCAGCGTGACGAACATTGGAAAAACAGTAGCTGGAATCATAGCGGTCATCGGATGGGCTTCGCTGGTCCTGCAGTTCGTGCTGCACATGACCAACCCGGTGGTGCCGGAGCCGACTTTGCTCGAGAGGTTCGTTCGCTTTTTCAGCTACTTCACAATAACTACAAACATCCTCGTCGCTGCGACTCTGACCGCGATCGCTTTCGTTCCGGAGACGAGATTGGGCCGGTTCGTGTCGAAATCGTCGACACAGGCGGCGGTCGCCTCATACATCACGATCGTCGGTTTGGTTTACAGCCTCTTCCTGCGGAACGTGTGGGCGCCCGTGGGATGGAATGCCGTTGCCGACCACGCCCTGCATGACGTAATGCCGGTGCTCTATGTCCTGTTCTGGCTCATCTTCGCACCAAAATCGGGCATCGGGTGGAGCGATCTCGGTAAATGGCTGATCTATCCGATCATCTACATCATCTATTCGCTCGTCCGCGGAGCGTTCGCGGCTTGGTACCCGTATTGGTTCGTTGACGTGACTCAGTTGGGCTATCCGGCCGCGCTGACAAATACGGGCTTCGTGCTGATCGGATTCGCGGTCTTCGGATCTATCTATCTCGGCTTGTCGAAGGTGCTCGCAGGCAGAAATACGAATAACTAACTCCTGCCGCTCGTGGTAAAATTCGGATATGGGATTATTTGGTGACAAGTTCAAATGCGGCCGCTGTGGCAAGAAGACCGAACCGATCGGCTACGCACCGGTCCCGACGGAATTGGGTGCAAAGATCGGCGAAGAGATGTGCAAAGAGTGTTGGGCGGAATGGCAGAAGAAGCAGATGCAGCTCATCAATCACTTCGGCCTTGACGTGTCGAAACCTGAATCGCACGAATATCTGTTCGATAACATGAGGATCTTCTTCTACGACGACGGCAGCGGCCTTGCAACGATTGATACCTCAAAAGAAGGTAGCGTTAATTGGTAACCGTTGGCCTTGGACCTTGGACTTATCGAACTTTGACCCGCGTAAACGATGCTGCTCGAAAACTTCCGCCTCATTAATGAAGAGTTCTACGTGGAACAACTTCTGCCCGAGCAGATGGATTCGTTGTGGGCGAACGGCTGGCGGCATTTCGGGACACATTTTTTTCGATACAACGTCGGATTTCTGATCGATGACCTTCGGTTCGTGCTGCCGCTACGCATTCGTCTTGCCAACTTCAGCTTTTCCAAGAGTCAGCGTCGCATTCTGCGGCGAAACGAAGACCTTGATGTCGCGGTGCGTCCCATATGCATCGACGAAGCAAGCGAGGTCCTCTTTCACCGCCACAAGACCCGCTTCGATCACGCAGTTCCCGAGTCTATCTTCAACTTCATCTCCGCTCGGCCGGACGCATCGCCGTGCGAGGCAAAAGAGATCCGCGTGACGGAGAACGAACGCCTTCTCGCGGTCAGCTACTTTGATGTCGGCAGCAACTCGACCTCCGGCATCTACGCTATGTTCGAGCCGACGATAACCGACAGAAGCCTAGGCATCTTTACGATGCTGAAAGAGATCGAGTATTCGATCGACACCGGCCGCGAATTCTATTATCAGGGCTACGCCTATCAGGGCCCGTCATTCTACGACTACAAAAAACGCTTCCGCGGTACGGAAGCGTTCGATTGGAATTACGATTGGTTTTCGTACGACGGCTCCTGATTTTAACCGATCACATTTAGCTCGGCCGGAAGTGTTGGGATCTCAGGCCGTGCCGGATGGCTTTGGTTCAAGGCAGCTTCGAACGCCTGGGCCATGAACTTTGGATCGGTGATCTCGACGTAACGCTCGGTCTGTTCGGGCGTCATCACTTCGAGCATAAACGTGTCCTCCAGCCACACCTCAACCAACTGAAACAATCCACCGCCGCGATTGCATACAAGCACCCGCCAGCCTTCGCGTTTCGCAAGGTCGCGGATCTCTTCGATGCTCTTTTTCGTGCTGATGTTTAGGTGCGTCGCCACATAGCGCGGAATGAATTCCGACTTGACGAACTGCGCCTCGAACTCTTCGGTTGCCGCGTTCAGATCGTTCTCGTCCGGCAGGCCTTCGCCGGGAACCAGGATCGTACCGGCCGGCGTGATCTCGACCGCCGTGCCCTTGCCGTCGTTCGCCAATACAAAGAATGAACCGGGAGCCGGCGGGAACGGATAAACGATGCCGTCCCAAAGCTCGGCCAAAAAATTCGCGACCCGCTCGGGTTCATTAGCTGCGATAGAAATATGATTGATCATTGCAATAGTGCTCCTCACGTATAAATGCTCGGGAAATCTCCCCGCACCTGATACGCGAATACGGTCGGCTGGATGTATCAGGCCGGAGCGGAACAAATGGTGAGCAAAGGTGTCTAATGTGATGGAGATCAACATGGACATTCTGGAGGGGATCAAGATCGCGAGCCCGTGTTCCGCCGACTGGAACGAAATGTACGGTGATGAAAACCGCCGCTTCTGCGGACAGTGTCGGTTGAATGTCTACTACCTTCCCGGCATGCCCAGCAAAGAGGTTGAAGATCTCTTGTTGAGATCCGAAGGCCGAATCTGCGTCAGGCTCTATGAGCGTTCTGACGGTACGTTTATCACTGAGAACTGCCCGGTCGGGCTTGCGGCGGCACGGTTGAAGGTTAGACGCATCGCAACGGCCGCGGTTTCTCTCGTCGCAAGTTTCTTGATCGGCGTCGGAGCCGGGCGCCTAGTGAATGGCCCGACGCCTGAGAGTCCCACGATCTCCACACCGTCTCCGCCTGCTCCTAAGAAGGAAGAAAGGCCAAAGATCTCATTCGGCGGAATGGTCGCTAATCTTGACGAGATCAAAGCGGAGATCCTTCACAGCCAGGACGCGGCTTAGAGTGTCTTGGTCCACGCAATATACTTCTTCGAATCGAATTTCTTCCCCGTGCTGCCGCTGGTCATATAGCGGATCGTGCCGAAGACATCGCGCTCCATCCACGGGCGGTCGTGCTTGCCGAAGCACCAGAGGATGCCGGCGTATGAGTTCGGGTTGCGGCCGTCGAGACAGTATTTATTGTTGAGATGGACGAGCGTCTCGAACGCGACTTCGTACGACGGCGACCACGCGATCACATTCTTGCCCCACAGCATACGCACGTAATTGTGCATCTCACCGGTCTCGACCATCTCGCGTTGCGCGGCGTTCCAAAGTTCGTCGTGAGTCTCGCCTGTCTCTAGCTGTTCGGGTGTGTAGATGAACTGCCTCTCGTCGCCCACGTGTTCGCGCATCGTTTTGTGAACCCATGCGGGCAACGCCTCGAGCGAATCGTACTTCGGATTGTGCCGCGTCATGTTGTACGAAAGTTCGCGGCGGACGATGAGCTCTTCAAGATACGCGTCCTTCGATTCCTGCGGAGCGTCCGCGTCCTGCACCGCGAGTGCGATCTCGAGCGGCGATAGAAAACCGAAGTGCAGATACGACGACAGCCGCGAAGACCCGTCGCGGTCCGGTTTGCTGCGGGCCTTGTCGTAATCGGGCAAGATCGCCTCGACAAACTTCGCGAGCCGCTTCCGCCCATTTGCCGTCCCGCCGTGATAGACGTTGGACGGCTTCACAGAATGATAGATGTCGCATTCAGATACGAGCGACGCGATGTTGTCCGAGGTGACGATCGTCTCCGGACAATCGACTTCAAGCTTCAAAGAACCGATCTCAACCGATTCCTCAACAAACGGCTTCAGGTAGTTCGGCAGCAGCTTATTGATCTTCGGCCTGATGGTATACGCCGCATACTCTTCCTTGTCGAACTTCGACATCGGCACGATCCCATTCGAATCGACGGCGTGAACCGGAATCTCCGCACGCTCCGCGATCCGTCGGTTGTGGCCGGGAATGATGAAGCAGGGAAAATCGTCGGTGACGATCAACGCGGCATCTTTCGCGAGCGCCGCGACCGTGTTCTTCGGCGACAATTCATCTTTCTGCAGATAGAAAATGTAACGAATGCCGAGCCGCTCAAACTCTTTCCGCTTCTCCTCAACGCCCTCAAGAATAAACGTATGCAGCCGGTCGCTCGCCCACGGGTAGGAATATTTCAACTCCTCATAAACCACCAGCGGCAGCTTCAGCTCATTCGCCTTCCGTATCGCCCAGATCAACGCATGGTTATGCGACGTTCGCTTGAACATCTGCATCCAATAAAGAACATACCGCCCATTCGTGTTCGTTTCCTTATCGTTCAAGTGAACGACTCTTTCGTTGATCCGCATTCGTTCGTATTATAAGTGTTGTACACCGCCGAGACGCAGAGACGCCGAGGTCAGAACCGCCTGCGTAAGCGGGCGGCCAGTTCGCAGACGACACACAAGCACAATGATAATGAAACACCGCTACGTCCATACATTCGCTACAAAAGCCCATTTGGTTTTCCTCCTCTGCGTCCTTTGCGGCCTCTGCGTTAAAAGCAACGCCCAAACATTCACTCAACTCCACCCCGGCGTCGAGTACGCACAAGTCGATCACAAGCTCGGCGCCGATCCGGTGAAGATCAATCTCCTGCGGCTCGATCTCACCAAAGTCCGCCTCGACGTCCACCACGCCCTCGACAAAGCTATCGGCCTCGAAACCACTTCATCCATCGCCAAACGCAAAGGCGCCGTCGCCGCGATCAACGCCGGATTTTTTCGGTTGGATAAGAGTTCCTGGGCCGGTGAGAACGTAGGACTGTTGCATATCGACTATCGACTCGTAAGCGAACCTTCTCAGAACCGAACGTCTCTTTTGATCTCAAACTTACCAACGATAACGCTTACCGGTTTCGGACGGCCGGACGGAGGACTCACTTTTAACGAGAGCCAATTTCCCCTAAGCGTCAATCGGGAGCTCAAGAAGAGTGACATTGTTGTTTACACACCGGAATTTGGCGAGTCGACCTTAACCCCACGAGGGACAACTGAAATTGTCTTAAACAATTGTCGAAAATTTTGCCGTTCTATTGAACGCAAGGAGAATGCTGGGGACAGTCTGATTCCGGCGGGAGGTTATGTCATTGCGATCGGGAGCGGTCCAACCGCGGATCAGACCCGCTTCATAGGCACGCTCGTGAATTCGAAATTATTCTGGCCGCAAAGCCTCCTGAGTGGCATCATGGACGCGCTTCCGTATGCAGGGAAGAAATTCGCTCCTGAAGATGCGGTGGCTGGCGTTCCCCAACTCATCAAAAACGGCAAGATCGACATCACCTGGGAGCAGGAGAAAGCGAGCAAGGCATTTGTCGAGACGCGGCATCCGCGAACCGCGGTTGCCAAACTCAAGGACGGCAAGTTTCTGATGATGACGGTCGATGGGCGCCAGCCGGGCGTGAGCGTCGGGATGTCGCTGCAGGAATTGGCGGAATATCTTTTCTCGCTCGGAGCGGTCGATGCGATGAACCTCGACGGCGGCGGATCGACGACTATGTTTCTCGACGGCAAGGTCGTCAACACACCATCCGACAAAGAAGGCGAACGAAAAGTAGGCGACGCCATCGTGGTCACTTTGCGCAAGCCAGCGAAGCGCTAACAACCTCGTTGCCTCCTCCGCGGATTTGCGTGAGAAAATTCTCGTGCCCTAACCCGGCCAGTGACTTGTACACGAAATCGTGTAATGACACGGCATTGCATCTATGGTATTCTCGCCAAGGCGGCCGGGTGTAAACCCGGCCCGTTCTATTTAGACTTATGGGTGTCCCGCCTGTCCGAAAAAAGGAACCATTTGTCGGAATTTGTCCGACAATGTCGGAAATTGTAATACAGTTCGGCGAACGGCGACGGAAGCGGATCCTGCTAACCGCTGCAATGACACCATTTACGATTTGGCCGTCTCCATCAAAAGTGTGCGCGCACGTGGGACAGTGGGACGGGACACTTTCGACCTTCGAGCGACCGATTTCCGACGTGCGAAAAGCTATGGTAACGTTCGCTATCAACTCAACGCCTCAACTTATGAAAAGAATATTCGTCGTATTCCTCGTCGTTGTTTCTCTGTTCGGCGTAATGCACGCCCAGCGAAAGTCGATATCCTCGGTCGTCGACAAGCTGCAAAAGATCGACGGCTACGTGCCGGTCTATTTCAACCCGGACGACGGCAAGGTCTATCTTGAGATCTCGCGGCTGAACACGGAGTTTCTCTATCTCGTCAGCCTGCCGACCGGCGTCGGCTCGAACCCGATCGGGCTCGACCGAGCTCAACTTGGCCCGACGCGGCTCGTGCATTTCGAGCGTTCGGGAAACAAGCTTCTGCTCGTTCAGCCGAACTACGATTTCCGAGCCACCGGCGATGCGAAACAGAAGAAGTCGGTCGAAGAATCCTTTGCACGTTCGGTGATCTGGGGATTTAAGATCGAAGCATACGACGGTGATAAGTTTCTGGTCGATGCGACGAATTTCCTCGTCCGCGATGCTCACGGAGTTGCGGATAGATTGAATGGCGCGCGTCAGGGTAACTTCAGCTTTGACGAAAGCCGTAGCGCGATCTATCTGCCAAACACGAAGGGCTTTCCAAAGAACACCGAGGTCGAAGCAACCGTCACGCTCACGTCGAATTCCGAACCCGGCAATCTAGTTGATCAGGTAACGCCGACCGGTAAGCACGTCACCGTCCGCCAGCGGCATTCGTTCGTCGAACTGCCGGACGACGGCTACAAACCGCGCAAGTTTGACCCGCGAACCGGTGCGATCCCGATGCGGTTTTACGATTATGGAACCGACATCAACGAAGACCTCGAAAAGCGCTGGATAATTCGCCATCGCTTGCAGAAGAAAGATCCGAACGCGGTGATGAGCGAACCCGTTAAGCCGATCATCTACTACGTCGACAACGGCGCGCCGAAGGCGATCCAGGACGCGTTGATCGAAGGCGCAGCATGGTGGAACCAGGCGTACGAGGCCGCCGGATTTCGAAACGCGTTTCAGGTCCGGGTGCTGCCGCCTGACGCCGATCCAATGGACGTTCGCTACAACGTCATCAACTGGGTCCACCGAGCGACGCGCGGGTGGTCGATCGGTTCGAGCGTCGTCGATCCGCGAACCGGCGAGATCTTGAAAGGCGACGTCACGCTCGACTCGCAGCGGGCTCGACAGGATTTTCTGCTCGGCGTTGGAATGATGCCTGCCTATGCGAACAACTCGTTCGCCTGCGAGTTCGGAATGATGCCGGACGTCGAGCATCTTGCTCCTGATGCCGACGAGATCCGTTCGATGTCGTACGCCCGCATCCGACAACTCTCGGCTCACGAGGTCGGCCACACGCTCGGCTTCTCGCACAACTTTGCCGCGAGCACGTACGACCGCGGATCGGTTATGGATTACCCGGCTCCGATGGTGGAAATAAAGAGCGGCAAGCTCGATTTCTCGAACGCGTATGCCGTCGGCATCGGTTCGTTCGACAAGTTTTCGACCATCTATTCCTACGCTCAGTTTCCCGCCGGTGCGAACGAGGACGCTGAACTCGACAAGATCGTTCGTGACGGCATCGCGGCAGGGATGCTCTACATTTCCGACAGCGACGCTCGCCCCGCCGGAGCCGCGCATCCGCTCGCGAATCTCTGGGACAACGGGCCCGATTCGGTCGCGATGCTGAAGCACGAGATGCAGGTCCGCCGCATCGGCCTCGATCAGTTCGGTGTCCGCAACATCCCGCAGGGCGCGCCGATGTCCGAGCTTGAGCGAACTTTTCTGCCGCTTTATCTGCATCATCGATATCAGCTCACTGCGGCAGCGAAAGTGATCGGCGGCGTGAACTATTCCTATTCAGTTCGCGGTGTGAACGGCCCGAATCCGCAGACAGTTGCGGAACCAGTTCCTGCGGCACGCCAACGCGAAGCGCTCAGCGCGGTCCTTGCTACGCTCGATCCCCGGGAGCTGGCGATACCCGAGAACGTGCTTCGCCTCATCCCGCCGACCGCGTACGGCTACGGTTCGGGCCGATCCGAGAATTTCGCGAAACGCACATCGCCGATGTTCGACCCGATCGGTGCAGCCGAGATCGCCGCTGATCTTACCGTCAGTTCACTGCTGGAACCGAATCGTGCGGCGAGAACGATCGACCAGAACATGCGCGATCGAACGAGCCCGCATTTCCGAGAAGTTGTTGATTCGTTGATGAAGGCGACGTGGCAGTCGGCCATTCCAGCGTCGGCCGATCAGCAGGCGATACAGCGAGCAGTGCAAATGGTCGCCCTCAACAAGCTGATGGATCTCGCGTCGAATGTGAATGCACGCTCGCAGGTTCGTGCGGTCGCGACGGCGATACTTCGCGACTTGGCGACGTCCTTGAAGAGGATCCCGGCTGTTGGGCATGCCGGCGACCATCGTCGGATGGCCGTCGACGAGATAGAGCGCTTCCTCGCACGTCCGTCGGAATTCCAGCGACCGCCGAGCCCGCTCGCGACACCGCCGGGCGACCCGATCGGAAACTAAGTTTATGCACAAGTACCGCTTCTTTCTTCTCGCAATATTCCTCTCTGCCTCCGCCGTCCGGGCTGATGTGCTCGATGATCGCATCCGTTCGATCATGGCGGAGCGGCACATTCCCGGAGCCGCGGTTGCCGTCGTTCGGAACGGAAAGGTTGTGCGGATGAAGGGATACGGCGTCGCGACCCTTGAGTTCAACGTGCCAGTGACGACCGAGACCGTGTTCGAGATCGGCTCGGTCTCGAAACAGATGACGGCAGCCGGGATAATGCTGCTCGTACAAGACGGCAAGGTCTCGCTCGATGAAAAGGTCTCGCGATATCTGCCGAACACACCTGAGTCGTGGAGCAATGTTACCGTGCGCCATTTGCTCACGCATACGTCCGGCGTAAAGAGCTATACGTCGCTCGGCGGTTTCGGATTGTCCGAGCGAATGACGATCACCGACTTCATCAAAAAACTTTCGCCGCATCCGCTCGAGTTCACACCCGGCGAACGCAACATCTATTCGAACAGTGGATTCAATTTGCTTGCGTACATTATCGAAACGCAAAGCGGAAAAAAGTATATGGATTTTATGCGCGAGCGGATTTTTGCTCCGCTCGGAATGACGAAGACCGGCGATCGCGATCCGCAGTTTGTCATTCCATTGCGCGCGAATGGATACGAATGGCGCCAAGATCGCTACAGCGGACGCGATGGAGATCTTACTGACTTGATGGGCGCGGGTTCGATCGTCTCGACGATCAACGACATGACAAAGTGGGAAGCCGCACTTCGCGGCGATAAACTTTTGAACGCGCAAAGTAAGAAAGAGATCTGGACGCAGTTCACATTCAACAACGGAAAATCGTCTCCATACGGCCTCGGCTGGCGCATCTCCGACGTGCGCGGAAACAAGCTGATCGCGCACTCCGGACAGACCGCCGGCTTTGGTGCGGCGATCCAGCGCTACGTCGATAGTGACGTGACCGTGATCGCGTTGACGAACCTCGGCGAGTTAGGAATGGGCACGTTGATCGCAATCGCATCGGCGAAGCACTACGTTCCGAAACTATCGTTAAGGGCAGTAAATACCGTAGTTTCAGGCGATGCGACGGTTCTCGGAAGTATAGAAACAGCGCTTCGCGGACGGTTCGCAAGAACGCACGACACGACACTCTTCACAACATCTGCATCGCAATCGCTCACCTCAAGGCGCGCGAAGAATCTGGATGAGCGACTCTCGAAATTTGCGCCGGTCACGCGCGTGAAATTTGTGAAGCGAGAGACTGTCGACGCACGCGATACGATTACCGCGATCGTCGAAACAGCGAAAAGAATTTTTCTTTGGCGCGTTGTTGTCGATGAGAATGGAAAGATCGTCGCGATGGATCTC
>Ga0307505_10002626_pt1 | contig 12275 bp, 11 predicted proteins | sample 23_S_MG_FD_202183 | JGI IMG/M metagenome (GOLD analysis project Ga0307505, IMG submission 202183) | Soil microbial communities from Populus trichocarpa stands in riparian zone in the Pacific Northwest, United States - 23_S | ecosystem: Environmental > Terrestrial > Soil > Riparian zone > Trees...
GAAGCCGTGCTGCGCGAACTGAAGCGCGGCGGGCAGGTGTACTTCCTGCACAACGAGGTCGAGACCATCGAGAACCGTCGCGCGCGGCTGGTCGAGCTGCTGCCCGAAGCACGCATCGAGATCGCGCACGGCCAGATGCCCGAGCGCGACCTGGAGCGCGTGATGCGCGACTTCTACCAGCAGCGCTTCAACGTGCTGCTGTGCACGACGATCATCGAGACAGGCATCGACGTGCCCACCGCCAACACCATTGTCATCCATCGCGCCGACAAGTTCGGGCTGGCGCAACTGCACCAGCTGCGCGGTCGGGTCGGCCGCTCGCACCATCAGGCCTATGCGTATCTGATGGTGCCCGACGAGGGCGGCCTGACCAAGAACGCCGAGAAGCGGCTGGAAGCCATCCAGAACCTGGAGGAGCTGGGTTCCGGTTTCTACCTGGCGATGCACGACCTGGAGATCCGCGGCGCCGGTGAGGTGCTGGGCGAAAACCAGAGCGGCAACATGCAGGAGGTGGGCTTCGACCTGTACACGCAGATGCTGAACGCAGCGGTGCGCGCGCTGCGCTCGGGCCGCGAGCCCGATCTGCTGGCGCCGCTGGCCGCGGTCACCGAGATCAACCTGCACGTGCCGGCGCTGTTGCCGCCGGACTACGTCAACGACGTGCACCAGCGGCTGTCGATGTACAAGAAGCTCGCCAGCACCGACGACGAGGACGCGCTGATCGGTCTGCAGGAGGAACTGGTCGACCGCTACGGCAAGCTGCCCGAAGCGGGCCGAGCGCTCATCGACACGCATCGGCTGCGGCTGGTGGCCGAAGGGCTGGGCGTGAAGAAGATCGATGCGTCGGCCGATGCGATCGTCATCCAGTTTTTGCCCGATCCTCCGTTCGACACCGCGAAGCTGATCGCGCTGATGCAGCGATCGAAGACCATGCGGCTGGCCGGGCCCGACCGGCTGCGCATCGACGAGAAGCTGCCCGCGCTGGATGCACGCCTCGCGCGGCTGCGCGAGGTTTTCAAGGCACTCGGCTAGCAGGCATTGCGGCCCTTAAACTCCGCCCCGCCATGAAAGACCTGATCATCCAGGGCCCGACGCTGGGCAGCGAAGCGCTGGACACCTTCAAGGTGGTTGCACGCCCCGAGCGCATTCGCGTAAAGGGCAACGCGGCACGGTGCAGCAGCGTCGAAGACGACGTCGAGACACGCAAGGCCGTACGCGCGCTGGCCGACTACTGGAAGTTCGACTGGGCCTTCGTAGATCCGGCTGCGCGGCTGGCCGACTATCGGCTGCTGGCGATGGACATGGACTCCACGCTGATCACCATTGAAAGCCTGGACGAGGTGGCGGCGCTGGCGGGCTGCGGCGAAGCCGTGGCCGCGATCACCGAGGCGGCGATGCGCGGCGAGATCGCCGACTACAAGGAGAGCCTGCGCCAGCGCGTCGCTCTGCTGGCCGGTGTCGACGCAGGCCTGCTGCAGCGTGTGTACGACGAAAGGATGCAGCTGAACCCCGGCGCGCAGGCGCTGATCGCCGGCTGCAAGGCTGCCGGCCTGCGCACGCTGCTGGTCACAGGCGGCTTCGGGTTCTTCACGCAGCGCATGCAGCAGCGGCTGGGCCTGGACGCCGTGCGCTGCAATGAACTGGAGATCGTCGACGGCCGTCTGACCGGCCAGGTTACCGGCCCGGACGGCAGCGACATCATCGACGCGCAAGGGAAGGCGCAGGCGCTGCGCGACGAGTGCGCGCTGCTCGCCTGCCCCACCGCTCGCGCGATCGCGATCGGCGACGGCGCCAACGACCTGGCGATGATGGCACTGGCCGGCATCTCGGTTGCGTGGCGCGCGAAGCCGGTGGTACGCGAGCAGGCGACGTATGCGCTGGACCACGCGCCGCTGGACGGCGTGCTCGCGTGGTTCGGCGACACCGGCCCGGCCTGATCCTTCGGACGGATCCGCGGTGGCCCGCCGACACCTGACCCGCTTCGCGTGGTTGTCCATCGCAGCGGCGCTGGCGACCATCGCGATCAAGACCGGCGCGTGGTGGCTGACCGGCTCGGTGGGTCTGCTGTCCGACGCATTGGAGTCCGTCGTCAATCTCGTGGCGGCCGGCATGACGCTGTGGATGCTGACGCTGTCCGCGCGGCCCGCCAGCGACGAGTACGCATACGGTTACTCGAAGGCCGAATACTTCTCCAGCGGCCTCGAGGGCGCGCTGATCTTCGCGGCCGCGCTGGCCATCGCGTGGGTGGCGGTAGAGCGGCTGCTGCATCCGCAGCCGCTGACGCGCATTGACCTGGGCGTCGCGCTGTCGCTGGTGGCCAGCGTCATCAACTTCGTGGTGGCGCGCGTGCTGCTGGGTGCCGCGCGGCGCTACCGCTCGATCGCGCTGGAAGCCGACGCCAGGCACCTGATGACCGACGTCTGGACGTCGGTGGGCGTGGCCATCGCGGTCGGCCTGGTGGCGCTGACCGGCTGGCCGATGCTGGACCCGCTGATCGCGCTGGCGGTGGCCGCCAACATCGTGGTGACCGGCTTCTCGCTGGTGCGTCGCTCGGCCACCGGCCTGCTGGACCGTGCGATCCCGCCCGAACAGCGCGCGGCGATCGAGGACATCCTCGGCGCACTCGCGCCGCGCGGCATCGCGTTCCACGCGCTGCGCACGCGCGCTGCCGCCGGACGATCGTTCGTGTCAGTGCATCTGCTGGTGCCCGGCGGGTGGAGCGTGCACCAGGGTCACGACATCGCCGAGGAAGTCGAGCGCGCGATCGCCGCCGCCGTTCCCGGCGCCGCCGTGTTCACGCACGTCGAGCCGCGCGAAGATCCGGCGTCGTATGAGGACATCGATCTGGACCGGAACTAGAGAGAGCGCCCACGCGCGCATTTCTCCGCACAGCTGCTCCGACCCGCGCTAACCTGCGCCCTCGCGATCCGCGACCGGGAGGCAAAGATGCTGGGGCTGACGACGTTGGGAACCATCCACACCGCGATCAGCCTGGTCGGCCTGGTCGCCGGCTTCGTTGCGTTGTGGCGCTACAAGGAGATCTCCACCCGGTCCACCGCGGGCATGGTGTTCTTCATCGGCACGCTGCTGTCGGCGCTGTCGGGCCTGGGCATCTTCCAGCACGGCGGCTTCGGCAATCCGCACGTGCTGTCGATCGTCACGCTGATCGTGCTGATCGTCGCGCTGGTGGCGGACCGCGCCGGGTGGTTCGGCCGGCTGTCCGGCTACGTATCGCGCATCGGCTATCTGCTGGCGCTGTTCCTGCACTTCATCCCCGGCACCGTGGAGACGCTGACGCGGCTGCCGCGGGGCGCGCCGTACCTCAGCCATCCGGAGGACCCGCGCGCGTTCCCCATCATTGGCACATTCTTCGCGATCTTCGTGGTCGGAGCCGTGTGGCAGTTCCTGAGGACGCGGCACGCATCAGTGCGTCTGTCCGCGCCGTAGGCGGGCGTCAGTCACTGCTGCGCAGGGATTGCCGGTACGCCTCGATCTGCGGCGCGATCGCTTCGCGCCGCGCGAGACTTTCCGCCGGCCACACCTTCTCGCGCTCGTAGTACTCGCTGAATGCAGGCGCGCCTTCCGGTATCACCACCCATGGCTGCTTCGATGCCGTGAAGATGTGCACGCCGGGCGGCAGAAGATCCGGATCGTCCAGCGTTCCCACACGCACGAACTTGACGATGGGGCCGGATCCCGCATAGTGACTCCAGACGGCCACGCGGCAACGCGGACAGCGCGCGATCTTGTGGCCCAGACCGCTGTCCGACGGCGTGTCCACGACCTCGGGTTCGACGCCCAGATTCGTGACGCGGTCCGCTTCGATCATGGCATTCAGCGCAAACGACGCGCCGGTTTCGCGCTGGCACCAGCGGCAATGGCAGCAGTGGACGATCAGCGGCGCGGATTCCAGGCGATAGCGCACCTGCCTGCAGTCGCAGCCGCCTTCGGCGGAAAACGCCTCGACGGCGCTCATGCACCGGGTGCCTTCCTGCGCCCGCGCTGGTCGATCCATACACGCTCGTCGCCCGTGTCCACGTGCACGAAGCCACGGCCCACGTAGAAGCCGGTGCCGCCCTGCCCCAGCAGGCTCGCCATGCCGGCGAGCTTCACCGATGTGACACCCGGCACCGAGATGTCGGCCGCCTGTCCAACGACGTGACGCGAGTTCAGCGCCGCGCCTTCGGTGGCCCTGTTGGTGCGGCTGGTGCGATAGCCCGAGTGCAGCACGATGGGCTGGTCGACGCCACCGTGTGCGAGCCATGCCTGCAGGCCCGCCAGCGTGTCCAGCAGGCCGCGGTCCATCGTGAACACGCGATCGGCCTGCAGGTCACGCAGGATCCAGCAGATCTTCAGGTACTCGTCGTCGTTGCGGCCCTTCGCTGCCGTCCAGTACGTCGCGCGCAGTTCCTCGCTGCCGCGGCGCAGCCACAGCGTGCGGCGTTCGCTGACTAGCTCGGCGATACGCGGGTCGATGGTCTTCGGCGCGGGCCGCGACGCAGCCTGGGCCCAGAGCCTGGGCGCGTGCACCGCCCCGCAGACGCAGCACGCCGCGGCCGCCAGCAACCGCCGCCGACCGCGAATCGCGAGCCCGTCGTCGGCTGCCGCGGCCATCGACGCCTCGCGTCAGACGCGCTCGAACACCGCGGCGATGCCCTGCCCGCCGCCGATGCACATCGTCACCAGCGCGCGGCGGCCGCCGATGCGCTGCAGTTCATACAGCGCCTTGGTCGTGATGATGGCCCCGGTCGCTCCGATCGGGTGGCCCAGCGAGATGCCGCTGCCGTTCGGATTGACCTTGTCGGCCGGGAAGCCCAGGTCCTTGGCCACCGCGCAGGCCTGCGCGGCGAATGCCTCGTTCGCCTCGATGACGTCGATGTCCGCGATCGTCAGCCCCGCGCGCTGCAGCGCCTGCTTCGACGCAGGCACCGGCCCGATGCCCATGATCTTCGGATCCACGCCGGCGTGACCGTAGGACACGAGGCGCGCCAGCGGCTTCAGGCCCCGCTTGTCGGCCATCCCGCGCTCCATCAGCACCACGGCGCCGGCACCGTCGTTGATGCCAGATGCGTTGCCCGCCGTCACCGTGCCGTTCTCCTTCGCGAACACCGGCTTGAGCTTCGCCATGTCGTCGAGGCTGGTGCCTTCGCGGAAGTGCTCGTCGGTATCGAACACCGTCGGGCCCTTCCTGCCCTTGATCTCGACGGGCACGATCTGATCCTTGAAGTACCCGGCCTTCGTCGCGGCCGCAGCGCGGCGATGGCTTTCCACGGCCAGCGCATCCTGCTGCTCGCGCGTGATGCCCCATTGCTTCGCGACGTTCTCCGCGGTTGCGCCCATGTGCACGACGTCGAACGGGTCGTGCAGCGCCCCCAGCATCATGTCGATGGCCTTGAAGTCGCCCATGCGCTGGCCCCAGCGCGCCGACGGCACGATGTACGGCGCACGCGACATGTTCTCGGCGCCGCCGCCGATCGCGATGTCGGCGTCGCCCAACTGGATGATCTGCGCAGCCGACACGATGGCCTGCAGTCCGCTGCCGCACAGGCGGTTCAGCGTCAGGCACGGCGTTGCCTGTGCGACCCCGCCGTTCAGCGCTGCGACGCGCGCGAGGTACATGTCCTTGGGCTCGGTGTTGACTACGTGGCCGAACACCACGTGGCCCACTTCGTCGCCGGCGACGCCGGCCCGCTTCAGCGCCTCGGCGACGACGATGGCGCCGAGTTGCGTGGGCGGCACGTCCTTCAGGCTGCCGCCGAACGTTCCTATCGCCGTGCGCACGGCGCTGACGATCACCACTTCGCGCATTGCTGTCTCCCGTGAGTCAATCACAAGTTGCTCCGCGGCCGTCGCTAGAAACGGCCGGTGATGCCGAGCATCCCCGCATACTGTGCTACGAAGTCGCTCTTCAGCGCCACCACGCAGCCGCCGGCGCACAAGAAATCCCCGGAGCTGTTGACCAGCGTGATGAACACCCTGCCCTCGGCCCGCAGCGCCACATTCTCCGTCAACGGCCAGTAGTAGCCGAGGCCCAGATTCAGCGATGGCCGCACCGCCGAGTCGTAGCCGGTATAGCTCGGCGAGAACTGCGTAAGGCCCAGTCCACCCGCGACGTAGCCGCCGTGCTGCCCGGGCTTTGTGCCGATGGGACCGTCGAAAAAGACGGTGCCACCCAGGTGCAGGTAACGCACCGTCATGTCGAAGGGCGCGACGCCGTTGCCCGGCTCCAGCGTCGTGGCCTGCTGCGCGTACATCAGCTGCACCTCGCGTCCGGCGTCCAGCACGTAGCCCGCGGCCAGCGCGAACATCCCGGTGCTCCTGATGCTGACGCTCGCATCGGTGGCAGCGTCGTAGATGCCGTCGCTGCCCATATAGCCCATGTACAACGTCAACGTCGTCTGGGCGGCTGCCGTGCGCGGCAGCGCCGCCGACGCAGCACCGATCAGCACGGCGAGCGCAGCGATGGCCAGCCGGCGAGGCACGGCTGCCCTCATCCCCAGTGACGCTTCCACACCGGCGCGACCTCGGGCAGGCGGTCGACCCGCTGCATCAGTGCCGCGAACGCGGGGTGCACGTCCTTCAGATAGTCACGCATCTTCCACCAGCGCGACACGTTGGCAAGATAGACGTCGCACACCGTCGGCCGCTCACCCAGCAGGAAACCTTTCTTCTGCGGAAAGGCGGCCGCGACGATGTCCCACGCAAGCTTCATGCGCGCAATGGCCGCGCGCTCGACGGCGCCGCGCGCCGCCGCGGACTTCGACGTGGTCCAGCGCGCCGGGTAGTCGGCGACGCCCACCGCCGTGTAGACGTTGGCTGCGGCGAAGTGCATCCAGCGCAGGCAGGTCGCGCGGTCGCGCGTGGACGGCGCGGGCACCCAGCCCGAAGGATGGCGTTCGAGCAGCGTCCACAGGATCGCGACGCTTTCGCTCAGCACCTCGCCGCCGGGCGTGACCAGCGTCGGCAGCTGCGCGAGCGGGTTGACGGTCTTCAGCTCCTCGAAGTACTCGCCGACCGGATCCGTCCACGGCGCGGCGTCCTTCAGCTCGTGCTCCAGGCTCAGCGCCCCCAGCATCACCTCGATGCTGGCGCCGCCGGAGCGCTTTCCGGTGTACAGCACGTACCTGGTCGTCATGCCAGCGTCCCGTGCAGGTCGTGCGCATCCGCCGACGTGATCTTCACGTCGACGAATTCGCCGGCCGCGAGCTTGCGGCGGCCATGCTTCACGTAGACCAGGCCGTCGATCTCGGGCGCGTCGGCAGCGGTGCGACCGGCGCTGACCGTGGCGCCCGCCTCGTCGAGCAGCACACGCTGCACGCTGCCGACCTTGGCCTGCAGCCGGCGCGCCGATATCGTTTCCTGCACCTGCATGAACCGCGCGCGGCGCTGCTCGCGCACCTCATCGGGCAAGGCGCCGGGCAGCGCGTTCGCCGCGGCGCCTTCGACCGGCGAGTACGCGAAGCAGCCGACGCGATCCAGCTCGGCCTCGCGCAGGAAGTCCAGCAGGTGCTCGAACTCCTCCTCCGTCTCGCCGGGGAAGCCGGCGATGAACGTCGAGCGGATCGTCAGTTCCGGGCAGATCGCGCGCCACGCGCGGATGCGCTCGATGTTGCGCTCGCCGGAGGCCGGCCGCTTCATCGCCTTCAGCACGCGCGGATGCGAATGCTGGAACGGCACGTCCAGATACGGCAGCACCCTGCCCTCGGCCATCAGCGGGATCACGTCGTCCACGTGCGGGTACGGATACACGTAGTGCAGCCGTACCCAGGCATCGTACGACTGCGCCAGTTGCCCGAGCTCGCGCACCAGTTCGTTCATGCGGGTCCGCACCGCGCGGCCGCCCACGAAGTCCAGCTTGTAGCGCGTGTCCACGCCGTAGGCGCTGGTGTCCTGGGAGATCACGAGGATCTCCTTCACACCCTGCCGCATCAATGCCTCCGCCTCACGTACAACCTGGCCGACGGGCCGTGACACGAGATCTCCGCGCATCGCCGGAATGATGCAGAAGCTGCAACGATGGTTGCAGCCCTCGGAGATCTTCAGGTACGCATAGTGGCGCGGCGTCAGCTTCACGCCGGCCGGCGGCACGAGATCGGTGTAGGGATCGTGCGGCTTCGGCAGGTGGCGGTGCACGTGATCCAGCACTTCGCCGGCCGCGTGCGGGCCGGTGACTGCCAGCACCTTCGGGTGCACCTTCGCGACCAGGTTCTGGCCGCCGTCCTGCCGCGCGCCCAGGCATCCGGTGACGATGACCTTGCCGTTTTCAGCCAGCGCCTCGCCGATCGCATCCAGCGACTCGGTGACCGCGGCGTCGATGAAGCCGCAGGTGTTGACGATGACGAGGTCCGCACCCTCGTAAGTGGGACTGGTCGCGTAACCCTCCGCACGCAGCTGCGTGATGATCAGCTCGGAGTCGACCAGGGCCTTGGGGCAGCCCAGAGACACGAAGCCCACCGACGGCGTGGTGGGCTGGGACCTAGGCTTGGCCGTGGCGCGCGGCGTAGCGCCGCGCGGCCAACTCGCGGCCGTGGCAGTCATGCCCGGCGCGGCCTCACTTCTTCTCGCCCGGGAAGCCCGGGAAGCCGGTGAACATCGAACGCGCCTGGTTCTGCATGTTTTCCTGCATCTGCACGAACAGGTTCTTGCTCTGCTCGATGTAGTTGGACATCATCGACTGGATCATCGGCGACTGCATGTTGACGAACTGCGTCCACATTTCGGGGCCGATCTTGTTGGATTCGTAGAACGCCTTGCTCTGCTCCGACAGCTTGCCCTGGATGTCGATGAACGCCTGGATGTTCTTCTCCAGGTACGAGCCCATCATGCCCTGCATCGCGTTGCCGTAGAAGCGGATCACCTGCGACAGCATCTGCGACGTGAACATCGGCATGCCGCCTGCTTCCTCCTCGAGGATGATCTGCAGCAGGATGGGCCGCGTCAGGTCTTCACCGCTCTTGGCGTCGATCACCTGGAAGTTCTCGTGCTCCAGCACGAGCTGCTTCACGTCCGCCAGCGTGATGTAGGTGCTGGTCTGCGTGTCGTACAGGCGGCGGTTCGGATACTTCTTGATCAAGCGTACTGCTGCGGCCATGGCTGTCCCTTGGTTATATGGGGCGCGTGTGCGCGGCGCCCGCGCATCGCGTCGTTGCGGCGGGCTTCCCCTAAGTATCTGTGGATTCTAGCGAATTTGACGCAGCGCAGCGTCGGACGAACCCTGAGGCGACGATTGGCCGCCGCCGCATGCATCTGCCAGAATTCCCGGTTCCACACTGGCGCTGGATTCCGATCGCCGGGCAGTCGTCAAAAAAGGAGACTCGATGCTGCGCAATATGTTCCCCTTGCTAACCTTGTTGGGCGTTGCCCTCGCATTCGGTTCGGCCGGCGCGTTGGCCGGCACCGTGACGGTCATCACGTCCTTTCCCAAGGAACTGACTGCCGCGTACAAGTCCGCGTTCGAGAAAGCCAACCCCGACATCAAGCTCGAGATACTGAACAAGAGCACGGTGGCCGGCATCGCGTTCGTGCGCGAAACGGCGGCGGGCCAGCGTCCCGACGTGTTCTGGGCATCCGCGCCCGACGCTTTCGAGGTGCTGAAGCGCGACAAGCTGCTGCTCGCCGCGCCCGACGTCGACAACAAGGCGATCCCGGCGAAGGTCGGCAACTACCCGATCAACGACCCGCAGGGCTACTACAAGGGCCAGGCGCTGGCGGGCTACGGCATCATGTACAACACGCGTTACCTGAAGGCGAACAAGCTGCCCGCGCCGAAGGAGTGGACCGACCTGCTGCATCCGCAGTGGTTCGGGCACGTCGCGATGACCGCGCCGTCGCGTTCCGGCACGATGCACCTGACGGTGGAAACCATCCTGCAGGGCGAAGGCTGGGACAAAGGTTGGAACCAGATCCTGCAGATGGCCGGCAACAGCGCGCAGGTTACCGAGCGCAGCTTCGGCGTGCCCGACGGCATCAACAACGGGCAGTTCGGCGCGGGCCCGGTCATCGACTTCTTCGGGCTCGCCGGCAAGAACTCCGGTTTCCCGGTCGAGTTCGTATATCCGGCCGTCACGTCGATCGTGCCAGCCAACATCGCAGTGATCGCCGGCGGCAAGAACACCGCCGAAGCCAAGCGGTTCGTGCAGTTCGCGCTGAGCCAGCAGGGACAGGAACTGCTGCTGCTGCCGGCGATCTCGCGACTGCCGGTGCTGCCCTACTCCGCGCTCGGCGGCAAGATTCCGGCCGGCTACCCGGACCCGCAGGTGATCGTGAAGCGCGCGAAGGTCAACTTCGACGCGGACCTTTCGGAAAGTCGCTATTCGCTCGTGCAGTCCATCTTCGATCAGACCATCACGTTCCGGCTGAAAGAATTGCAGGCGGCCACCAAGGCGATACAGACGGCGGAGGCGAAGCTTGCCGCCGGCGGCAAGCCCAATGCGCAAGCTTCTGACCTGATACGGCAGGCGCGCGAGCTCGCGTTCACGCCGGTCGTGTCCTCGTCGCTGGCCGCGCAGCCGGACTTCCAGAAGCTGTTCGCGGCCAACAAGAAGGAAGTCGCGGTGGCCAAGCAGATCACCGGGCTGGAGGAAAGCTGGAACCGCAAGGCGCGCGAGAACTACACCAAGGCCGCAGATCTCGCACAGCAGGCCGCAGCGCTGATCAGGTAATGCTGTCGGTTGCATCGCCGCGCTGCGCTGGCGCATCGACGTGAGCGCGGCAGCGGCAGAGGTGGCGCGGCCCACCTCCGGGCTTGCCGGGTCGCTGCGCACGCGCTGGAACGCATCGCCCGGCGCGCTGCTGGTGCTGGCGGCGATCGCGGCGTTCCTGATCGCGCTGCTGATCGTGCCGGTGGGCATGGTCTTCGTCACCGCGTTCCGCGACGGCGACGGCAGCTTCACGCTGGGGCACTTCGGCGCGTTCTTCGGCAACGGGCTGATGCGCGAGTCGTTCTACAACTCGCTGTACGTCGCCGTCGTCAGCGTGATCATCGCGTCGCTGATCGCCGTGCCGCTGGCGTATCTGACCGTGCGCTTCGAGTTCCGCGGCGCACTGCTGATCCAGACGCTGGGCGTGCTGCCGCTGGTGATGCCGCCCTTCGTCGGCGCGGTGGCCATGCAGCTGATCTTCGGCCGCTCGGGCTCGGTCAACCTGCTGCTCGAGGATCACTTCGGCTTCTCGCTGCCGCTGATGCAGGGCCTGACCGGCGTGATCTTCGTCGAGAGCCTGCATTACTTCCCGTTCATCCTGATGAACCTGGTGGTCGCGCTGCGCGCTATCGACGGCGCGATGGAGGAAGCGGCGCTGAACCTGGGGGCGCGCGGCTGGCGGCTGTTCCGCCGCGTCGTCTTTCCGCTGGCGATGCCGGGCTACATCGCCGGTGCCGCGCTGGTGTTCGTCAAGGTCTTCGACGACCTGGGCACACCGCTGGTGCTGGGCCAGACGAACATGCTGGCGCCGCAGGCCTACCTGCGCATCACGCAGGTGGGGCTGGAAGATCCGATGGGCTACGTGATCAGCGTCATCATGATCGCGTTCTCGATACTCGCGCTGTGGATGTCGGCGCAGGTGATGCGCGGCAAGGACTATTCGACGCTGCAGAAAGGCGGCGCCGGCATCGCCAAGCGCCGGCTGAAACCTTTCGAAGCTCTGCTGGCCTATGCCGGCATCATCGTCGTGCTGCTGGTGGTGCTGAGCCCGCACCTGGGGCTGCTGATCCTGTCGTTCGCGAACGTATGGAGCTATTCGGTGCTCCCCGACGCGTGGACCACCGCGCATTACGCGACGGTCATCCAGGATTCCAGCAGCATGATCCGCAACACGCTGCTGTACTGCGGACTGGCTGCGCTGATCGACGTGATCGTCGGCACAGCGATCGCGTACCTGATCCTGCGCACGCGCATCCCGGCGCGCCAGTGGCTGGACTACGCGGCCAGCGCAGCCATCGCGGTGCCGGGCATCGTGCTGGCCATCGGCTACCTGCGCACCTTCCAGGGCGTCGAGCTGTGGGGCGGGCCCATCACGCAGACCTGGCTGCTGATCATGCTGGCCTACGCGGTGCGCCGCCTGCCCTATGCGTTGCGCTCGTGCATGGCCGCGCTGCAGCAGATCAACGTCAGCCTCGAAGAGGCTGCCGAGATGCTGGGCGCCAGCCAGTGGCGCGGAGTACGCCGCATCGTCATCCCGCTGATGGCCGGCGGCATCCTCGCAGGCTTCGTGACCAGTTTCATCACCGCGGCCGTGGAACTGTCGGCGACGATCCTGCTGGTCACGCGCGAGTCGCA
>Ga0307505_10002627_pt1 | contig 12271 bp, 11 predicted proteins | sample 23_S_MG_FD_202183 | JGI IMG/M metagenome (GOLD analysis project Ga0307505, IMG submission 202183) | Soil microbial communities from Populus trichocarpa stands in riparian zone in the Pacific Northwest, United States - 23_S | ecosystem: Environmental > Terrestrial > Soil > Riparian zone > Trees...
TCCCCAACCGGCTGCAGTACACGTTCTTCCTCGACGCCGGCGCCATCGGGACGCAGACGCCCACGGACCTGGGGCTCGGGCTGGACAAGCTCAAATGGACCCCCGGGTTCGGGGTGCGCCTGCTCACGCCGGTGGGACCGCTTCAGGTCAACGCGGGGTACAACGGTTCCAAACGGGAGCTCGGCCCGCTCTACTTCAACCCGAACGTGTCCTCTCTCACGTGCGTCACCCCGGGGAACGGCTGGGAGTTGCGGCGGGATCCGCGGCCGCCGCAGGAGCCGGACCGGCTGGTCCCGGACGCGGTCGCGACTCCGGCCTGCCGGAGTTTCGAGCCGCCGCCCCGCAAGGGACTCCAGCGCCTCACATTCACGTTCTCGATCGGATCGGACTTCTAGGTTCATGCGCCGCCGCACCCTCGTCGCCCTCGTAAGCGCCGTCACCCTGCTGGCGATCGTGTTCATCGCGGTCGGCATCATCGGGTTCGGCGTGGGCACCAGTCCCGGTCGCGACATGATCCGGGCGGCCATCCAGAAGCAGCTCGAGGGCGAGGTCAAGGGAACCATCCACCTCGGCAAGGCAGGGGGCGGGCTGCTGCGCGGGTTCACGCTGGACAGCTTCGCGATCCGCGACGAGCGCGACAGCATCCTCGTCAGTACCGGGAAGATCTCGCTCGACTACGATCCGCGCGACCTCCTCGACCGCCGCCTGCTGCTGCGCAACGTGGTGGTGGAGCGGCCGCTCATCCGCCTCGAGCAGCATGAGAACGGCGACTGGAACTTCGAGCGGATCTTCCGGCGGGGCGGCCCCAGGGGGCCAAGCGTGCCGGGACGCAGCTTCGGCGACTTCATCGTGCTGGACTCGGTGCGCATCCGGAACGGGGAGTTCCTCCTCACACGTCCGTGGGAGCCCGACGACACCCTCTCGGGCGCGAAGCGCGACAGCGCCATCCTGCGCAACCTCACGAACCCGAACCGCGAGATCCGGCGCGCGGGGCAGGGATTCACCCACACCTACCGCTGGTCGAAGATCAACGCCTTCCTGCCGCACGTGCGGCTGGCGCACCCGGACAGCAACCGCTTCGGCCGCGAGTTCCACATCGCGAACCTCGCGGTGGAGGAGTTCGAGCCACCGTTCTCGTTCCGGAACGGCCGCGGCGTCGTGCGCCAGCAGGGCGATTCCATCTTCCTCGACGTCGCGCACTTCGACCTCCCCGCGTCCACCGGCAGCGCGAAGGGCCGCATCTGGTGGGGGGGCGGGCTGCCGGTGCGCGTGGACGTGAACGTCGTCGGCGACTCGGTGTCGCTGAAGGACATCGCCTGGGTGTACGAAACGCTGCCCCGCACCGGCAGCGGGCGCACGAAGGTGCGCATCCGGAATGTTCCCGACGACTTGCGCCACTTCCAGTACGAGCTCACCGAGATGGACGTGCGCAGCACGCGGTCGCGGCTGATCGGAGCGATGACGTTCGTCACCGGCCAGCCGGTGCTCGAAGTGATCGACGTCGATCTGCGCGCGGCGCCCGTGAATTTCGACCTCGTGCGCACCCTGGCCGGCGGGCCGCTCTCGGTGGACTGGCAGGGCGACATCTTCGGCTACGCGAAGGGACCGGGCGGCCCGCTCACCGACTTCGTCGTGGACGAGTCGGAGGCCACCTGGCAGGACAGCCACGTGCGCGGCGCGGTCTCACGCGGCTCCGCGCGCGGCACGCTCGACATCCTCGATCCCGAGTTCACGAAGTTCAAGGCGTTCGACGTGAACGTGGCGTCGCTCGACCTCCGCTCCATCCAGTACCTGTTCCCCGACTTTCCCCGGCTCGGTGGCACCATCGCCGGCACCGCGCGGCTCGACTCGCTCTGGCTGGACGTGCGCTTCTCGGACGCCAACGTCACCCACCGCAACGGACCGGGGGAGCCGACGCGCGTGACCGGCAGTGGCCGGGTGACCTGGGCCGAGGACTTCATGCGCTACGACCTCGCGGTCAACGCGCAGCCGCTGTCGCTCACCATGCTGTCGCGCGCCTACCCGCTGCACCTCAAGGGGCTGATGAGCGGGCCGGTTCGCGCCGTGGGCACCACCGAGAACCTCCAGCTTCGGCTGGACCTCGCGGGCCCGGCCGGGCGCATCAGCTATGACGGCCGCGTGGATGCGTATCCCCTTTCCGTGGCGGCGTACGGGAGCGGCCGGCTCGATTCGCTGCGGTTCGACGGGCTGCTCGCGGGGCAGGGGGCGCCAGTGGGCTCCATCACCGGCCCATTCGACCTCCGGGTGCGCGCCGACACCAACGACCTGGGCACTCTCCGGGGAAGCGCGGCGCTGTTCGTGGAGCGCGCGGACGTGGACGGCGTGCGCGTCTTCCCGTCGCGGATCCACGCGACCTTCGCCGACCGGCGCATGCACCTGGACTCGCTGCGGCTCGAGAGCGTGGCGGCAACGATCACCGCGGCGGGAACCATCGGGCTCGCCGAGCGCACCGCCGACTCCCTGCGGTTCACGGTGGACGTGGATTCGCTGGGCGGGCTGCGACGGTACATCACGCGGATCACCTCCTCGTTTGCCGATGCCGGCGTGAGCCGCGACTCGCTCGCCGGGTCGGTGCGCGTCGCCGGCGCCATCACGGGCTCGCTCACGTCGCCCGACGTGGCCGGCCGGCTCACGGGCACCAACGTGTTCGTGCGTCGTGAAGCGGGGCGGCAGGTGGAAGGCGAGTTCGCCCTGCGCAACGTGCTCGCCGCGCCGACCGGCACCGCCTCCGTGTACTTCGCCGCGATGAACGTCGGCGGCATCCAGCTGGATTCCCTCGGCGCGAGCATCCGGGTGGACGACGGGCGCAGCGGCGAGTTCCGCCTCGGCGCCCTGGCTCGCAACGGCGTGACGCTCGATGTGGGTGGCACGCTGGCGCTGAACGACATCCGGAACGAGATCCTCGTTCGCCAGCTCCAGCTCGTCACGGACAGCAGCCGCTGGATGCTGCGCGCGCCGGCGGCGGTGTACACCTCGCGCGGCTCCTTCGCGATCGATTCCCTGGTGCTCGTCCGGAATCGCGGCGGCGGCTACCTGCGGCTGTCCGGCACCGTTCCCGAGAGCGGACCGGCGCGGATCCTGTTCCGCGCTGACAGCGTGCCGCTCCGCGACGTCGGCCGCGTGGCGCAGTTGCGCTCCCCGCTGTCCGGCACCGCGAGCATCGCCCTCCAGGGAGCGGGCACCCTCGAGGCGCCCGTCATGAACCTCCAGGCCACGCTCGACAACATCCGCTACGGCGGCCTGCGGGCGCAGCGCGTGCGCACGATCGCGGAGTACCGGAACCGCCGGACCGAGGTCTCGGTGGATCTCGCGCGCGGGACTACCACCGCGCTCTTCGCCCGCGGCTCGCTTCCCATGGAGCTGCGCTACTTCGGCGCGCGCCTCACGGAGGATTCGCTGCGGGGCAGCATCCGCACGGACAGCGCGAGCTTCGACATCGTCGAGGCGCTGGTGCCGGGGATGCAGGACGCCACCGGCACCCTCGCGGCCAACCTCGACATCGGCGGGACGTGGGCACACCCCGACATCGCGGGCGCCCTGCGCGTGGAGAACGGCGAGGTCACCCTCACCGACCTGGGCGTGCGCGTGCGGGGGGTGCAGGTGGACCTTGGGCTCTTCGGCCACAGCGACAGCCTCGCGGTCCGCCGCCTCGCGGGGTGGACGGACAACCCGGCGGATTCGGCGACCGTGCAGGGGTACGTCGCGTACCGCGACCTGGCCAATCCGTACTTCGACCTCCGGCTCGCGATGCGGCGCTTCCTCGCGATCGATCGCCGCTCGCTCGCGCGCCTGAACGTCTCGACCGAGCCGGGGAACCCCATCCGCCTGCGCGGTCAGCTGCGCGGCGCGACGCTCACGGGCGGGTTGGTGGTGGACCGCGGCGACGTGTATCTGCCGGATCCGGAGATCACGCGGAAGCGGCAGGTGGACCTGACGTCGGCGCTCACCGACAGCATCACCGACCGTCCGGACCTGCTGCCGCAGCCACCGTCGCGGCTCATGGAGTCGCTGCTGCTCGACGAGGTGCGCGTGACCCTCGGCGACGAAGTCTGGCTCAGGTCCCGGGAGGCGAACATCAAGCTCGTCGGCTCGCTGACCGTGCAGCGCGTGCGGGAGCGCCGGCTCGCGGCCGGTCTCGGCTTCAGCCAGGACTCGGTGCAGTACGTGCCCCTGCTCGAGGGGCAGCTGCGCGCGGAGCGCGGGACGTACGCGCTCTCGATCGGACGCGCCGCCTTTCGCGAATTCCAGGTGGAGGGCGGAACGGTGACCTTCCTGCCGGTCGCCGGCATCGAGCCCGAGCTGAACATCAGCGCGCTCCACACGGTGCGCACCCAGACCAGCGCCGACCTGCGCATCCGCGTCCGCGTCACCGGCCCGCTGGCGAATCCCATCATCTCGCTCGAGAGCGCGGAGTCGTTCGCGCTGTCGCAGTCCGACCTCGTGAGCTACCTCGTGTTCGGCCAGCCGAACTTCGAGCTCGGCACTGCCGACACCGAAGGGCTCAACGTGCTCTACCAGCAGCTGTTCCTCGCCGCTCCTGCCCTGGCGCAGTCACAGCTTCGGTCCGTCCTTGGCTCCTACGCGGACTTCATCACGGTCCGGCCAGCCGCGGCGGACGCGACGGCCGTGGCGGGAGGGCGCGGTTTCTGGGAGGAGGGAACGGACTACCTGCGGGCCACCCGCATCGGCGCCGAAAAGCAGATCTCGAACCGCGTCTACCTCAACATCAGCACCGCGGCCTTCTGCGGCCTGGGGTCCGATGCGTACACCCGGGAAGACTTCCTCGACAATCTCAGCGGGAAGATCGAGTGGCGGCTCTCGCGCGACGCCTCGGTGCGGGCCGGCAAGGAGCCGGGCAACCAGGCGCTCAGCTGCGGGCGCGGGTATGGCAGCGTGATCAGCGCGCCGTCGCAATGGGGCGTCTCGCTGTTCAAGACCTGGCGCTTCTAGATTTCGCCGCCATGGCGCAGCTCCAGGAACGCGACGCGATGTTCTGCCGGGCGTGCGGCAACGAGGAGCGCGCGTCGGAAGGCTATCCCTGCGCGGGATGCGGCACGTTCCTCTGCATCATGTGCACGCTGCGCGGCGTGGTGCGCTGCCGCGCCTGCGCCGAGCGCGCACGCGGCTTCGATGGGAATGCAGAGGGTATGCCAACCGGCGCGGCTGGCTCCGAGTGACCAGTGCAACCGGGCTGGCGGGGCGCGCGCTCGTTCGCACCCCGATCGCGCCGATGTATGCCGAGCCGCACGTGACCAGCATCCAGGTGTCGCAGCGGCTGTGCGGCCACGAGGTGGAGCTGCTGGAGGAGAGCGACGACTGGCATCGCGTTCGGGGCGTGGATGGCTATGAAGGATGGATCCACCGCGGCTTCCTCGCCCCCGCGCCTCCCGCCGCCGCGCGCCGCAGCGCGCTGCTCTCCCGCATCTCCCTTGGCTGCATCACCGAGCTGCCGGGAGGAAGCACCCGGGCGCTCCCCCTCGGGGCGCGCCTGTCACCCGCCGAGCAGGTGCGCTGGGGGGAAGTGATCGACGAGCCCGAGTTGCCCACGCGATTCCCGCGCGTCGCCGTCCCGATCACACGCTCGGCGCAGGAGTTCTACGAGGGTGCGTCCTACCTGTGGGGTGGCATCACCCCGTGGGGCGCGGACTGCTCGGGGTTCGCGCAGACGATCTTCGGACTCCACGGGGTTCCGCTCCCGCGCGACGCGTGGCAGCAGTCAGAGACCGGGACGGATGCCGGTGCGCTCGAGGATCTCGAGCCGGCGGACCTGGCGTTCTTCACCGACCGCAAAGACAAACGCGTGACGCACGTCGCGATCGCGCTCGGCAAGTCGCGGATCGTGCACCTGGCACTGGGGAGGGGCGGCTTCGCGGTCGAGAGCCTCACGAACACGAAGGATCCCTACGTCGGAAAGCTGAGAAAACGCTTCCTGCGCGCGCGCAGGGTTCTGTAGTGCAGGCAGACGAACGACAACTACTCATCCGAATTCAGGGCAGTAATCCGAATCTTGACGTAACAAGAAGAAAGCTCCTCGGCGCCAGGCGCGAGGAGCTTTGTTGACTGTATTCCGGATTCGAGTAATGCTCCAAATTCGGACGTGAAGTTGCAGTTCCCCGGATCAGGAGAACAGCCTGCCCGGCGGCGGCGCGGCCACATTCGCCGAGCGGACCTGCACCGGTACTTCGGCGCGCTGCGTGTCGTCGAGCGAGACGGTCATCTTGAAGGGCCCGGTCGCGTCGATGGGCAGGTCGATCTGCGCGATGAGCGGCAGGTCCATCTCGGTGACGCCGGCGGGCGGCTGGCCCACGTTCAGCTCGCCGGTACTCGTCCACAGCTCGCTCCCCTTGGGGTTGATCCACCGGAGCGTGACGGTGTGGCGTCCGACGTCCTCCGGCGTGCCCTTCATGTGCACCACGAGATGCGCACGCGGGTGCATCGCGGGAACGCTGGACACCTGGAGCGCGTCGAACACGCCCATGATGTTGAGCTTGCCCTCCTGCGAGAGGTTGGCGGCGTCGGCGAAGACGGCAAAGGCGACTTGCATGTCCACAATCAAGGCGAGGGATGAGGACAAGGCAATCGCGAATGGAGCCCTGTTGGACGCCCCGTGCCCGCGCGCCTACTTTCCCTCCGCATGAAACCAGCCGCGCGACCGGGCGTGCTTCTCGCCGAAGGCGCGGTGCTGGTGATGGCGCTCATCTGGGGCGTGAACTACAGCGTCATCAAGTACGGCATGACCTTCGTCACGCCGATGGCGTACAACACGCTGCGCGTGGCTATCGCCGCCGTGGCGCTCCTCGCCATCGCGCGCGCCTTCGGCGGGCCGCGGCCCGCGCGACGCGACCTCCTGCTGCTGCTGGCGCTTGGCGTGCTCGGCAACGGGATCTACCAGGTGTTCTTCGCGGAAGGGTTGTCGCGCACCCGCGCGGGAGAGGCGGCGCTCGTCGTGGGCGCGTCGCCCGCGCTGATCGCGCTCTTCGGACGCTGGAAAGGCATCGAGCGCGTCACGGGGCGCGGTGCCACCGGCATCGGCCTCTCCATCTTCGGCGTTGCATTCGTGGTGCTTGGGCGCGCGGCCGCCGGCGACGCCAACGACCCCGGCTCGCTCTTCGGCGACCTGCTCGTCCTGTGCGGCTCCGTGTGCTGGGCCGTCTATACCGTGTATCTCATCCCGTTCACCACCCGGGTGGGCGGGCTCTGGGTGGTGGCACTGAGCCTCGCCGGCGGTTCGATGTTCCTGCTCGTGGTTGGCGCGCCCGCGATGCTTGCCCAGGACTGGCACATCCCGGCGCGCGCGTGGCTCGCGCTCCTCTACAGCGGGATCGCTGCGCTGGTGGTGGCCTACCTGCTGTGGTACCGCGGCGTGAAGGTCCTCGGCCCGACTCGCACAGCGCTCTACGCCAACTTCCAGCCGATCATCGCGCTGATCGTCGCCTGGCTCACGCTCGGCGAGATCCCCACCACATGGCAGGGCATCGGCGCCGCCACCATCGTGGGTGGAGTGATCCTCACCCGCGTTCCCGCATCCGAGGCACCGTGAAGCTCGTCCTCTTCGACATTGACGGCACGCTGCTGCGCAGCGACGGCGTCGGCCGCAGAGCCGTCACCCGCGCGCTGCTGGACGTCTTTGGAAGCTCCGGTCCGGCCGACTACTGGTTCGACGGCAAGACCGATCCGCAGATCGTGCGCGAGCTCATGCGGCTGGACGGCCACGACGATGCGCGCATCGACTCCGACATGTGGAAGCTCCTCGATCGCTATGTGGCGTACCTGCACGAGGAGCTCGGGGCGCCCGGGTTCCGCGCGTCGCCGCTGCCCGGTGTTCCCGACCTGCTGGATGCGCTCGAGCAGCGCGACGACGTCATCATCGGCCTGCTCACGGGCAACATCGAGCCCGGGGCGCGGGCCAAGCTCGAGGCGGTCGGGCTCGACCCCGCCCGTTTCCGCGTGGGCGCGTTCGGCTCGGATCACGAGCACCGTCCCGAGCTGCCCGCCATCGCCCAGCGCCGCACACGCGACGCACTGGGCGTTCATGTCGAGGGGCCGGCGATGATCGTCATCGGCGACACGCCGGCCGACGTCACCTGCGGCAAGGCGCTCGGCGCCCGCGCGATCGGCGTTGCCACCGGACGCTACACGGTGGAGGAGCTGCTGGAGCACCGGCCGGTCGCCGCGTTCCCCGACCTCTCGCGCACGGCGGACGTGCTCGAGGTGATATTGGGACGGTGATGGTGGACGATGTCCCGCGGGCGCCCGAGCCGCACGAGGTGGAGTTCGGCGAGCTGCCGGAGCTGACGCGCGCGCTCCGCGCCTTCGGATCCGCCCGGCGCAGCCCGGGCGCCATGCACTCGCTGTTCTTCCGCCCGCTGCTCGACGCCCGGAGGAAGGCGGCCGACGCGCGCACTCCCGCGGCGCGCGTCCGCGCCTTCGACGCCGCGGAGCTCGGGGCCGGCCTCGATCGCTGCGTCGTCAGGATCGTCGCCGATTGGCCCGATCCGAGGGAACAGGCCCGACGGGCAATTCGCGCGCAACTCGCCGAACGAATCGTGGAGTACCAGCAGGCGCTGGAGCGCCTTCAGGCCGCCGCCGCCCGGCTGGCTGCCGCCGATGAGCCTTCGCGGCTGGCGGCGTGGCGCCTGTGGACCGTGCAGCTGCACGCCACTTTCCAGGCAGCCGATCGCGCCTGGGTGTCCATCCAGGCGGCGGTCGCCGCGCTGGGCGCGCCGCGGCGCAGGTGAACGACTTCCCCGGCCATTCCTGAAGGCCGGCCGGCGCTGGTCCGGGGCGCGGCGGTTCGACTCAGGAACGCTGGGCGGCCGGCGCGCGGTAGGCGGCAAGCCAGGCCAGTCCGCCAAGCAGCACCGCAATCGAGATCATCTGCGCGATGGTGAGCCCGAGCGCGAGATGATCGTCCTTGGCGCGGTAGAACTCCACGACGAACCGCTCGACCCCCGCCAGCGCCAGGTACACCCCGAACAGCCATCCCTCGCGGTGGCGGTGCCCGCGCAGCCGCCAGATGATCGCGAACATCAGGGTTGCCATGGCCACCTCGTACAGCTGCGTCGGGTGTACCGCGACGACGCTGGCCGGGTCCGTCCCTGGCGGGAACGACACGCCGAACTCGCTCGACATGACGCCCGCGGTGGATGGCGGGGCGCCCTGCGGGAACACGGTCGCCAGGGGCCCGTCCCAGGGCCGGCCGTAGTCGTCGCCGATGGCCCAGCAGCCGGTGCGTCCCACCGCATAAGCGGCGGCGAGGGAGGGTGCGCCCACCTCCATGGTTCGCAGCAACGGCACCTTCTTCCAGCGCGCGATGGCGAGCACGCCGATCGCGCCACCGATGAATCCGCCCCAGAAGACGAACCCGCCGCGCGTGAACAGGGCGTCCCAGTTCCCGAGCACCACCACGAAGTACAGCTTCGCGCCGAGCAGCCCGCCGACCACCGCGCCGATGATCATGTCGGCGATGGGCGCCGGATCGTAGCCCTTCCGCTCCATCTGGTGCTGCGAGATCATCTGGGCGACCACGAAGCTCATCACCACGGCGATCCCGAAGCCGGTGAACTGCAGGGGGCCCACGCCGAACTGGAACGGGTGGTGCACGATCGGCTCGAACGCGGCCAGGATGGGAAACGTCACGGGATCAGTCCGGGGATCGGAAGGGAAGCGTAGGCGTTGAGGTCTGGCGCCGACTGCTCGCCGCGCTCGAGGTGATGGAGACCGGCCCGGGCGATCATCGCCGCGTTGTCGGTGGCCAGCCGGCTGCCCGGAGCATACACCGTCGCGCCGAGCGAGGCCATGCGCACCCGCATCGCTTCCACCAGCGCCGTGTTTCCGGCCACGCCGCCGCCGAGCACCACGCGCTGTCGGCCATGCGCCTCCACGGCGCGCGCGGTCTTCTCGACGAGCGTGTCCACCAGCGCGTCCTGAAACGCCAGCGCGACGCCAGGCAGGTCGTCGTGGCCATCGGGGTGCGCTCGCACCTCGTTCAGCACCGCGGTCTTGAGGCCGCTGAAGGACATGTCGTAGTAGTCCCGGTCGGCCGGCTGCTGGTCGCGACGCAGCATCGGCCGCGTGAAGCGCAGCCGGCCGGATGTCCCGGAACGCGCCAGCCGCTCGAGGTGCGGGCCGCCCGGGTAGGGCAGGCCGAGCAGCTTCGCCACCTTGTCGAACGCCTCGCCGGCCGCGTCGTCACGGGTGCGGCCGAGGATGCGATACCGGCCCCACGCCTCCACGTCCAGGAGCAGCGTATGTCCGCCGGACACCAGCAGCGCCGTGAAGGGCGGCACGGCGTCGGCGTGCTCCAGCGAGGTCGCGAAGAGGTGCCCCTCCATGTGGTGCACGCCGATCACCGGACGCCCAAGCGCGGCGGCCAGCGCCTTTCCGAAGCTCACCCCCACGAGCAGCGCGCCCACCAGCCCGGGCCCGTTCGTCACCGCCACGGCGTCGAGATCCCCGAGTGACGCGCCCGCCTGCTCGAGCGCGCGGCGCACCACCGGCTCGATCGCGGTGAGGTGGGCCCGCGACGCCAGCTCGGGAACCACGCCGCCGAAGACGGCGTGCACATCCTGCGAGAGAATCACCAGCGAGCGGATGCGCGCTCCGCCGTCGCTTCCCTCGAGCACCGCCGCCGACGTCTCGTCGCACGAGGTCTCGATGCCAAGCACCAGCGTCATGGCCGCGGGAACGGGAAGCTCACCTTGACCTGGGACGGTCGCACGGTGACGCCGAGGCGGGCCGTGTCGAGGTCCACGAGGTGCGGCAGGGTGTCGAACGCGATGCTGTCGGCCACGGTCGAGACGTGCCGCAGTCGCGCCACCAGCCGCCGCGGGCCGCTGACCTGCACGCTGTCCGGCGTGATGACGATCGGCACCGGCTCCCGCGACGCAACGCGCACGCGGATCGCCGACGTGACCGGCACGTACCGCTGCGTCGTGGACTCGAAACGCAGCGTCACCGTGTGCGGCTGGACGTCGCGCACGATCACCTCCACTCCGTCAGGCACGTCCACGTCGGTGGGCCGCAGCGGCACGACCAGCGTATCCGGCGCGTCGCCCGCCACCGGGCGCCGGATCACCAGCGGCGTGTTGGCCAGCTTCAGGATCTCGTTCGCGCTCCCGAGCACCACCGCGCGCACTGTCGGCGCGGGATCCCGCAGCACGAGGTTCGAGTCGAGCTGCGGCGCGAATCGCACGCCCACCACCTGCTCGATCGGCTCCCGCGCGGCCACCAGCATCCACATGGCGATGGCCAGGAGTCCTGCCGACGCCTTGATCGGCAGGTTCTCGGTGAACGCCGACACGAGGCGTCGTCGCCACGGCACCGGTGTGCGCGGCGGGCTCATCGCTCGAGCAGGCTGCGGATGAGAGTCAGGTTGTCCTCCGACGCCCAGTTGGCCTCGCCGATCCACTTCTTCCGGATGGTGCCGTCCCGCGCGATGACGAAGGTCTCGGGGTACCCGGTCACCTGGTACGTCCGGTCGATCGCGTGCGTCGAGTCGAGCAGCACCTCGAAGGTGACCCCGAGCCCCTCCGCGTACTTCCGCACCGAGTCGGCGCCGACGAGGTCGTCCACCGACACCGCGATGACGCGCAGGTCGCTGTCCGGGAACGCGCGGTGCAGGCGCTCGAACGTCGGCATCTCACGGATGCAGGGCAGGCACCAGGTGGCCCAGATGTTCAGCACCACCACCTTGCCGGCGTAGTCGTTCAGCGTGCGCACCTGGTTGGTGCCGTCCACCGTGCGCGCCGCGAACGACGGCGCGCGCGACCCCACCGCGATGGGGAAGAGCTCGTCGCGCATCACCCAGGCGCCAGCCCCGATGGCGCCAAGGAGCGCGAGCACGATCCCGAGGACCGCCAGCCACTGCTGCCGCACGGTCATGCCGTCGGCGCGCAGGCCGCGCGCAGCGCCGCGATCTCGGCGCGCGGGTCGCGCGCGGAGAACACCGCGTTCCCCGCCACGAACGTGTCGGCACCGGCGGCGTGCACGCGGGCGATCGTGTCGCGGCTGATGCCGCCGTCCACCTCGAGCGCGGCGGGCGAGCGCGCCGCGTCGAGCAGCGCGCGTGCCCGCGCCACCTTTGCCACCGAGCCCTCGATGAATTTCTGGCCGCCGTACCCCGGATTCACGGACATGATGAGCAGCAGGTCGAGATCCGGCACGACATCGCCGATGGTGTCCACCGGCGTGGACGGGTTCAGCGCGACGCCCGCCGCGCAGCCGATTTCCCGGATGCGCGCCAGCTGCC
>Ga0307505_10002628_pt1 | contig 12270 bp, 7 predicted proteins | sample 23_S_MG_FD_202183 | JGI IMG/M metagenome (GOLD analysis project Ga0307505, IMG submission 202183) | Soil microbial communities from Populus trichocarpa stands in riparian zone in the Pacific Northwest, United States - 23_S | ecosystem: Environmental > Terrestrial > Soil > Riparian zone > Trees...
CCGACGGTGATGCCTTGCACCTGACCCGTGGCCAGGGCGATGAACGGCCCACCGGAGTCGCCGTCGTTGGTACAACTGCCAGAAACGCGGGTAAGGCCCGTCATGAGTACGCCGCCGAAGTCGGCGTTGACGTTCTTGGCCTGGATCGTCCCGCAATGCGGTCCGCCGCTGGTGGCACCGTAGCGACACACCGTGGCGCCGACGGGTGCTTCCTGCATACCGCTCCATTCGGCCGGCACGCTCAGCAAGCCGCTGTTGTAGCCGTTGATCGTCGGCTCGGGTGTCCAGCCTGCATGGGTTTGCACCCACGCGGCATCCTGTGGACCCCAGACCGTGGGCGAGAACGTGCTCTGGATGGTCGTGCCGAGCGGTTGGATCTCGCGTGTCCCGATCGCGTCGCCGGCATTGGCGCAATGCCCGGCGAACAGGAAGCCGCCGTTCACCGACACGCCGATCGAGCAGGGCCACTTTCCCCACGGATATTGTGCGATCCACGTCAGGTTGCGCGTGCCGTCCGCGCCGCGTACCGGACCGGACGAAAACGCGGGCATATCGCCGGCGTCGACGACGATGACGCGCTCCTCGTCGTCGCCCAGCAGTGCGCGTACCGATCGCTCCGCGCCGCCTGCCACGTTCACGACGAGACGATTGGCTGCAGGATCGATCCATGAACCACGCAGGCTCCCGGGCGCAAGCTCCGCCGCCTTCGCCGACAGTTCGTGCGCCGCCGCCTCCAGGTCCTGCAGCGACCATTTCACGAGCACCGGATCGGCGTTCATGCGCCGGATCGCTTCGAACGCGTCCGCCGACCGGGTTGCGACGATCAGGCGCAATTGTCCGGGGTCGAACCAGCTCCCGGCATAGCCGTCGATGTTCGCTTCGCGAACGCGCAGGTCGATGTCCGCCGCTTCCGCTTCGGCGGCGAGTCGCCGCAGTGCGCCGTCCTGGTCCAGCGCGTAAAGGTCCATGACGCGGGCGAGCACGCCGCGGTCGACGTCCGCCGAGGCGGGCGGTTGCGCTTCGGCGGCGAACAGGCCCGCTGACGCCGACACGAGCGCTGCGGCACAGGACCATGCGATGCTTGTCTTGCCAATCTTCTTGAAGTTCATGTGCGAGTTTCCGACAGGGTGATAGTCGAGGCCACCGGGACGGTGACCGCCTGGACCGGCGCGGATCGCCGGTCTCGGGACAAGACGCGGAATCCGCCGGGAAACCCTGTCAGGCCTCGGATCCGTTATCGGTGGATGCCGCGACTCATGTCATTTCGGAGTAACCCATGAGAGTTTCGATCGTGATGTGCTTGGGTGCAGCGCTGCTGGCCGCTGGCGGATGCGCGAAGAACTCCGAACTCGGGTCCGCGTCGGTCAGCGGTGAGGAATCCCGGCCTGGCGCATTTCTCGCCTACGAACATGCCGTCGATGTCCAGGTGCCCGGCGACCGGCTCGCCGCGCGCATCGAACTCGTGCGGGTGGCCTGTTCCAGCGAGCGCTTCGGCGCATGCAGCGTGCTGCTGGACGAGGTGCGCGCGGGAACGTGGCCGCGCGGGAGCCTCACCCTGCGCGTGGTGCCATCCGCGGTCGAGCCCCTCGTGGCGCTGGCAGCCGAAGGCGCAACGGTGAGTTCACGCGAGACGAAGGCCGTGGATCTCGCCGAGGAGGTCAGCTCGGTTGCCGAACAACGTGAGCGCCTGCAAACGCACGAGGCAATGCTCAATGGATTGCTTGCACGCAAGGATCTTGCGGTGGGCGACCTGATTGCGCTGTCGGGCGAGATCGCGCAGATCCAGACCCGGCTGGAGGCCTTGGCGCGCACGGCGACCGATCAACGCCGACGGATCGAAACCAATCTGTTGACACTACGCTTCGGCGCTCCCGATCAGACTTCCCGGCTCGCGCGCATCGGCACCGCGTTTTCCGGAATGGCGGATTCGGCAACGGATGGATTGGCCGAAGCACTGGATCTGATCGGTTATGGCCTGCCCTTCCTCGTGTTCGCTTTCCCGCTGGCGCTGTTCTGGCGCTGGCTGTGGCGACGCGTGACCCGCAGCGCCAGCGCCTGAGACAATTCGGATACGCTTGCAGATTCGAACAGGGTCGGGTTCGTCATGGGAGGCTGTGGCGTCATGAGTCAGGCGAAACGAACGTTCAGCTTGATCCGGGCACTGCAGATGGCGGCCGCATTTGGCGTGCTTGCGACAGCGATGTTCCTCGGCGGCATGTGGGCCATCGCTCGAGATCCGGAAATTGACATTGGGGCCATGGGCGACCGCGTCATCGAGGCAAAGCACGGCCTCCCGGCCGCCGTCGTTCGCCGTCGCGACAAGGTTCTGGAGACCCTGCAACAGGGATCCTTGCCGCCGTGGGCCGGAGAGTACTTCGAGGGTGACGGCCTGGGAATGAATGTCAGGATTTCGCTCGCGCCTGGAGCGGGTGTCGTGGCGACCTGGAACGGATGCCTCGGGCTCTACAGTGCGAAAGAAGGCGACGTGCAACGGCGCGCCGATGGCAGCCTTGCTTTCGTCTTCAATCAACCGAATGGGGACGGATCCGGGTTCGATCCTGGCACCTTTGCGACGGACGTCATGCCGGTGCGCTGGGGAGAGCGTCGCTACCTGATCCCGCGCGATCGGATGATCGAATTCGTCAACGCCGTCAATTTCGGCAGTGAACCCCGCGAGCACACGCATGGCGTGTTCCTGCTTGCGCAGGGTGATGAAGCGAAGCCGGTCTCGGGCTTGCCGGAACTGCCCGAAGCGCTGCGCGCGCGAATTCGCCAGAAGCCGCTGATCGTCGGCTTGTCGTCCGTCGAACCCGGAGTTCGGCGTGGTGGCGCCGACTTTGCATTCTGCGAGTTTCGTGTGCGGTTCGAAGTTGCGAACGGAGAGCTCCTTGCACCGGGGCAGGAGCTTGCCGTTGTTGAACCGCCGGGCGTGCATGAGGATGTCGAGGTTCTGGAAGTCGCAGGAACACAGGCGCTGGCGAAAATCAGGTTCTTCAGGAATTGCATTGAAATGAAACGCAAGCCCGAGCCGGGTTGGTTGATTTCGACTGGTGCCTATACGCCGAACTAGCAACGTCGATTGCATGTCCGAGGTTGCCTAGCCCGCATTTCTCACACCGGCGCGCAAAGATGCCTCGATTCTCTTGTCCTGCATGGCGATCGGGATGTTCTGCGCTACGAACACTCTGTATGACTGCATCTTCGCGCTTCGCGGCCCTCGCACCGGCCTCGCGGCGCCTGGCTTGCTCCTCAGTCGGCCTGCAGCCCAGCTACAGACCTCCCTGCGGACCGGCGCCAGCCACCACGATTCCGGCGCGATCATCCGCGACCGGTGTGAGAAATGCGGGCTAGCGCCCGGCGGTTCGTGCCGTTGGACGACATCACTTGCGATCTTGTCCAGTTCGGGCGGATTCGGGAAGATGCCGGCTGAGCTGGCGACAGCCGCGATGATCGCTCAGCGCATCAACGCATTGTTTCAGGGTACGCAGGTGGCCAGTGACGCACGCTCGTGGCGGTGGGCGTGGCGTTCCCGCGCGTCAGCCATGGCATGCAGGTCCGCATGCGCACGACATCGATGGCGGTTTGGGCATCCTTGACCCGCACGATCATGCCGATTTCGCAGGCGGCTATTCGAACCCGTTACTGAAAATCATGTCGCTGTTTCCCAGACGTACGCGAAATCCATTTCCGCTTCCGCGCACTTCCAATTTCCAGCCACGCAGGAAATCCGGATCGCCGACCGTGGTCCAGTCGACTGCGGTGAGAACCGCGTCGAGTGGCTCGACCACGTCGATCGAAAGCGCCCCGGCACGTGCAAGCCTGCCGTTGATTTGCGGCACGACGGGAAGGTTGATCTGGAAGATGGCCTCCACCCCCGTTGCGACCTGGAACAGGTCCACGATCTCGACCTCGCGGTCGCGATAGTCCAGGCGCCGCGTCCAGCCTTGCACTGGGGAGCCACTGCCGTAGGCGGGAGTGAGGTTGGCATCTGCGCGCAAGGTGCCGTCGGCCAGTGTCGTCACGCTCATGCTCGATACGGTGTTCAGGCGCTGGCGCAGGGTTTCGCCGTTGTGGACGAAGCGCACGACATTGTGGACTTCGGTTCCCTGCTGTATCCCGCTGTGGCTCCAGATGTTCTCGGTGACGGCAAGAAACCCGCGCTGCCCGTAGAGCGTGAAGCTGCCCTGGTCCTGATGGGCATGCGACTGGTTGTAGGGGCCTGCCGCGAACGCAAGCCAGAATGCGTCGGCATTCCATCCGCTGCGTGCGAACAGTCGGCCGGTGCCGGTGGCGTGATACCAAGTCGCTGCAGGCGCTGTGCCGGGATTGCCTGCGGGCAACAGATCGTGGCGGAAATTGAATCCACTGGTCATGCGCCAGATCGAGATCGAATTCAGCCACCAGGACGCACGCGCGCGGGCAGGCTCGCTGGTGCTCATCGCGCGTGCCTGCAGCAGCAGGTTGCGATGGTAGTCATAGATTTCCGGGTAGGAGACACGTGCCTGGTCACCGATCGGCGCAACGGCGTCCAGCCCTGGCACGGTCGCGTGAATCCACCAGTCGATCGATTCATCGAGGTGCGGATTCAGCGCTGCGAGGTTGATGCCCGTCGAATCGCGCCAGATGCGATACAGCTCGAACAGGCGCGCGTGCGACAGGCCATAGGCAGTGCCTTCACTGCTGCCGCCGCCCGGGAGTGCGGAAAAGTAGAGGTCCAGGGGCGGCAGCTTTACCAGTTCCAGGAAGCTGCGGCAGGTCTGGCTATGGCTCGCGTTGCAGGTGGCCGCCGGGTTGGCCAGCGACCACAGGATCGTGGCTTCCAGAAAACTGTAGTAGTAGTTGTTGCCTGGATCAGTCACCGACCAGCCAGGCCACGGATGCGCATGTCCGCCCCAGCTGGCCAGCGCATGGTTCCAGATGTTCCAGACCGTCTGGTCGGCATACGCTGCCCAGCGCGCACGCTGGGCGACGCTCGAATAGGTGGGACACCAGTCGTAGGCCAGCGCCAGATCGCGGATCATTTCGCCCGAATACAGATACTGGTTGGCCGAGACCGCCGGACGCTGCGCGTTCGCGATCAGCGCTTCTGCGGCCGCCACCTGGGCTTCGACGCGCGCAACCGCAAGCTGGCAGTAGGCCGGTGTCGGGGTCAGTCGGTACGCGAAGGCAGCGTCGGTGGCCGAAAAGTTGTAGCCCGGGGAGCCGGCCACTGCCTGATCGACCCAGGCTAGAAAGCGCGCGCGCGCCGGCGCATCGACGGTCACATGCGAAAGATCGATGACGATCTGCGCATCTGCGCGTGCGTGCAAGACACAGGAAAACAGGGCGACAAGCAGGGTGCAAGGCCGCGAATACGAGATACGCATGAAAGGGTTTCACCTGCGCAACAGTGCGGAAATCGATCCGGCTCACGCGGAGCGGCGGCTCATCGTCGCGCAGGCTATTGGTTTTCGCGTCGCTGGATTGGGACCGGTTTCCCAAATGAGAACGGTTGGCAGAACGCAGTCTCGTTAGCTGACTGTCCGAGGCCGAGCATGTGCACGTCGACCGCACTCCACGTCCGGATCCGGACGTGGAGTGCATTTCAGAATCCGCGCAAGTCGTCGACCTTGGCCGCGAGCTTGCCACCAAGGATCCGCTGCAAGGTGGTCGAAATGATGTCGAGGTCGTTGTCGAAGCTGCCATGTGCGGCGTCGATCTGGTGATTGGGCAGCGCGATCCTGATCTTGTCCTGGTCGAGCACGTCCAGGCGTTTGCCGGTGACGCCGGCCCGTGCCGCGGCAGCACGCCATTGCTTGAGCGTGTCGCCGGTGCTCGAGGTGCCATCCCAGCCCGCGTAGCTCTCGTCGAAAATGTTGTGCAGGCCGAGAATCGGCGTACGCAGGTCTGCCTCAAGTGCATTGGCGACGAGGTAAAGCAACGACTTGCGATAGACCCCCGCGACCGAATCCGCACGCTCGACGCGATTGCTCAACACATGCAGATGCAGGTTGCGCATGATCGTTTCCTGCGGGGCGTAGTGCCGGTTGGCGAATTCGACCGTACAGGCCGGCGCGTACAGGTGCGTCGTGGCGACCTTGCCGGCCAGGCCTCGCGCGGACATGGCGCTGAGCAGCCGGCCGAGCAGGATCGCGCCGGCGGAATGCCCGACCATATGGATCTGCAGATCGTCGCCCCAGGTGTCACAGAGTTTCTGCAGCGCAGTGATGAGCAGGTCGCCGCCGCGACCCGAGCCGAAGGCAAGCTCGGCGTTTTCCTTCATCTCGCTCCACACCGGTCGCGCCAGTGGGCGGCCGATGGTTTTCTCGACGAACAGGTCGGTGCGTTCGCTGATGCGTTCGCCGAGGCCTGCCGCGCGGGCGGGCTGCTTGACGAACGCGCCGCGCAGGATGTTTTCGAGCGATTCGAGCATCCCGGTCTTCCAGACGAGGAACAGCGGATAGCAGCCATTGGCGAGGAAATGTCGGCCCATCGCCCGCGCGCGCTTGATTGCCGCACTCTCGCTGTTGAGCCCGCCGTGGGCGTAGATCACGAGGCGGCGCGGGCCACTTGCGGTATGCATGCGGAACCATTGGTCCGGCAGGCCGCCGACCTGGTGCAACAAGGTGCGGCTGAGTTCGTCCTCGCTGAGGTAGCGTTTCATGCGACCGTCGTCGCCGAGCACGATGCTGTGGCGATAAGCCTCCTCCTCGCTCCACCAGCGGCTCGTGTCGGCACCTTTCGCCGTCAGGCGCCCGCCTGCCGTGCTTCCCGTGGAACCGATCTTGCCGACCACGACGCCCGGCACGCCCATCGATACGACCCAGGCATCCATTGCATTGGCGAGCCAGTCGGCATAGGTCAGCACGGCAAACCCGCCGAGACCCCAGCGCCGTCCCCAGGAATTCTGCACGACGAATCCGTCGGCGTTGAAACCGACCAGGGCGAAGGCGTGGCCACCGTCTTCGGACGGGCGTCCATTGAACGGAATCACCGGAATGTCCGCGTGCGCGCGTGGCGACTTGACGCGCCGGGGCACCGCGTCCCAGCCATCGTGAGTGAACGCCGAAACATAGACCGCACCGACTTCCTGGATCGCTGCCTGCAGGTCGGTGATCGAGTCCAGATCGATACGCGAATAGACGCCCAGCGTATGCCGGGTTGCGCGTTCGACGTAGCCATACTTCGGTTGCTGCGACGGTGACCGGTACGGCCAGTCGTCCTCCAGACAGACGCCGTGGTGGAACCAGCCCTTGAGCGCACCGCGACAACTCGATCCGTCATAGTCCTCACCCGCGTACTCGTCGTAGCGGCGGGCGAAGTTGTAGAGCATGCGCGGGCTGACCGAGGTGAACTGTTCGGGTGACTCGGCGGCACGCCAGCGCAGGAAGTTGGCCACGCAGGCGAGGCCGAAACCGGTGCAGGCGCCTTCGTTTCCCTGGTCCAGGATCAGGCCGGCCTTGGTATAGGCGGGCAGGTAACGGGCGATGCCCGCGTCGGACGGGAAGCGATCGGCGAGTCCGCGTGGCGGTGCGTAGTACGGGCGGTCGCGCAGATCGAAGGGGTCTCGCACGACAGTCAGACTGGCATGCCGTTGCGCCTGGGGCGTCGGCGCACTCTTGGACTTGGCCGTCATCGCGCGCCGTGCGCCGGCCAGGCCCGGTGTTGCCACCGGTGCGGGCCAGATCGATTCGGCAAGCTTGAACACGTCCTTGAAACGGGCAAGGCCGTGAGTGCCGCCGTTGACGAGCTTGCGCGCTGCGGCGAAATCGCCTCGCGCCAGCGCACGACGCATCTCGGTTGCGCGATCGGCGAGGAACGTCGCCAGCAGGAGCGCGGCAACTTCGGGCGCATTGGCACGATCGGGCAGGGATTCCAGATCGATTCCGAGCGTGCCGCCATAACGCGCATAGTTGTCGCGCCCGGTGAGCTGGACGAAACCGCGGCCCTTGAATCGAGCGCCGTCGCCGGGCTGGGTGTTGCCCAGAGTGGCGCGGCCTTCGTAGGCACTGAACGGAGCACTGCCGGGCTTCGTGTTGAATTGCGACGGCAACTCCGAGATCGGCACGAATCCCTCGCTCTCGGCCCGGATCGTGCCCAGCGCGGCGAGCAGCATGGCGCGGTCGGTGAGGCCGCTCACATCCAGTGCGGCCGCCACGTAGGGCAGATAGCGCGCAATGTTGGCCGGCTTGGTTGCCGGAAAAAGCTTGCGTACCGACGTGAAATCCGGTTCGACCTCGAACCTTGCGGACTTGCGCAGGCCGAGCAGGGCATGACAATGCGCGCCGACGATGCCATCGCCAATCAGGCCGCTGCCCGATTGCCAGCGTCGCGCAGCGGATTCGAGTTCGGCATCGAATGTGTCGTTGTCTGCACCGAGGTCGGGAAACTCGCTCGCATCGCTGCCGAGTTCGTATTGCAGCGCAGCGCGCAGGCGCACGACCTCCGCTCCGCGGTCGCCACGTAGCAACAGAATGCCCATGTGCTCTTCCTCCGATGCAGGCCACGCTGGCCATCAACATCCGGTACGAAATTCACGGGGCGAGACTGACAGCCTGCGCGCTGGAAGACGGCAGGCCGGATCGGCCTGCCGTCGACGCCATCACTCGATGTAGCAGTATTCGATGCCCGGGCGATAGCTGAACTCGTACGCAGGCCCGGCACCGAAGGCACCGTTCGGACAAACGACGATCGAATACGCCTCGGCCATGCAAGCCGAAGGGCTGTAGGCGCTGGCCGAGGCCTGGGTCAGGCCGGTCGTGACGGCATCGTTGTAGTAGTGCCCCGCGCGCGCGTAGGCATAGTTCGTGGTCGGTGTCGCGGGGCCGAAGTCCAGCGCATTGACTGCGGTGGCACTGGCGGAGACGCCGTCGGAGGAATACGCCGTCGCGACCAGGTACGCCCCGTTGTTGCAATTGCCCGTCTGAAAGTCACGGGTTCCCTCGGCTGACTCGCGCAGGACCTTCTGGGCTTCCTCGGAGCGCGTCAGCAGGATCTGTTCCTTCAGCGAAATGCCGTCGACGGCATACAGCTCGCGAAATTTCTCGTTGACCTGGTACATCCGGTCAGCGATGGCCATGCGGCCGGCGGCATTCGTCGCATAGTAGGACTCGCTGTTTCCGGTCTTTCTGGCGTAGAGCCCGTCGGAAACCTCGGTCATTCCCTTCAATGGATCGGCGTTCACGGGAACTTGCCCCGACTGCGCCGAAGCGAGCGTGGAAGCGAAAAGCAGTGCGATGCAGATGGTCTGGTGCTTCATTTCAACTCCGCAGGGTTGACGGCACGATTGCCGCGTTGGGTAACACGAACCTTCGAGCTGGCCAAGGGACCACCGCAATTGGCGCGGATGAACGTCCCGGCATGTCTTCTGCGCGGGTCGCTTGTCATCGGGCGATCCGGATGCTGTTGATTTCGCGTGGCAAGCGCTTTTTCCCGGCATGTGCGACCGATGGCAGTAGCGATGCATCAAGGTCATAAGAAAAAATATGAAATGTATTTAGTGACAGGCGAGGAATAAAGTCAATAGTTGCAGCGATAACAAATGGGTCAATCAGGGTCGGCCAGGCTCGCCGCATCCGCGACGTACCGCCGCGAATGCGCAGTGCGTCCTGATTCGTCGATCGGGAATGAAAAGGAACGGCCGCTCGGGACGCCTGCGCCGGTGTGCGCTGGGTTGTGTGCGGCCCGTCACATGTCCGATCGCGGGAGATCCGCCGGATTTCGGGTCGGCATGGCGATCCACGGTCGTTTGCAGGTGTTGGCTGCAACGCGCATCATCACGACCATCGGGGACATGATGCCCCCGCTTCGAACGGGCCGATGACTCATTCCGACGCCGGCAGAGGCGATGCCCAGGTTCGGTCTGTCCGTTCGGGGCGTCTGCGCGGTGATTTCGATCTGGCGATCATGGTGTCGTTCGGCGGCGTCGCCGCCATCGTCATCGCCGGCTTCGCCGTTTTCCGATTCGCGAGTGGAAATCTGGTCGGCGGCCTCGCCAACTGCGTCATCGTCGCGACCCTGACTTCGGTGCTCGCGTACGCCTGGCGAAGCGGCAATACGTCGCGCGCTGCAACCGTTTTCGTACTGGTTACTGGCCTCGCCTGCGTGATCAGCTCGCTCGTGTTCGGCAGGACTGCAGCCTACTGGACCTACCTGGTGCTGTGGATCAATTTCGTTCTCGTCCGGCGGGAGATGGCGCTGGGCGTCAACCTGGGCATGATCCTGGCGTTCGCTGGACAGGCGTCGCTGTTCGACGCCGGTGTCGAGCGTGCGATCTACGCGGTCACGGCCCTGCTGGTTACGGTCTATGGCTGGATATTTTCCACACGCTTCGCGTCACAGCGGCGCCAGCTGGAATTGCTGGCCACCCAGGATCCACTGACCGGTGCCGGCAATCGCCGGCTGCTGCAAGTCGACCTCGACGGCGTCATAGGGGCCATGCAACGAAACGGAACGCCGGCGGTGGTGGCGGTTCTGGATCTGGATCATTTCAAGAGGGTCAACGACACGCGCGGACACGAGGTCGGCGACCGCGTGCTCGTGCGTTTCGTCGAGATCGTGCGCTCGCGAATCCGCAAGTCCGACGGTCTGTACCGTTTCGGCGGCGAGGAATTCGTGATCCTGCTGCCGCAGGTTCGGATCGAGGCCGCGCGCATTGCACTGGGCGATCTGCGTGAACGCCTGAACGACGGTCTCGCCGAGATCGCCGAGGCAGTCACCGTGTCGATCGGTGCGGCCGAACTCGCACCGGGCGAAGACTGGTCAGGCTGGCTCGTGCGTGCCGACGCCGCGCTGTACCGGGCCAAGCAAGCCGGGCGCAACCGGGTGGTCGTGGCCGGAGATCCACCCGCCGGCACCGATGACCGTCGTGGTCAGGCGACTCAGGGCACCTCGAAATCGCCGTAGAAGAGGCAGTCGATCTGCGGCACCGTGAAACTGGCGAAGCCGTTGCGCGACAGGAGACTCATCGTCGTGAACGCGCCGCCCGCAAGCAGCCGGCCGCGGCAGGTATCGCCGATCGCGAGCACGGTATTGCTGGCATTAGGATTCCAAGCGGGGTCGACGCTGCCGTTGCCGCTCATCGGGAGGCGCGCCAGACGTGCCCCGCCCGGGGGCTGGCCGGAGAACGTGCCGCCGACGTGGATCACGTTGCCGATGACGTGCAGCGCATTCACGTTGCTGCCGAGGTTGGGAACCCAGGAAGAATCGGGAGTGCCGCTCGTCGGGTCCACGCGCAACAGGTGGCTGAAGGTCGGCGTGCCGCTGCGGAAGTAGTTTCCGCCGACATAGACCTGTCCCCCGGACCACGCGAGTGCGGCGGTCAAGCCGTTGATCCCGGCATTGAAGGTACGCACGCTGACCGGTGCGGACTGGCTCAGGCGTGCGACGCCGGTCCGTGCGACATTCGCGATCTGGCCGAACTGGCCACCCACGATGAGGTCGTTGTCGATTGCGAGCATCGCCGACACGACGCCGCGATTGCCCGCACTTGGCGTTGGGGTGACGCCGAACTGGGTCTGCGCGATCCAGCCAGGATCGAGTGCGCCGGTTGCCGGATCAAGGCGCACCAGGCCCCACGCGTTCTGCTCGAGCAGGTCGCCGCCGACATACACGCCCGCAGCGGTGGCGACAATTGCAGCGACTTGATTCCCCGGGGCCGAGGTGAACGGCGAGGTCCACGACGGCTCGATGCTGCCGTCCATGCGCAGCCGGACGACGCTGCGTCGCGTGACGCCGTTGACGGTGTCGAAGAAACCGCCCGCATAGATCGCGTCGCCGCGTATCGCCAGCGCGGTGACCTGCGCGGCGCCGCTGCCGCCGAACACGGGAGCAAACGTCGGGTCGATCGAGCCGTCGCGCCGCAGGCGCAACAGATGATCGCGCAGCATGCCGGGACCAGCGCGGTTGAAGCGGCCGCCGACGAGCATGCGCCCGTCGGGCTGGCGAAGGAACACGAGTGCGCGGCCGGGTATCCATTGCCCGGAATCCAGCGATTCGAGCTGGAGATCCGGTGTTGCGTCGGGTGGCGTCTGAGCCAGGGATCTGAGCGGAGCAGCGGCGCAAAGCACGATCAGGCCGGCGAGCACGAACGACATCAGGGTTTTCATCGAAACACTCCGTCATGGAATGTTCCCTGTTACGGGGAAGCGGGGGGAAAACCCCAACCCGGTGTCAATCGAAGCCATTGGCAAACACGGAATCGGCGTCGAATTCGTACGCACCGACATCGTGGTTGACTCCGGACGGGCGCGGAAAGCCATCCAGATCCACGTTCGGCGGTGTGAATCCCGG
>Ga0307505_10002629_pt1 | contig 12266 bp, 9 predicted proteins | sample 23_S_MG_FD_202183 | JGI IMG/M metagenome (GOLD analysis project Ga0307505, IMG submission 202183) | Soil microbial communities from Populus trichocarpa stands in riparian zone in the Pacific Northwest, United States - 23_S | ecosystem: Environmental > Terrestrial > Soil > Riparian zone > Trees...
GAAGCCGACCGACTTCGCAAGGTGCTGGTCGAGCTGAACGAGTATGAGCACGACGTGCTCTACCCGCTCGCAACTAAGCAGATCGCGATCGACCTCGACGACGGGGTGAAGGCTAACTACCCGAAGTTCGGCGTCGCGCTGAAGAAGATCCCCGGACTGGAGGCAGACGAATGACCAGAGGCGAAGGAACCAACCAAGTTGCGGGGGGAGCTTCCACGGACGATGTGGTCAACCAGCCGCCTGAGGTGACTCCGCTCGACAAGAAGATCAACCAGGTCTTCCCCGGCGTCGTGGTCCGCAAGGATCTCGTTAAGGCGGTCAAGGGGAACGCGATCGTGCCCTCGTATGTGCTGGAGTACCTGCTCGGCCAGTACGCCGCGTCCGACGACGAGGCCACCATCCAGGCCGGGATCGACGCAGTCCGTAAGATCCTCGCGGACCACTACGTGCACCGGAACCGGTCTGAGCTGGTGAAGTCCACGATCCGGGAGCGCGGGCGTCACCGCATCATCGACAAGGTCGCAGTCACGCTCAACGAGAAGGACGACGTCTACCAAGCCGAGTTCGCCAGCCTCGGTATCAAGGGCGTACTCGTCGAACCCGCCACCATCAAGGCGCACCCGAAGCTCCTCACGGGCGGCGTGTGGTGCATCTGCGACGTCGAGTACTTGCATAGCGAGGACCAGCGCGTCGTCCCGTGGATTCTCGGTTCGATCAAGCCCATCCAGCTCTCCAACTTCGACTTCGAGGGCTACCTCGCCGCGCGGCGCGAGTTCACCACCGACGAGTGGATTGACCTGCTCATCCAGTCGATCGGCTTCAACCCCGAGATGTTCGGCCGGCGTGCGAAGCTAATCCAGCTCGTGCGTCTGATCCCGTTCGTCGAGCGCAACTACAACCTCGTTGAGCTGGGGCCGAAGGGCACCGGCAAGTCGCACATTTTCTCGGAGTTCTCGCCGCACGGCATGCTCATCTCCGGCGGAGAAGTCACTGTTCCGAAGCTGTTCGTCAACAACTCGAACGGCCGCATCGGCCTAGTTGGGTATTGGGATGTCGTCGCCTTCGATGAGTTCGCGGGCAAGAAGAAGCGCGCGGACAAGGCGCTGGTCGACATCATGAAGAACTACATGGCGAACAAGTCGTTCTCCCGCGGTGTCGAGACTCTCGGTGCCGAGGCGTCTATGGTCTTCGTCGGCAACACATCTCACACCGTGCCGTACATGCTAAAGCACTCCGACCTGTTCGACGAGCTGCCCGAAAGCTACCACGACTCCGCCTACCTCGACCGGCTGCACCACTACATCCCGGGGTGGGAGGTACACACCATCCGCAACGAGATGTTCTCAGATGGGTACGGATTCGTCGTCGACTACATCGCGGAAGTGCTCAAGTCGATGCGCAACCTCGACTACTCCGACCGCTACCAGCAGCACTTCGCGCTGGGAACGGACATCTCTACTCGTGATCGGGACGGCGTCCACAAGACCTTCTCCGGGCTCATGAAGCTTCTCTACCCGCACGAAGAGGCGACCCAGGTCGAGATCGAGGAGATCCTGCGCTTCGCGATCGAGGGTCGCAAACGAGTCAAGGACCAGATCCTTCGAGTCGACGCCACGATGGCCGCGGTGAACTTCGGCTACAACAAAGTCGGTGGCGGTTGGTCGGCGGTCACGACGCTCGAGGAAGACGAGTACCCCGCTTACTACCATCGCGGTCAGCCGTCGGCGGCGACCACTGAAGAGTCGGCTGAGTTGGACGCGTCAGCGACGCCCGTCGCGGCGACAACCGTCGGTGTGCCTGAAGCCGGACCCGTCGCACTGTTCGAAGGGCACCAGGACTACGCGGAGAATCAGCGCGGCATTTCCTACGAGACGATCCTCATGCCGTACCTTCGTGGCGCGGCACAGATCGATCTGCACGACCCGTACGTTCGGCAGCCACACCAGGGTCGGAACCTCGTCGAGCTTCTCGCGCTCATCGCATCCGGGAAGGATCCCGCAGATGAGGTCACCTTTAACCTGTTCACGGTGCTCGACGACGATCCCGACTACCAGCCAAAGCAACTCCGTATGCTCAACGACATTGTCCAAGCCGCTGCCCAGCAGGGCGTGAAGGTGAATGTAGCGAAGGACCCCGGCGGCCACGACCGATGGATTCGCACCGACACCGGGTGGCGCATCAACCTCGGCCGCGGCCTCGACATCTTCCAGAAGTCCGACAGCGGATGGTTCGACTTCGGAACCAGCCGACAAGAGTTCCGACAGGTTCGTGCGTTCGGCGTGACTTACATCAACGCGGGCACGGCGACCTGATGGCGGAAAGCCTGATCGGCGCATGATAGCGAGCGCCGGCGATGTCGATATCGATGGTTCAGCGGACCATCGTCCTCTCGGGTCTGAGGCCAATCACGCCTTGTCGACAGCGGTCGATGAAGCAGTTCGAGCCGGTGGCGAGGAGCTGGATCGGCTCGACCTGATCGTGGCTGAGGCCGAGACGCGTCTCAGAAGCGCATGGCAGGACCTCTCCCGCGGCGAGAGGAGATCCAAACGGGATGACGTGTTCTTCGTCTGGCTTGCAGACGTGGTCAAGGATCTCAAGGATACTCTTGGCGAAAGTCGCCGCGCCGTTTCGACCTTCAACATCGCGTTCTTTGGGCGCACAGGTGCCGGAAAGAGCACGTTGCTATCGGCGCTCGGCGGTCTCACTGGCGAGTTGGTGTCTCCCGTCGGACGGAGCGACTTCACGACCGACGTGCAGGCGCTTGATTGGCGTGGTTGCCGTCTGTACGACACGCCCGGCATCAACGGGTGGGGGGCATCGAAGCCGCGCGACGAGCTTGAGGAGACCGCACGCGCTGCGGTCGAATCGGCCGATGTCGTACTGCTGTGCTTCGACACGCAGAGCCAACAGGCATCCGAGTTCCGGAAGGTGGCCGATTGGGTCCGCGCCTACCGGAAGCCCGTGATCGCCGTCCTCAACGTTCGAGCGGCCATCTGGCGTCACCCCGCGCGCGCGACGCCGGCGCAACGCGCCGGGCTCAGTAACAACGTAAGGCAGCATGCGGACAACATTGCGACGGAGCTGGAAGAGATCGGCTTGCCTCACGTTCCGATCGTCGCGATCCACTCGAAGCGTGCCCTCTTCGCGCGGGCTGCGACGCCGTTTACCGGTCCGGCGGCGCGGGAGTTCGAGTCCGAGCGATCGGCGTATGGCGTGCGCTACTTGGACAGGTGGTCAAACCTTCCCGTTCTCGAAGCGTTGATCTGCGCGTGCATCGTTGAAGGCGCCGCAACCCTTCGACTGTCGGGGCTTCGTGAAGGACTCCGCACGCGCCTTCGAGAGTGGGCAGATGCGATCGAGAGAGTCGAAGCGGACCAGCGAGCACGCGGAGAAGCGCTGGAAGGAGTCGTTGACGACTGGCTGAACGTACTGGGATATCCCGATGATGACTGGCGCGCTCAGAACCTCCCGAAGCGCGCGGACACAGATCTCCTCACTGGCCTGGAGTCGTCTCGTGGTCAGCCTTTCAGCGCGGCCGTCTCGGGCCGGCTCGAAGGACACGTCCGGCACCTCCTGCGGTCTCACCTTTATCCGCAGCGGATGAAGTCCCTGCGTGCAGCCGAAGATCTCATCGTTGACGCCTTCGACAGCGATGCTCGGATATCGGATGCCGAATTCACGACGCGTGTGTTCGATCGTGCTGGCACGGTTGGGGCCATCGCGACAGTAGCCCGTCAGGCAGGGGACTTCATCGCCGACAGCCTCAAGCTCGCACGGATCGATGCCGAGATCGACCTGGCATTGATCGAGCGCGATGCGATAGCGATTCAGGGCAACGCCGGCATCGGAGGTCGACAGGCCTCGAATGTGCTGAAAGGCACAGCGTTACTGGGCAGCACCGCGAGCGCGGCACTCGGAATCATCGCGTTGACGCAATTCTGGAACCCGGCTGGATGGACCGCAGCGGCAATATTCCTCAGCCTCGCGATCTTCAGTTTCGTCACCGGGCTCTTCGGGAAGAAGGCACGCAAGAGTGCTGAGTCGAAGCGTGCTCGGGTGCGGGCGCACGCGATCGCTGATGCACGAGCCGCCGTCAATTCATACTTCGATAAGTGCGAGACGGAGCAGATCGCGCGGATCCTGCGCGACTCTCGCGGCCTGGCGGCGCAGCCGTTGGCAGGTCTGATCTCCGATGCGCTGCATATCCGAGATGGTCGCGCGAAGCTCGGAGCCGAGGTTGCGTGGCTCCTCGCTCAAGCTGACCATCAATCTCCCGCGCCATCGCCCGACGCGGTCATACAGCGAGCGACCGAGCGCGTCCTCACGATGGCACCAACTCGGCCAGCATCTGTGGCAGCCTGCCTGCTTGGCGAGGACTGGGTTCATGATGCTGACTCCGAAACGCAACCGGCCGCCTCGTTGTCTGCGACAGAACACGCACGACTCAAGGCTGCGGCTGACGCCACTCGATTGGCCTTGGCCACACACCTTGGCGCCGTCATACAAGCGGACGCGTTGGTCGCGTCCCAATGGCTCGACCGAGCCAACGCGTCCGGCAACCTTGACCCGGACGGAAGGCTCGAACTCGCACACGCGCGGTCGCTCATCGACCGACGACCGACTGTGGTGATCGTCGGGGATTACAGCTCGGGCAAGACGAGCTTGGTGAAGCGACTCCTCGCCGAAGCCGGATCGGACGGCCCGAGGGGACTCAGTGTCGAGGCACGACCTACAACGGCTACACCTGAGCGGTACTCCCTTGGGCCATACGAGCTCGTCGACGCACCTGGCTTCCAGGGCGGGAATGCGGATCACGACAGTGCGGCGATGGAAGTCGCGTACGAGGCGTCTCTGCTGGTCGTCCTGCTCCATGTGAATCTTCTGATCGGCGATACCTCGCCGCTAGAAGCGCTGCTCCACGGCGATGGGGCGCACGTCGGCAAAGCTTCGCGCACGGTTTTCGTCATCGGACGAATAGATGAAATCGGCGCCGATCCCGTCATCGCTCCCCAGGACTTCCTGATCCGTCGCAGGCAAAAGACCGAGGAGTTGCTCAGCATCCTTTCTTCCAAAGGGCTCAGAGTCGCAGCACCTCAGGTCGTCGCGGTCTCCGCCGACCCGTACGGCTTGGTTGCCGACAAGTCACCGGTAACAAGAGATGACTACTCCGACGCGAACCGAGTCTGGGACGGGATCGACGTACTTTCGGAGGCGCTGCTCGAGCAGGATGAATCTCGCACAGCGAATCTGGCCGCGAGAAGTGCGCTCGACTTCGGGCGCTCGGCGCTCAAGCGCGCGTGCCGCCGCACGGAAGTGGAGATTGCAGACCTCGACGTGGCTCAGGCGGCGACGATTCGCATGACGCAACTGCTTGATACATCACTTGCCGAGTTGAGGCTGCTGAAGCAGTCGATCGAGACTCGAACTCGGAGGACGGTCAGCGATCACGCGAATGAGGTTCTCGCTGAGGCGTTGGGTGCGGGTCCGGATGAGGTGGAGGCGATGGCGGTCCGGCTTCAGTCCTGGTGGGAGGATCCGCGGCTCGGGTCGGCGATGTCGACAATCTCGGTAGAGGTCGATCGAGATCTTGATGACTGGTCGCGACGTTACGCTTCCGAGTTCGAACGCGAGGTCCGGCGGCTCGAGTTCGCACGCCAACCCGCTGCGACAGTTGAGCCGACAAACAACGACCTGAATCCTCGGGCGAACGGAGCCTGGCCCGGTTTCCCGGATGGTTCTTGTGTGTTGATCATGCCGCGCTCTCGGCGGCGGTGTGAAGGGCTTCGAACTCGGCAGGGCTGAGGTCGCCGAGGCTGGTGTGCCGGCGGCGGGGGTTGCAGAACCCCTCGATCCACTCGAACATCGCCGACGCCAGCTGCGCCCTGGAGTCCCATCTGGTGCGGTCCAGGAGCTCGCGTTGCATCGTCGACCAGAAGCTCTCGATGAGTGCGTTGTCGACGCTCGACGCGACCCTGCCCATCGAACCGAGGAGCCCGGCCTGCCGCAGCCGGTGCCCGAAGAGCCAGCTGGTGTATTGCGCTCCGCGGTCGGCATGAACCACAGTGCCGGGTTCAGGGCGGCGTCGCCGACGGGCCATCTCGAGAGCGTCGACGACGATCTCCGCGGTGATCCGGTCGCTGATCGACCAGCCCACGCTGCGCCGCGAGTACGCGCCGATGACGGCGGCGCAGTAGACCCACCCGTCCCGCGCGCGATGCTGCGTGATGTCGCAGAACCACAACCGGTTCGGACGATCCGCCGTAAAGCGGCGCTTTACGAGGTCCTCGTGCGTCGCCGTGTCCGGCTTCCAGCCCCGCCGTTTCCGGCCGTGCGAGACACCGACCAGCCCGTCGAGACGCATCAGCCGGGCGACGCGTTTGCGGTCGAGGTGCACGCCGAGACCGAGTCGATGCAGCGAGACACATCGGAGCTGATGATGCAGGATGCCGTGCGCGGCTCAGGCGGAGATCCGGCGCGCGGCGCGTAGACGGGAGAGCGCGACGAGGCCGGTTGTCGGGCCGCCACGTGCGAGGCGCGGATCGGGGATGTAAGGGGCGCCAGTTGGCGCACCGCCAGCGAGCACGTGCTTGGCGCTGGTGGACACCTCGCGAACTTCTATGTGAGTGCGAGTCGTTCAAGCACCTGGCGGTATCTGTTCACGAACTGATCCACAACCGCTTCCAGGTCATTCTCATAGAACGCGCCCGAATCGAATCCATGTGTCTCGTCCAACTTGAGCAGCCCGCGTACTCGCTTCACTTCGCGCACGCCGACATCGAAGTTCGCTCGCGGGTAGCCCATCTTCGCGCTGAGTTCTCCATCTTTAGTCTGTCGATAGACCTTGATGTAGTTGCGACTGGGGGCCGTGAATGCACAACCCTGGCTCTCGAGTTGCGCCCTAAACTCCTTGAACGCCATCGTCCTGTCACCTCGTTCGAGCGGACGAGTCCGAGCTGCCAACCACGCGCCGATCGCGGAAACTTCTGAATCTGCGTCACGGTCTACGCCCTCAGGCAGCGGAAACTCGTGGGCTGCGACACTGGTGGCCATCTCGTAGAGGTCGTCCTCCGAGGTGCCTGTGAGGAGCGTTCGATTCTGCTGAAGGAGCACGAGCAGCGCAACTAGCGCAGTCCGCTTGTTCCCGTTCTCGAATGGGTGATTCAGGACCAAACCGTAAAACAGCGTGGCGGTAACCAACGGCACGGTGTCGTACTTCCGGTAGCTCCCCATGCCGGCATGTTGCCGCGCGAGCGCGCTGGCTAGCCCGTTGGGCCGCAACGGGTTCGTGGCGCCGAAGTCACGGCTGGCCAACTCACCCGTCGCGAGTCGACGGCGGATGGTCATCAACTCAGCTTCGTCCAGGTACTCCACGGTTGAACCCTAGACGAGACGTCGTGGGATCGGCCCTCGCACGACTGTCGGTTACCAGGAGGCCAAGTCGTCGGATCTTGTCGAGCCGCATGCGGCTCACCTAGGCAATCCAAGAGATGCTGCGCACAGGTACCTTTGGGATGCGGTCTCGTTGAGGATGAGTCGCAGACTGGTGCACCCGCAATGCAACCGTCCCGGACAACTCTGATGATCAACAAGCTGTGAGCTGAGGCGTGATGAAGAAACTCAAGATCAATCTCTCCAACTGTCATGGCATACATCGGCTAGATTCCGAGATCGACTTCAAGGACGCTAAGGCTGCTGCAATCTACGCGCCGAACGGCCTCATGAAGACGTCGTTCGCGCGCACCTTCGGTGATCTTTCGCGTGGCGTGGAGTCCTCCGATCATTTGTTCCCGGAACGCACGAGTTCACGGAGTATCACCGACCAAGATGGTGTCGCCGTCGATCCCGACCAGGTCGTCGTTATCGTCTCCTACGACGAGGAGGTGGGACCGACTGCAGAAACCTCGACGCTGTTGGTCGACAAGGTTCTTCGCGACGAGTACGAGCGGATACAGCGCGGAATCAATGAGGCGAGGGCCGAACTCATCGCTGCGCTGAGGGCACAGTCATCCACCAAGAAGGATGTTGCCCGAGAGGTGTCGCTCGCGTTCACTAGGGACGATCAGAGCTTCTTCCGCTCACTTCTGCGCATCGAGGAGGAGCTGCAAGACGAAGAAGCCCCGTACGCGGAGCTGCCGTACGATACCGTCTTCGATGACAAAGTGCTCGCTCTCCTCGCGACAAGAGACTTCGCGGAGACTCTCGCTGACTACGTACAGCGATTCAACGAGCTCCTCGAGGCCTCGAGCTTCTTCAGTCGCGAAACGTTCAGCTACTACAACGCCGAGACAATCGCCAAGAGTCTGGGGGCGAACGGCTTTTTCGATGCCAACCATGCGGTCGTCCTCCATGACGGCGACGCTGCGACCACCGTCGCCACCCAGAAGGAGCTCACCGACCTAATCAGTTCGGAGAAGGAACGGATCAGCGAGGATCCCGCTCTGCGCAAGACTTTCGCTGCGATCGAAGCCAAACTCACGAGAAACGCCGAGGTCCGTCGCTTCTGGGACTTCATCGCAGAGAATCCGGCAATACTGGCAGAGCTCGTCAACGTTGACCGCTTCAAGGAGCAGGTGTGGAAGTCCTATCTCAAGGCAAACGAAGGACTCTACGGTCAGGCCGTCGCACGCTTCCGGGACGCTGATGCCCGCAAGAAGGAGATCCAGGCAGCAGCGGCCGACCAGCGAGGTCAGTGGGAAGACGTCATCGAAATCTTCAACCAACGCTTCTTCGTTCCCTTCACTCTGACGGCGAAGAACCGCACCAACGTCGTTCTTGGCCTCGACTCGGTGGCAAAGCTCGGTTTTGAGTTCGAAGACGGCGGCGACAGCGTCGAGGTGGAGCGGGACGACCTCCTCGAGGTGCTCAGCACAGGCGAGAAGAAGGCGCTCTACATCCTCAACGTGCTGTTCGAGGTGGAGCGGCGCAAGAACCAGCCAGGCGAGACGATCTTCATCGTGGATGACATCGCCGACTCCTTCGACTACAAGAACAAGTACGCGATCATCCAGTACCTGAAGGACATCGCGGACGTCGACAACTTTCGCCTGGTAGTCCTAACGCACAACTTCGATTTCTACCGAACGCTCGAGAGCCGGTTCATACCGTACAGCCAGTGCTTGATGGCGCAGAAGACGGAGGAAGGCGTCGCGCTCGTCAAGGCTGCGGGAATCAAGAACCCGTTCATCAAGGACTTCAAGCCCAACTTCTTTGGCGACGCAGGCAAGCGGGTCGCGGCAATCCCCTTCATCCGTAACCTGCTCGAATACACGCGCGGCGAGGAGGACCCCGACTACATCAAGCTAACGTCGCTGCTGCATTGGAAGGCCGATACCGCATCGATCACCCAGGCGGACCTTGATGCGATCTTCAATGAGCTCTTCGGGACGTCCGAGCAATGGAGCGACCCGAGTGCTGCCGTCATTGACATGATCATGGATCAGGCGGACCTCTGCGTCGGCCGCAACACCAGCCTGGATTTGGCGAACAAGATCACGCTCTCGGTCGCGATCCGAATCGCCGCCGAGAAGCATATGGTGCAAGCGATCAACGATGCTGAGTTCCTCGATGCTGTGCGTGCCAACCAGACGCCACAGCTGCTGGCGCGGTACAAGAAGGACTTTCCCTCCGAACTGGAGGCGATCAGAACGATCGATGGCGTGGTCTTGATGACGCCCGAACACATCCACGTGAACTCTTTCATGTACGAACCGATCCTGGACATGTCAGACGAACACCTCGCGCGGTTGCTTGCGGAGGTCAAGGGGCTCGCGTCGTAGTCAGAGGGGCCCGGGCGCCGTCCGTGGCTGGGCCGGGTGACACGCGCGTCGGTTGCACTGAGGATGGGTGCCGCGCATGCATCCATTCAACGCGGACGCTCGCGCCCCCTTGTCCGGAGACATCGGAACGAATGCACGCTGGCCGCGGGGCTAGGGTGCTTGGCCCGGGTGAGGATGTCGCCAGTGCCTGCAGGCGATTGGGCACACGTACGCGCAGCACCATCCGCCCGCACTGCTACCGAGCGTCGACGCCGAAGGCGCGCAGCAACGGGACGCGGGGGATCATCCGGCGCGGGCCGAGCTGCACCGTGGGAATGGTCCCGTTCTCGATGCCGAGCTTGATCGTGCGGTAGTCGACGCCGACGAGCGCGGCGGCATCCTTCATCGTCAGAGCAAGGTGCTCCGGTGAGTGGTTCATAGCCCTTTCCCTTCCTTGAGCCAACAGTGTCAGTCTCCCTTCGTCGCAAGGTATCACAGGTGTGAGCCAAGATCGACACTCTTCTTCGCGAATCGCCCGTGACCTGGAATAGTGGGCTCTATGGCAGACGTCGAGGCATATGACATCAGCGACGAACACATCGATCTCGGCAGCGGTGTGACGCTGCCGAAGTCCTGGCATGCGCGCGTGTCGGGCGAGCAGGACGTGCCCGGCACGATCACCGTGCGGGTGGAGTGGGATGCTGCGCTCGGCCGCACCGCCGTCGTGTTCGCCGCCCTCGAGCGCGAGGGGGAAGGCGTCGACATCACCAGCCAGATGCTCCGCGAGGTGCGCACGCATTGGATCATGACGAGGTCGGCGCTCGATGTTGTCACGGTCGACGTCGGCGGGGAGGGTGTCGGTGATCGCGGCCGCATCCCGGTGCGAGAGTTTCTCAGCCGCGAGCTGGCGCAGGAGGAGCGCGAACCCTTGGAGTCCCTGTACGCCGCGATCGCCGTCTATCGCGTCGCGACGGCAATCAGCTACCCCCCGCTCAAGCTCGTCGCCGACACCCTCAAGGTCAGCCAGAGCACCGCGACCCGGCTCATGACCCGCGCGCGTGATGCGGGTCTCGCGCCGGAAGTGCGGATCCAGGAGCCTCGGCGGGCGCCAGCGGTTGACCCGTACAACCCGGGCCAGCCGTACGACCCTTCGGCGCCCCACGTCGGACCGTCTGGGCCTTGGGGTCCGTCTATCAGGTTATGACTACTGTCCCGAGCACGACCCCCCGCCACGCGGTGGCGCTCAGTTAGCGGCGAATCGGTGTCATCACTTCGCGTGGGGACTCTCGCTCTAGTCGTTAACCCGGGGACTTATGCTCGCTCGCTGGTCGGTATACTTCGAGTATGACTACGACCATCAAAGTCAGCGACGAACTCCGCGACCGGCTCAAGGAGCAAGCCGCCCGTGACGGGCTCACACTCGGGGCGCACCTCGCGCATCTCGCAGATGCCGAGGACAGACGATGGCGTCTCCACCTGCTGAAGTCCGCGATCGACGCGTCGACGAGCGACGATGCAGGGTCGTACTCTGCGGAGACTGAAGACTGGGAGCGCACCGAACTGACCGACGCTTCGTGACGACCGCCGACCTCGCCCCGGGTGTCGTAGCCTGGGCGGCACTCGAGCCCGTCCGCGGCAGAGAGCAAGGTGGTCATCGCCCGGTTCTGATCGTTGCGTCCGCGGGTTACTTGGATGCCGTGACGACCCTCGTCATCGTGTTGCCGATCACGACCACCGACCGCGGATGGCCGAACCACGTTCGCGTGGAGGGGCCGAGCGGGCTGGACCGGCCATCGTGGGTCATGACCGAGCAGCCTCGCACGCTGACGCGGGATCGACTTACGGGGGTAGCCGGCGAAGTCTCGATCGACTGTCTGAGAGCAGTACGCACCTGGCTTGGCGACTTCCTAGATCTCTGACCAGCGGCCTGTGACGCCATCGCGACTTGGAAGCCGTTTGAGCATATTGCTCATGTGAAAGGTCGTTTGGCCCTTTTGTAAAGCAAAGTGCTCATGTGACCTCAAGTGCCTGAGGGCTTCGTTTCAACGCGGGAGTGGCGCCTTCATCCATGTCTCTGGATGCCCGATTTATCAGGGATTTCTGCCCGCACTTTGCCCGCGAACTGTTTGCCGACCTGTTTTCCGGGGTTGCGCGATGTCGTTCGAGTCCTCGAAAGTCCGCGTAATTCCGCGGTTTGTGCAGGTTCAGGGCTGATTGAGCATTATGCTCAGTCGTGTTCGAGTCCCTCCAGGGTCGCTTCTGTGACGCGTCGGTAAGATCCAGCGCTAGTCGCCCGTGGCCGTCCTCTCCCATCGGCTGACCACGAGTCGCTCAGCGAGCAAGGCCGGTCCGATTCGCTTGAGCTCGGTAGCGAGGTGCTCGAAGTAGGCGTAATACATCGTGTCGTTCTCCCGGTGCCGCCGCTCGGCATCGAGGTATGGCATTGTCTTCTCCCACGACTCGATGACGGAGCCGCCCATCAGCGCGGAGAGCAGTTCGGGGGGCGCCACT
>Ga0307505_10002630_pt1 | contig 12263 bp, 5 predicted proteins | sample 23_S_MG_FD_202183 | JGI IMG/M metagenome (GOLD analysis project Ga0307505, IMG submission 202183) | Soil microbial communities from Populus trichocarpa stands in riparian zone in the Pacific Northwest, United States - 23_S | ecosystem: Environmental > Terrestrial > Soil > Riparian zone > Trees...
CTCCGCTTGCAGTGCCTGGCACACCATCTCGGCCAGGCGCTTGGTGGCGCCCATGACGTTGGTGGGATTGACGGCCTTGTCGGTGGAGACGAAGACGAACTTCTTCACCCCGTAGTCGATCGCGGCGCGCGCCACCGCGTAGGTGCCGAGGACGTTGTTCTGCACCGCTTCCCAGGCGTTGGCCTCCTCCATGAGCGGCACGTGCTTGTAGGCGGCCGCGTGGAACACGAGCGCGGGCGAATACTGGTGCATCACCTGGTTCACGCGGCGCACGTTCTTGATGTCGCCCACCAGGCTCGCCACCGGCAGGTTGGGGAAGTCTTCCCGCAGCTGCTCGTCGACCTTGTACATCGCGTACTCGTTCATCTCGTAGAGCACCAGCATCGACGGCTCGTACGCGGCGATCTGGCGGCAGAGCTCCGAGCCGATCGAGCCGCCGGCGCCGGTGACCATGATCACCTGGCCGGTGATGAGCTCGTGCAGGCGCGCGTCGTCGAGCGTCACCGCGTCGCGCTTCATCAGGTCCTCGACCGCGACCTTGCGGATGCGCGCGGGCGGCGCTCCCTTGCCCGCCACGAGGTTGTTGAGCGTCGGCACCGTCATCACCGACACGCGCGCGCGCTTGCAGATCTCCACCACGCGGCGGCGCACCTGGTAGCGCACCGACGGCATGGCGACGATCGCGTGGCGCAGCTTCAGGCGCTGCGCGAAGCGCGGCAGGTCGTCGAGCGCGCCGATCACGCGCACGCCGTGGAGCAGCCGTCCCAGCTTCTTCTCGTCGTCGTCGAGCAGGCCCACGACGCGCCATTCGTGGCTGCGCGAGAGATCCTTCACCAGCCCCACGGCGGCGTCGCCCGCGCCGAGGATGACCACGGGGGTGCCCTGCTCGCCGCCGCGCCCGTAGAGCGTCCATTCCTTGAACGAGCGGAACGCCATGCGCGCGAGCGACATGAGCGAGATCAGCAGCAGCGGATAGAGGATCGACTCGCGCATGCCGAAGGCGCCCTCGAGGCCGACGGCGCCGAGCGCGGCCGCGGTGCACACGGTGCCCGCGAGCACCGCGAAGACGATGCGCTGGATGTCCGGCAGGCTCGTGTAGCGCCACACGCCCTGGTAGATGCCGAAGAGCACGTTGACCGCGACCTGGATCGGGATCGCGATCGCGAACGCGGCGAGCAGCAGGTCGAGCCGGTCGGCCGAAGGTCCGTTGGGATCGAGCAGGAACGCGGCCGCGAGCGCGGCCAGGGCGAGTGCGATGCCGTCGTATATCGCGGCGGCGAGCGGGCGGGCGTCGATGTGCATCGGCTTCATGTGGGGTGGGATATCTGCTGAGAACCCGCGCCGCCTATGCCTTTCTTCTTGTTAGCCATCCGACCGCCAGGACGAGCAGCGCGTAGGCCGCCGACCAGACGAAAAGTATAGCGTATTGGACCGTCTCGCCTGCCCGGAGTGCCCAGAGCGCGCTGGCGGCGGCGGCGAGCATGAGGGCCCACTCGGCCAGCGCCAGGCGGCGCCGCGGCCATCCCGCGAGGGCGAGGCGCTGGTAGCCGTGGCCGCGATGCGCGCGCCAGAAGCGCTCGCCGCGGGCGACGCGCAGCGCGAGGGTCACGGTCGCGTCGACGATGAAGGGCGAGAACACGAGCGGCGCGAACCACCCCGGCCAGGCGCCGGAGAGCGCGCCGTGCAGGCCGAGCGCGCCGGCGAGGAAGCCGAGCGGGATCGACCCGCTGTCGCCGAGGAATACGCGGGCGGGCGGAAAATTGTGCGCGAGGAATCCGGCGCATGCCGAGGCGATCGCGGCGCTGGTGACCGCCAGCGCCTGATGGCCCGCGAGCGTGGCGGCGGCGGCGAGCGCGGCAAAGCCGATGACGCCCATCCCCCCTGCGAGCCCGTCGGCGCCATCCATGAAGTTGAAGAGGTTGGCCGCCCAGACGATGCCGGTGACGGCGGCGAAGGCTCCGATCCATCCCCACGGCCACGGCTGCAAGGGCTGTGCGAGCGCGAGCACCGCGACCGCGGCCGCAACCGCATGCGCGGGCAGGCGAACCTCGATCGGCAGGCTGCGGAAGTCGTCGAGGAGGGAGACCACGACGAGCGCGAGCGCGCAAGCCGCGATCGCCGCAAGCGTGCCGCTGCCGGCGAGCGCCACGAAGGGCAGAGCGGCCACCGCGATGCCGATGCCGCCGATGCGCGGCGTGGCGGCCGCGTGAAGCGAGCGCTCGTTGGGATGATCGGCGAGCCGCGCCGCCCAGGGCGAGCGCCGCAGCGCCGCGACGGCCGCGAACGCGACCACGGCGGGCACGATCGCAGCGAGGCCGAGCGCGCTCACGGCCGTGCCCCGCGCCGCGCGCGCGCCATCTCGGAGGCCGCGGCGGCAAGATCGATCGTCGCGGTCCAGCCGAGCGTGGCCTCCGTGGCGGCGGCATCGGCCTCGAGCGAGCGCGTGAGGCGGCGCATGCGCTCGCCCTGCCCGGCCGCGGAGGCCGCGGCCTCCAGCACCCGCGCGGGGCATTCGAACAGCCGCGCGGGACGTCCGAGCGCGGAGCGCAGCGCGCGCACGAGCGAAGGCGTGGACATCGCGACGCGATGCGCGGCGATGAACGTCGCGCCCGCGGCCTGCGGCGCGTCGCCGCATGCGAGCAGCAACCGCGCGAGGTCGCCGACGTGCACGAAGCTGCGCCGGTTGGCGATGGCCGCGAACGGCAGCGGCCAGGGCGAGTCGGCGAGCGCGATCAGGCTGGCGACGTTGGAGCGCGCGCCCGCGCCCAGGACGAGCGGGGAGCGCACCGTGACCACTTGCAGCCGCGTCGCGGCGGCGACCTCGCGCAACGCCTGCTCGGCTTCGAGCTTCGAGCGCGCGTAGGCGTCGCGGGGATCCGGCGCGTCCCCGGCGGTGAAGGGACGTCCCGGGCTCTCCTCCCCGTGGACCTTGATCGTGCTCATGAAGACCAGGCGGCGCGCGCCGCGGCGTGCCGCCTCCTCGGCGAGGCGGCGCGTCTTCCCGGCGTTGTCGCGACGGAACGCCGCCGCGTCGCGCTCGCGCGCGTCGTGCACGCGCGCGGCGAGGTGGAACACGGTCGCGCCTTCCAGCGGGGCGCGCGCGAGCCGCTCCTCCCAGTCGTGCGGCGCCATGGCAAGCACGTCGGGCGGCGCGGGCAGGGCCGCGGCGAGCGCGCGCCCGACGAAGCCGCCCGCGCCCGTCAGCAGCACGCGTTGCATCGTTCGGGCCCGGAGGAAAAGAAAGCGGGCATCCCCCGAGAGAGATGCCCGCGTCGAGGTCTCGCCGTGCTTACGGCGGGCAGTGCGACGGCGCCCTGACGCTCAGCGTCCCGACCGTGTTGCCGTCCGTGACCGTCACCTGGAACTGGATCGGGTTCTCCGTGCCCGGCGTCGGCGAAGCCGGCAGGATCGGCGGCACGTCGGCCGCCCCGCGGCTCACCGTGAGGGTGCGGTCCGCGATGGTCGCTGTGATCCGCGCGTCGGCGCTCGATGTGCTGAACGTCCCGTCCCCACCGATGATGGACACCGACCCTGAGGACCCGCACTGCAGCGTCACCGACTGCGGCGTGAGCGAGATCGCCGGCGGCGGCGGATCGGCGGAGCCCGCTTCGGTGGTGACCGTGACGGTCGCGCGGTTGTTGTGGGCGTCGCTGATGACGACCGCACCGTCCGTGATGCAGATGAACGGATTGCTCGCCGTGATGGTGAAGCGCCCCGGTTGCGAGTTGGACTGGCTCGGCGTCACGAGAATCGACCCGAAAGAGCTCACCGCGGTGTAGGGCGGCGTGCCGTCGAACACGAGCACGTCGGCCGAGCCGGTGCCGCACTGCGCGGTGGTCGGGCCGGTGAAGGTGATCTCGTCGGGAATCACCTCGAGCTCGCCAGTCAGCGGGACGCCCTGGATGATGAACACGTGCGTGGTGGAAACGCCGGTCGCGACATCGGTCACCCGGAAGGCGGCGAGCTGCGTGCCGACGTTGTTGCTCACGCGCAGCCAGACGTGGGCGCGACCCGCATGGTCGGTGCGCGTGGTCACGCTGCTGCCGTCGGCGGAAATGCTGCCACCCTGCAGCTGCCCGCTCGGGAAGAACCAGGTGAACGGCCCGCGCAGCACGTCGAACCGGTACTCCCGGTTGCCGTTGAGGTTGCCCGAGATCGTCGCATTCAGCACGACCTCGGTCGTTCCGCCGGCGCAGGCCGCCGGCGGCGGCACGCCGACTCCCTCCGCGGCACAGTTGGAGTTGAAGAACACGCCGTAACCGGTGAGGAAGTTCTGCGCCACCTGGATTTCGGCGGCGGCGATAAAGCCGCCGGTGGAGTCACGCACCGTGACGAACACGGTGCGCACGTTCAGGCCGCCCGGAGGAATGTCCGCATCGATGACCCCGGGGTTGTTCGGGACGACCGTGAAGGAATTGCCGTTGAGGGTCGTCGGCACCGCGAACAGGCTCGGCTCGCTCGACGAGAGCGTGTACGGCGGGCGGCCGCCGGAAACGGTGAAGGTGTACTCGACACCCGCGTAGAACGTTCCGGACGACGGCAGGAGCTGCAGTATCCCTCCAGCGTTGGTGGAGCCGGCACCGCCTCCGCCGCAGGAGCCAAGAAGGACGGCCGCCAGCGCGAAGACGCTACCGATGAGGGACCTGCGAATCGAATCGAGTCTCACGTTGTTCCCCTTATTCTCGCCCCGCCGATTAAATCTTCGAAAATTAGCGGCTTATCGCGGGTTATTAAAGCGCAACTTTCAGTTTGCCGCAAGTAGGCCTTGCCGTAAGCCCGCCAACGGCCGGTGGCGGGAATTGCTGCATCGCAGCAAAAAACGCGATGGTAAGGGCCGCTGCCTAAGGGGGGCAGAGGCCCGTTCCCGAACCCGGCCCGGCGCCGGTCCCGGTGACCGGGAGGGTGCGCACCAAGCCGGTTCCGTTGCTGTCGGTCACAAAGACCGTGCCCGTATCGAAGCTCGCCGAGCCTGGCGTACGCCTGACTTCGAAGACGCTGTTGGGAGGCCCGACATTGTCCGGGATCACGGTCACGCTGCTGTTGTCCGACCGCACGTGGTAATTCGGCGTCCCCCCGGTTATGGCGACCATCACTCCCGGTCCGCAGCTCGCCAAGGTGACCGTCGAGGGCGTAAGCCGGATGTTCTGGGCGCCATCGCAACGCGTAGTGAGCGCGTCCCCGGCCAAATGCACCGTGATGGTCGCGGTCTTGTCGCCGCTCGCGACGCCGACGCTGAGCGGCGTGGTCGCGGGGGTCCCCGGGGCGCGGCTGATGTTGATCAGGCGCTGGCTCGGGTTCTGGCCGACGAAGAGCGCCCCGCTGCCGCTGCTGACGGTGAAGGTCCCTGTCCCGCCGGCGACCGTGACGCTCGCCGGCTGCGTGCAGTCGGTGAGCGTGACCTCTTCGGGCGAGACCACCAGGTCCGGAACCGCGAACGTGCCGCGGACGTTCGACACGTTGACGATCGTGGTGCGTCCGGCCGAATCGACCACGGCGATGGGGAAGTCGTCCACGCACGTGCCGTTGGCGACGATGTAGAACGAGCCGCCGCTCGCCGTCACGATGTTCTGGCTGATCCCGAATGCGCTGCCGCCATTGCCGATGGTGTAGGGCGGCAGTCCGCCGAAGATGTTCACGTCGGCACGGATGCCGCTGGCGCAGCTGAGGGTGTTCGGGCCGCTGAACGCGACCTCGGCGGGCACGGTGAAGAAGCCGGGGCTGGACCCCGTGGCCTGCGCGATGATGAAGGTGGCGCGGCGGAAGGCGTTGGTGCCGAGGTCGGTCACCTGCAGGATCCCGGTCTGGTTGGGTGCCCCGGGCAGCACGCGGATGCGCGCGTGCACGCCGCCGGCCTGGTCGGTCACTACCACCCTGCTGGTCTCGAGGATCTCCGGGAAGCCCGGCGGCGAGGTGATGAAGCGGAAGTCTCCCGAGACGACGTCCAGCCGCACGCCGCGCGCCGGCAGCGGATTGCCGCCCTGGGAGATGGTCGCGAAGACGAGCGCATCGCCGCCCGAGCACACGGCCGGGGCGCAGCTTCCGCCCTGGGTCTCGGTCGGGATGATCACGATGTCGTTGGCGACCGTGCCGGGCCGCACCGTGAGGGTCGCGGTCGCGAGCGGGGCCGTGGCCGAGTCGCGCACGGTCAGCGTGACGGTGGTCTCCTCCACGACGTTGGCCGGGATCACCGTGAGCGTGTTGCCGGTGAGCGATCCGCTCACGTGCACCACCGCCTGGTTGCTGGAGCTGAGGAAATACGACCCGGTTCCGCCGTTGATCGTGAAGGTGGTCGCCATCCCCGAGTAGAGGATCGCGGTCTCGGGAAGGATCGTGATCCGGTTCGGATCGTTGACCGGCGTGGGCCCGGAAACGGCGCCGCTGCACGCGGCCGCGAGCATCGCGAGCACGAGCGCGAGCGCAAGACGGGCGGAGGCGCCCAGGCTGGCGAAGGCTGAAAAGGTCACACGGCTCCCTGGATCTCGTTGTCTGGCGCCACTTCACGGGGGTGGCGCGGCATGCCATTGATTCTACTGACAACCGGGCGTCATTGGGCCGGGAGAATGGCTCGCCGGGCGCCGGCCCTTATATTGCACCGCATCATAGCAGTGCGCTACGATGCCTTCGAAAGCCCGTCTTCGCGCCTCCGCAACGGCCAAAAGCCCGGCGGGCCGCCACGCGACCGCGGCATGCGCCACGAGCCCGCAGCTTCCGACCCCCGTTCCCCGGCCCGCCGTGCGAACGCGGATACCATTGTGTTGTGAGGTGCCCCGCATGGAAATGAAGACCGGCCTGCCGCCGCGGCAGGGACTCTACGACCCGCGCCACGAGCACGACGCGTGCGGCGTGGGCTTCGTCGCGCACATCAAGGGGCGCAAGTCGCACGACATCGTCGAGAAGGGCCTCACGATCCTGAACAACCTGCGCCACCGCGGCGCGACCGGGGCCGACCCGCTGCACGGCGACGGCGCCGGGCTGCTGGTGCAGATCCCCGACGCCTTCTTCCGCGAGGAGATGGCGAAGGCGGGGGTCAAGCTGCCGAAGGCGGGCGCGTACGGCGTGGGGATGGTTTTCCTGCCGCGCAACCCGGCCGCGCGCGCGGCCTGCGTGCGCGAGATCGAGCGCGCGATCGCCAACGAGGGCCAGCAGCGCCTGGGCTGGCGCGACGTGCCCGTCGACGACACCACGCTGGGCCCTACCGCGCGCAAGACGATGCCGGTGATCCGCCAGGTGTTCGTGGGGGCCGGCCGCGGCAGCCTCGACCGCGACGCCTTCGAGCGCAAGCTCTACATCATCAGGAAGGCGCTCGGGCATGCCATCCGCGCGCTCGGGCTCTCGAACGCGGGCGAGTTCTACGTGCCCTCGTTCTCGCATCGCACCATCGTCTACAAGGGGATGCTCCTCGCCGAGCAGGTGGGCCCCTTCTACCGCGACTTGACCGACAAGCGCTTCGCCTCGGCCCTGTGCCTCGCGCACCAGCGCTTCTCCACCAACACCTTCCCCACGTGGGACCTCGCGCACCCGTTCCGCTTCATCGCGCACAACGGCGAGATCAACACGCTGCAGGGCAACTTGAACTGGATCAAGTCGCGCCAGGCGACGATCCACTCGAAGCTGCTGGGCGAGGACCTCGACAAGATCTGGCCGCTCGTCTACCCCGGGCAGTCGGACTCGGCCTCGTTCGACAACGCGCTCGAGCTGCTGGTGATGGGCGGCTATCCGATCGCGCACGCGATGATGCTGATGATCCCGGAGGCGTGGGCGGGCAATCCCCTGATGGACGCGCGCCGGCGCGCGTTCTACGAGTACCACGCGGCGCTGATGGAGCCGTGGGACGGCCCGGCGGCGGTCGCCTTCACCGACGGCAAGTTCATCGGCGCGACACTCGACAGGAACGGGCTTCGTCCCGCGCGCTACTTCATCACCGACGATGACCTGATCGTCATGTCCTCGGAGATGGGTGTCCTCGACATCCCGCAGGAGAGAATCATCAAGAAGTGGCGCCTGCAGCCCGGCAAGATGCTGCTGGTCGACATCGAGCACGGGCGCATCGTCTCCGACGAGGAGTTGAAGCGCGACCTCGCCGCGCAGCGCCCCTACCAGGACTGGCTCGACCGCACGCAGCTGCGCCTCGAGGACATCGAGAAGCCGCACGAGGTGCCGATGCCCGACACCGACAAGCTGCTCGACCGCCAGCAGGCCTTCGGCTACACGCAGGAAGACCTGAAGATGCTGATGACGCCGATGGCGATGGCGGGCGAGGAGCCGATCGGGTCGATGGGCGACGACACGCCACTCGCGGTGCTCTCCAACCGCGCGAAGCCGCTCTACGCCTACTTCCGGCAGCTCTTCGCGCAGGTGACCAACCCGCCGATCGATCCCATCCGCGAGCAGCTGGTGATGTCGCTGGTGTCGTTCATCGGGCCGCGCCCGAACCTGCTCTCGCCCGACTCGACCGAGCCGGTGATGCGCCTCGAGGTCTCGCAGCCGATCCTCACCTTCGAGGACATGGAGAAGCTGCGCCGCGCCTCCACCTTCACGCAGGGCCACTTCAAGAGCGACATCCTGTCGATGTGCTACCCGGCCGAGTGGGGCGCCGAGGGCATGCAGCCGGCGCTCGCCCAGCTCTGCGCGGAGGCCGAGGACGTGGTGCGCAAGGGCACCAACATCGTGATCCTCACCGATCGCGACGTCTCGGTCGAGAGAATCGCGATCCCGGCGCTGCTCGCCACCGCCGCCGTGCACCACCACCTGGTGCGCGCGGGGCTGCGCACGCGCTCGGGGCTCGTCGTCGAGACCGGAAGCGCGCGCGAGGTGCACCACTTCGCGTGCCTCGCGGGCTTCGGCGCCGAGGCGATCCACCCGAACCTCGCGTTCGCGACGTTGCTCGACCTGCGCGACGCGTTGCCGCAGAAGGTGGACGAGAAGGAGCTGGTCAAGCGCTACATCAAGGCCGTGGGCAAGGGCCTGCTCAAGGTCATGTCGAAGATGGGCATCTCGACCTACCAGTCGTACTGCGGCGCGCAGATCTTCGAGGCCGTGGGGCTGTCGACCGCCTTCGTCGACCAGTATTTCGAGGGCACGCCGACCGCCGTCGAGGGCGCGGGCCTGAAGGAGATCGCCGAGGAGACCGTGCGGCTGCACCGGCTCGCCTACTCCGACGCTCCGCTCTACCGCAACCAGCTCGACCCCGGCGGGGAGTACGCGTATCGCACGCGCGGCGAGGCGCACATGTGGACGCCGGACGCGATCGCCAAGCTGCAGCACGCGACGCGCGCCAACAATTTCGCGACCTACAAGGAGTACTCGCACCTCATCAACGAGCAGAGCGAGCGCCTGCTCACGCTGCGGGGCCTCTTCCGCATCCGTGAATCGGACAAGCCCGTGCCGATCGAGGAGGTCGAGCCGGCGAAGGAGATCGTGAAGCGCTTCGCCACCGGCGCCATGTCGCTCGGCTCGATCTCGCACGAGGCCCACACCACGCTCGCCATCGCGATGAACCGGATCGGCGGGAAGTCCAACACCGGCGAGGGCGGCGAGGACCCGGTCCGCTTCGCGCGCATGCCCAACGGCGACTCGATGCGCTCGGCGATCAAGCAGGTCGCGGCCGGGCGCTTCGGGGTCACCACCGAGTACCTGGTGAACGCCGACGACCTGCAGATCAAGATGGCGCAGGGTGCGAAACCCGGCGAGGGGGGGCAGCTGCCCGGCCACAAGGTCTCGAAGTACATCGCCAAGGTGCGCCACACGGTGCCGGGCGTGGGCTTGATCTCGCCCCCGCCGCACCACGACATCTACTCGATCGAGGACCTGGCGCAGCTGATCCACGATCTGAAGAACGTGAACCCCCAGGCGCGCGTTTCGGTGAAGCTCGTTTCCGAGATCGGCGTGGGCACGGTGGCCGCGGGTGTGGCCAAGGCCAAGGCCGACCACGTGACCATCTCGGGCCACGACGGGGGCACCGGCGCCTCACCGCTCTCCTCGCTCAAGTACGCGGGCAGCCCCTGGGAGATCGGGCTCGCGGAGACGCAGCAGACGCTCGTGCTGAACAAACTGCGCGGGCGCATCGCGGTGCAAGCCGACGGGCAGATGAAGACCGGCCGCGACGTCGTGATCGGCGCGCTGCTGGGCGCCGACGAGTTCGGCTTCGCCACGGCGCCCCTCGTGGTCGAGGGCTGCATCATGATGCGCAAGTGCCACCTGAACACCTGCCCGGTGGGGATCGCCACGCAGGACCCGGAGCTGATCGCGAGATTCACCGGCAAGCCCGAGCACGTCATCAACTACTTCTTCTTCGTCGCCGAGGAGGTGCGCGAGTGGATGGCGCGCCTCGGCGTGCGCCGCTTCGAGGAGCTGGTCGGCCGCGCCGACCTGCTCGACGCGCGCCCGGGCGTGGAGCACTGGAAGGCGCAGGGCCTGGACTTCTCGCGCCTCTTCTACCGCCCGCCGGTGGGCGGCGAGGTCGCGATCCGCCAGTGCGAGCCGCAGGAGCACGGCCTCGCCAAGGCGCTCGACCACGAGCTCATCGGCCAGGCCGCCCCGGCGCTGGAGAAGAAGAAGGCGGTCGCGATCGCAAGCCGCATCTACAACCACAACCGCACCGTGGGCGCGATGCTCTCGGGCGAGGTCGCCCGGCGCCACGGGCACGCGGGCCTGCCGGACGACACCATCCACGTGAGCTTCACCGGCACCGCGGGACAGAGCTTCGGCGCCTGGCTCGCACACGGGGTCACCTTCGAGCTCGAGGGCGATGCCAACGACTACGTGGGCAAGGGCCTGTCGGGCGGGCGCCTGGTGGTCTATCCGCCCAAGTCGAGCCCGATCGTGCCCGAGGACAACATCATCGTGGGCAACACCGTGATGTACGGGGCTATCTCCGGCGAGGCCTACTACCGTGGGGTCGCGGGCGAGCGCTTCTGCGTGCGCAACTCCGGCGCGACGGCCGTGGTCGAGGGCGTGGGCGACCACGGCTGCGAGTACATGACCGGCGGGACCGTGGTCGTGCTCGGCAAGGCCGGGCGCAACTTCGCCGCCGGCATGTCGGGCGGCATCGCGTACGTGCTCGACGAGGAAGGCGACTTCACCCAGCGCTGCAACATGGCGATGGTGGAGCTCGAGCCCATCCCCGAGGAGGAAAGCGCGGCCGCGGCCGAGGGCACGCACGAGCTCGAGACGCACGGCAAGGTCAAGATCGACCACGTGGCGGGCCACGACGACGGGATGCTGAAGGGCCTGATCCAGCGCCACCTGCTCTACACCGGCAGCGAGCGCGCGCGCCGCATCCTCGAGAACTGGGCGCAGTACCTGCCGCGCTTCGTGAAGGTGATGCCGCTCGAGTACCGCCGCGCGCTCGCCGAGATGGCCGAGGAGCAGCTGAGGAACGAGCAACCCACGCCGCGCGTGGAATTGCGGGCGAACGACTAGGGGTCGGACCCCGAATCTCATACATCCAGGGACATGGGAAAAATAACCGGCTTCATGGAAATCGAGCGCCGCGACAGGCCGTACGTGCCGGTCGCCGAGCGCGTGAAGGTGTACAGGGAGTTCATCCGCGCGCTCCCCGATGCCGAGATGGCGCAGCAGGGCGCGCGCTGCATGGACTGCGGCATCCCCTTCTGCCAGACCGGGTGCCCGGTGAACAACATCATCCCGGACTGGAACGACCTGGTGTATCGCGGCCATTGGCGCGACGCGCTCGAGGTGCTGCACTCGACCAACAACTTCCCCGAGTTCACGGGGCGCGTCTGCCCGGCTCCCTGCGAGGCCGCGTGCACGCTCAACATCAACGACGACCCGGTGACCATCAAGTCGATCGAGCAGGCGATCATCGACAAGGGCTACGCCGAGGGCTGGGTCGTGCCGCAGCCGCCGGCGCGCAAGACCGGCAGGAAGGTCGCGGTCGTGGGCTCCGGGCCCGCCGGCATGGCGTGCGCGCAGCAGCTCGCGCGCGCCGGGCACGATGTCACGCTCTTCGAGAAGAACGACCGCATCGGCGGGTTGCTGCGCTACGGCATCCCCGACTTCAAGATGGAGAAGCGCTTCATCGACCGGCGCATCGAGCAGATGGCCGCCGAAGGCGTGGCGTTCCGCGCGGGCGTCCATGTCGGCGTCACCATGATGGCCGCGGAGCTGCTGTCGCAATTCGACGCGGTCGCGCTCACCGGCGGTTCGGAGAAGCCACGCGACCTGCCGGTGCCGGGGCGTGAGCTCCCCGGCATCCACTACGCGATGGAGTTCCTGCCGCAGCAGAACAAGGTGGTCGCGGG
>Ga0307505_10002631_pt1 | contig 12261 bp, 7 predicted proteins | sample 23_S_MG_FD_202183 | JGI IMG/M metagenome (GOLD analysis project Ga0307505, IMG submission 202183) | Soil microbial communities from Populus trichocarpa stands in riparian zone in the Pacific Northwest, United States - 23_S | ecosystem: Environmental > Terrestrial > Soil > Riparian zone > Trees...
AGGGGGTCCGCAGCGATGCCGCCCGGCGCAGGGGGGCACCCCGTTGCACCACACCGTCAACTGTCCCCCTCGTATGAGGGGGACCGCGCCGACCCCGCCTGAGCGAAGCGATGCGGGGGCCGGCGCAGGGGGTGCACCCCGTTGCACCACACCGTCAACTGTCCCCCTCGTATGAGGGGGACCGCGCCGACCCCGCCTGAGCGAAGCGATGCGGGGGCCGGCGCAGGGGGTACGTTCCCGCATGCGCCTGCCCGCCCTCCCCACCGCTGCGCGGCCTGCACTCATCGGAGCCGTCGTCCTCGCCGCCGCCGCGCCGGCGCCGGCGCAGACGTACCGCGTGTACCCGGTCCCCGTCGAGAGCCCGATCCATGCGACGCCTCTCCCACCGGCCGACGCGCGGGTACTAATCGCGGACCCCTCCGACGCCATCGCCTCCCCGTTCGGCTGGCACGACACCGACGGCGCGGCCGGCGCGGAGTTCACGATCACGCGCGGCAACAACGTGCACGCGTACGCCGACCGCGACGGAGACTCGCTTCCTGATCCCGGCACAGAGGCCGACGGCGGGCCGGCGCTCGCGTTCGACTTCCCACTGGATCTCACCCTGCCGCCTGAGGCCAATACCCACGCCGTCGTCGCGAACGCGTTCTACTGGTTCAACGTCTTCCACGACGTCCTGTACCAGTACGGCTTCGACGAGGGGTCCGGCAACTTCCAGACAAACAACTACGGGCGCGGCGGTATCGGCGGGGACGAGATGCGCCTGGCAGTCCAGTACGGCGGCCCGCTTCCGGCCACGCTGACGCCGCCAGATGGATTGCGGCCTCGCACCCACCTCTTCGTTCAGCCGGCGCCGACCACCCTGTCGATCACCGCGCCGGCCGCCATAGCCGGCGAGTACGCCGCGGGACAACAGAGCGATTGGGGACCTGACCTGTTCGACGTGACCCGAAGCGTCGTAGTCGCCCGCGATGCCGGAGGGGGCCTCGCGCTCGCGTGCACTCCGGAAGAGATCGCCAACGGGCCGGAGTTCGCCGACGCGATCGTTCTCGTGCTCCGCGGATCGTGTGACTACAGCCGGAAGGTGCTGAACGCAGAGTCTCTCGGTGCGGAAGGGGTGATCGTCGTCAACTGCGACCCTGACGTCTGCACCGGGACCGCCGACGGCGGCGAAGCCGTCCCGGGAATGACTGCCGGTGAAGTGGGCTCGCAGGTCACCATTCCCGCCGTACTCGTCGCACGATCGGCAGGCCTGTCGTTCCTCGCACACTCGCCCGGCGTCGAAGCACGAATCGCTCGTGGCGTCGACCGCGACCAGGCTTTTGACCACGGCTACCTGACCCACCTGTACGCGCACGGCCTGACGTCGCGGCTCACGGGAGGCGCCCATAACCCCAACTGCCTGCTCGCCGCGGAGAGCCCGAGCGACGGGTGGAGCGACTGGTACGCGCTCATGTTCACGCAGCGACCCGGAGTCCACGGAGAGGACCCGCGTACCCTGCTGAACTACGCCCTCGGCCTGCCGACGCCCACCGGCGGCTTCATGCCCGCGCCCTACTCTACCGATTTCGCGATCAACCCCTACACCTACCAGGCGACGCACATCTACTCGAGCGGCGTGTTCCTCGGCTTCGTCTGGGCGACGATCCTCTGGGAGGTCACCTGGGATCTGATCGACGACCACGGCCTCGACCCCGACCTCTACAACGCCGACGGCGGCGCCGGCAACCAGCTCGCCCTGCACCTTGTCACGCACGGATTGAAGCTCCAGCCCTGCAGCCCGGGCTTCGTCGACGCCCGCGACGCCATCCTCGCCGCCGACGAGGCGCTTTACGCCGGCGCGCACCTCGAGCTTCTCTGGCGCGCGTTCGCGCGGCGCGGACTCGGGTACTCTGCCAGCCAGGGCTCATCGGGGACTAACAACGACAACGTAGAGGCCTTCGACCTGCCGCCGTGGGTCGCCGGCGAGGCGGAGGCGCCGGCGCTGGCCCTCGCCGTCGCCCCCGTCGCGCCGAACCCCGCCGGCGCAGCCGCGGCCATCCGCTACACCCTCCCCGCCGCCGGCGCGGCGCGGCTGGTGGTCTACGACGTCGCCGGCCGCGCCGTGGCCACCCTCGCCGACGGCGAGCGCACCGCCGGCGCGCACGAGGCCGCCCTCGACACGCGCGGGCTGTCGGCCGGCGTGTACGTGGTGCGCCTCGAGGCCGCCGGCGCGACACGCGTGCAGAGGTTCGTGGTGGCGAGGTGAGGGTCGGGCAGTAGCTGGCAGCTTTGATCTGGCAGCAGGGTTCGGCGAAGGAACGTCTGCCGGGGCGTCGTCCCGAGGGCCGTGCGGTCCCGACCGCAAGCGGACCGTCTGCTCTATTCATTGCTGCGTACTAATGGGGCCGCGGTAGGCGGCGGGAGCCTGACGCGAGGTCGGCGGTACGTGAGCCGCCAGCCGTACCACTAAGTAGTGCCCCTCCCTGATACCCTTCCCGGTGGCTTCGTCGTCGAACCCGAGGGGTCCGGCATCTCCGAGCCGCTCTCCCGTCAGGTGAACCTCCTCGGCGGCCTCCTGGGCCGCGTCGTGAAGGAGCGGTTCGGCGCGGAGACGTTCGACCTGGTGGAGCGGCTTCGCTTCCTCTGCCGCGACGCCGACGCCGACCCGTCCCGACACGACGAGGCAGCGGCAATCATCGCCGGCGAGCCGCTGGGGCGGCTGGAGGATGTGCTGCGGGCGTTCACGACGTTCTTCCACCTCGTCAACAAGGCAGAGCAGCTTGAGATCGTGCGTATCAATCGGGAGCGCGCACGCGCCGGCGACCCGACTAGCCCGCGGGGGGAGTCCATCGCCGAAGCGGTCCACGCCCTCGCAGGCGCCGGAAGACCGCTCGACGAGGCCCTCGAGCTGGTCGGCCGCCTCGACATCCAGCCGACGCTCACGGCGCATCCCACGGAGGCTCGGCGCCGGACGGTCCTCTTCCATCAGCAGGCGATCGCGACGCGGCTGGAGGCGCTCGGGCGGGCGGACACGACGCCGGCCGAAGAGGAGGCGCTGGTCCGCGAGATCGAGGCCGGCATACGCCTGATCCTCGTGACCGACGAGGTCCGGCCCGCCCGCGTGACGGTCGAGGACGAGGTGCGTTACGGGCTCTACTTCGCCGCCACGAGCATCTGGGGGACGGTGCCGCGAATCCACGCCGATGTCCGGCGCAGCCTCCGCCAACACTACGGCGACGCCATCGGGAACAGGCAGCTGCACCTTCCGCCCTTCCTTCGCTACCGCTCGTGGATCGGCGGGGACCGCGACGGGAATCCGCGCGTGACGCCGGAGGTCACGGCGTGGACCCTCGACGCCCATCGCGAGGATGCCCTCCTCCTCCACCGCCGCGCACTGGACGACCTCCGCCTGCTCCTTTCGGTCTCGGACCGCCAGGTGGAAACGCCGGCTGCGCTGCGCCATTCCATGGAGGCCGACCGCGCGGTCGTGGACATCCCGGACCGACGCTGGCGGCAGAACGCGCACGAGCCGTACCGGCTGAAGCTGCTCCTCATTCAGGCGAAGGTCGACCGCCTTCTGGCGGAGATGGCGGACCCGCCTGCGGAGCCGCTTGCCTACACCGGCGCCGACTACCGCGCCGACCTGGCGCTCGTCGCCGGCAGCCTCCGCGAGAGCGGCCTGGCCGCGCTGGCCGAGGAGGGTCCGCTGGCCGACCTGCGGGTGCAGGCAGACGCCTTCGGCTTCCACCACCTCGCGCTCGACCTCCGCCAGCACAGCAACGTCCACGAGGCCGCCGTCGCCGCCATACTCCGCGCAGGAGGCGTGGCCGACGACTACATCGAGTTGAGCGAGGAGGAGCGAGTCCGCCTTCTCACCGCGGAGTTGGAGATACCCCGCACACTCGCCCCCCCTGCGGCGGACCTCGGAGAGCAAGCGCGTGACGTCATGGGCGTCCTGACCGTCGCCCACCGAGCGATCGCCCGCGAGCCCGAGAGCGTCGGGAGCTACGTCATCTCGATGGCCGATGCCGTGAGCGACGTGCTGGAAGTCCTCTTCCTGGCGAAGGAGGCCGGCCTGCGGCGCGCCGGCGCCGGCGGCGCGGTCGAGACGCCGCTGGATGTCGTGCCGCTGTTCGAGACCATAGCCGACCTGGAGCGGGCCGAGGGGCTGTTGGAGGAGCTCTTCGCGCATCCGGTCTACTCTCGCCATCTCCGCGCGCGGTGGAGTTTCCAGGAGGTGATGCTGGGGTACTCGGATTCCAATAAGGACGGCGGCTACTGGATGGCCAACGCGGCACTGCACCGCGCGCAGGGCGCCATCGCGCGCGTGTGCCACCGCGCCGGCGTGGAGTTGCGGCTGTTCCACGGGCGCGGCGGGACCATCGGCCGCGGCGGGGGGCGGGCCAACGTGGCCATCCGCTCAATGCCGCCCGAGGCGCAGAGCGGCCGCATTCGCTTCACCGAGCAGGGGGAGGTCATCTCCTTCCGGTACGCCCATCCCGGCATCGCGCAGCGGCACCTCGAGCAGATCGTCCACGCTCAACTCGGCGCGCTCGCCGACGCGCCGGCCGAGTCCGCTAGCGCCTGCGCGTTCGATGGCCCCACGCAGGACCGCCGGCGCGACATCATGGACCGCGTTTCCGACGCCTCGATGCGCGCCTACCGCGCCCTCATCGACGCGCCCGACTTCTGGCCGTGGTTCCTGAAGGCGACGCCGCTGGAACACATCGCCGCCCTGCCGATGGCGTCGCGGCCCGTCTCCCGCGGCGCGCCGGCCGAGCTGGACTTCGCGCGGCTGCGAGCCATTCCCTGGGTGTTCTCGTGGACCCAGCCGCGCTACAACGTGCCCGGCTGGTACGGGGTCGGCAGCGCCTTCGCGGAAGCGATCGCCGGCGATCCCGGGGCCCTGGACAGATTCTGCCGGATGAACGACGAGTGGCCGTTCTTCCAGGCCGTCGTCTCCAACGCGCTGCGCGAGATGGCCCGGGCGCGTCTCCCGATCGCCCGGCGCTACGCCGGCCTAGCCGAGCGAGCCCCCGACGCGGCCGGCGGGGTGCATTCCCGCATCGCCGCCGAGTTCGAGCGCACCGAGCGGGCTCTTCTGGCCGTGACCGGCCGGGCGCGACTGCTCGCGGACAACCCCGTCATCGAGCGCTCGATCGCACTGCGGAATCCCTACACCGACGTGCTGAACCTCATCCAGATCGACCTCATGCGCCGCTGGCGCGCGGCCGGCGCAGCCGGCGCGGACGCGGAGGCGCTGCAGGAGGCCCTGCTCGTCTCGCTCAACGGGATTGCGGCGGCGATGCAGAGCACCGGGTGATGGACCGGGTATCCCGCCGACCGGGACTGCCCCCCGCTCCCGGCGGATGACATCGACGATATCGGTCCGCGGCTCCAGCCGGCCTTCGTGGACGAGTAGGGATTCGCGCACCACGAGGCGTCCCTCAACCTCGGGCGTCAACTTGAGGGCCGGCGGCCCCGTCCCCTCGGCGAGCACGCTTAGCGATAGCTCGTCCCCCGGCCTGAGCCCCACGACCCCGCGGATGTGCTTGGGAATGAGCACGCGACCAACGGTCCGACTCCAGGAGGCTGCGAGCTGCTGGCTGCCAGCTTTGCCACACTCCCCAGTCACCGAGCACCTACCTGTAACCAGCAGCCTGCAACTCGAACAGCTCCGCGTACCGACCGCCGGCGCGGAGGAGCTCCTCGTGGGTGCCTATCTCCAGCAGACGGCCCTCGCCGAGCACGAGGATGCGGTCGGCCATCCGGACGGTCGAGAAGCGGTGGGAGATCAGCACGGCGGTCTTGTCGTCCGTCAGATCCTTGAAACGCTGGAACACCTCGTACTCCGCGCGGGCGTCGAGCGCGGCGGTGGGCTCGTCGAGGATGAGCAGCTGCGCGTCGCGCATGTATGCGCGGGCGAGGGCCACCTTCTGCCACTCGCCTCCGGAGAGGTCGACGCCCTGCTGGAAGCGCTTGCCGAGCGGCTGGTCGTACCCCCCGGGCAGGCGCGCGACGACGCCGTCGGCGAGGCTCCGCGCGGCGGCCTCGCGGATGCGCTCCATGTCGCCCCGCGCCTCGATCCGGCCTACCGCGATGTTGTCGCCGGCCGAGAGGTTGTAGCGGACGAAGTCCTGGAAGATGACCCCGATGTTCGCGCGCAGCTCGCCCAGGTCGTACTCGCGGAGGTCGGTCCCGTCCAGCAGGATGCGGCCCTCGTCGGGGTCGTAGAGCCGGGCGAGGAGCTTCACCAGCGTCGTCTTGCCCGCGCCGTTCTCGCCTACCAGCGCTAGGGCCTCGCCGGCCTGGAGCGTGAACGACAGGTCGCGGACCGCCCACCGCTCCGCGCCGGGATAGCGGAACCCCACCTTCTCGAAGACGAAGCCCGTCCGGAACGGCTTCGGCACCGGCTTCGGGTCCGCCGGCGCCGTGATCTCGGGCACTATCTCGAAGAACGAGAAGAGGTCGTCGAGATACAGCGCCTGCCCGGCGACGGTCGAGAAGCTGGTGAGCAGGCCTTCCAGGAGGCTGCGCAACCGGGCGAACGAGCCCGCCAGGAACGTCAGATCGCCGATGCTGAACGCCCCGAGCGCCGTGCGGTAGACGATGTAGGCGTACGCGGCGTAGTAGCCGGCGGAGCCGATAGCCGCGAGCCCGCCACCGACCGCCGCGCGGCGCAACGCGAGGGCGCGGTTGGCCCGGTAGAACGCGTCGGCCAGCTCGCGGTACCGGGCGATGAGGAACGTGTTCAAGCCGAACACCTTCACCTCCTTGGCCGTCTCCGCGCTGGCGCCTACCTGCCGGAGGTAGTCGAGCTCGCGGCGCTGAGGCGTCCAGGCGTACGTGAGCGAGTAGCTCTGGGCGTTGAAGTGCGCCTCGCCCAGGAACGCCGGCACGAGCGCCAGCGCCAGCAGCAGGATCAGCCACGGGGCGAACACGATGAGCCCCGCCGCGAGGCTCGCGATCGTGAGCACGTCCTGCGCCTGGCTGAAGATCTGGCTGACGAGCACCATGCGACCGGTCGTCTGCCGGCGCGCGCGCTCGAGGCGGTCCTGGAAGTCGGCGTCCTCGAAGTCCTCCAGGTCGAGCGTCGCCGCGTGCTCCATCAGCCGCACGCTCGTCGTGTTCGTGAAGAGGTCCCCGAGCAGCGCGTCGATGAGCGCCGTCGCCCGGCCGAGCGCGTCGGACAACAGGGCGAGGCCGAACTCCGCGAGGAGGAGGGTCGCCAGCTGGTCCAGCTCGCCGCTCGCCCACCAGCCCTGCAGGTCGTCGAACGCGAGGCCGGCGCCGGCGACACGCACCACCTCGTCGATGGTCAGCTTGCCGACGTACAGCATCGCCACCGGCAGCACGGACCGGAGCAGCCGCATCACCAGGTTGGCGACCGTCAGCGGCGCGCTCGTCGCCCACACCAGGCGGAATAGCGGCGGGAGGTTCCTCAGCGCCCCGAAGCGCTCCCGCAGCGAGAGCGGCCCCTGCTCCGCGAGCATGCGCCGGCCGCCGCCGCCGCCGGGGCCACCCGGCATGGATCCACCCGTGAACAGCGCCATGCGGCTGCGGACGCCGCGCGGCCGCGCTTGGTTCTCACCTCCCCGCATACGGAGCGGCGGCCGAAGGCCGGAGCGACGCCCCGCGTCGAGACGGCGCCGGCGCAACGTGGCGCCGCCCGTCGCACCCCCACCATAGGCTGCCCCCGGATTTCGCTCCCCGCAGCCCCCGACACCGACGGAAAGGGAACCGACGCCACGATCCGCGTTTCACCTCGCCACGAGCCACGAGCCACGAGCCACGAGCCACGAGCCACGAGCCACGAGCCATGAGCCACGAGCCCACGAGCCACGAGCCACGAGCCACACGATCCACCCCAGCCACCGCAACCATGCCCCAGGGAGACAAGTCGGCCTACACCGACAAGCAGAAGCGGAAGGCCCAGCACATCGAGGAGGGCTACCGGAAGCAGGGGGTCTCGCAGGACGAAGCCGAGAGCCGCGCGTGGGCGACCGTCAACGCCGACTCGGGTGGCGGGAATCTGTCGGGCTCGGGGCGCGGCAAGCCCGACACCAACAAGTCCGCCCGCAAGGGAGGCCGCGAAGCCGCGAAGGGCCGCACGTCGGCAGAGCGCAGCGCCGCGGCGAAGAAGGAGTGGGAGACGCGCCGCACGAAGAGCTCTTAAGGCACGCGGCTCCCCGACGCATCGCTCAGGCCGGGAAGCCCAATGCGAACGATCGTGTCTCCTCGGAGTTAGGCGCGCCCCACTTCACCCGGAGCGGGCAGGAGTAATACCCCCCGGCCGGTGCTGGATTCCGCGTGAACATCAGTTCGATACGGCCGTGGGCGTCGAGAGCGTACTCCTTCCCGCGTGGGCTCTGCTTCGCGGCGGGGCCGAAGTAGGCCCGCCCGTTAGGTAGGGGCCCTCCGTCGGGTGCGTACCCCACGACACGGATGCGCACCTTTGACGCCCCACTCTTCAGGTCGCCCTCGTCCATTGCCGCGTAGACGATTGGCTGCGGCGGCCTATCGATGAGCACCCGCGCGAGGAGCTCCCGGGCCGGGGGGCAGTCCCATAGCTGGGAGTGCGCGATTTCCACCCCGGCCTCGCCTATCCCTGCCGGCAGGCGGTACGTCGTCACTCGCCCATGGAGCCACTCCGCCGAGCGTCGAGGGATGGTCCCGTCCCCGTCGCGCGTAGAGGTAAAGGTGACCTTACTTCTCCCACCCACGAGGGTCACCGCGGCCTCCGTGTCGGTCGCAACGCCATATCCGACGACGTTGACGACGGGGATGTCGACTCCGGGAGGTAGCTGAAGGGTCCGCGCTCTTCGGCCGAGGCGAGAGTAGGCGTGCGTGAGCCGGGGTGGCGCGGACTCATCGACGGAGTCCGGCACCCATTGATGATTCTTCATGGGGGATGCCGGCTTCCCGTTGATCCCGCGGTAGAAGACGATGGGGCCTTCATCGTCCTTCATTTCGGTCGTCGCCGGATCCGGAGGAAGAAGGTCGTAGGCCGCCCACGAGCGGGCCAGTGCCTGCTGTACTTCCCCGTCCGAGACGAACTGGACAAGGTCCGACCCACCCTCCTGCATCATGCGCATTGACTTCAGCGTGCCGACCCAGGGGACGCCGAAAGCGACGAGCTGGCCGATTCGACCCGCCGTCTGCCGCGCGGCCGCCGTGCCGCTCTCCAGGAACGACCGGACTACGAGCCCGCCAGTCGAGTGCATGACGACGACGACCGGGTCGCCATATCGCTCCCAGAGGGCGTTAACGGCGGCGGCAATGTTGCGGTGGGTTACCGGAGCGTCCACGGGAAGCCGCCAGTCCCAGCCCACGGGGGCAAAGTCCAGCCCCGGCGTGTAGTCCATCTCGCGCTGAAGCAGCGCGTAGAGCGTCTCGGCCTCCTTCGCCATCTTCATCCCGAAGAACCTGGTCGCGTGGCGGATGACGCCCCCGGCTTTGACGCCATCGTCCGTAGCGAGGTCGTCGGCGCCGCGAACCCATTTGAACAGGTTCACTCTCGACCGACCACCCCCGAGCAGCACATTCATCGACGGCGGAAAGAAGGCTTTACCGTTCCGGACCAACTCGGACGCGGGGAGGCCGGGGACGAAGACGACAGGCTTGCGCGGCATGGATGGCACCCGGCTGATACATAATGAACCACGCCTTCGACGAAGGCGGGTGTGACCGAACGTAAGTGCCGCCGACCGCGCACTTATCCGCCGGCGTCGAGCACCCACCCTGAACCGCTGCGGGGCGTCTATTCCAGGATGCCGCGCGCGTATCTACCCGGCCTCAGCTCGAGGTGGGCACCTCGGCGGGCGAGCCACCGTCGCCACCGACCGTGGATGCTTTGGGCGCCACGGCGGGGTCATTCCCCCGCGGCGTGAAGGACTGGATCCCCGTGATCTCGCGGCCGAGGATCAGGCCGTGGATGTCGTAGGTCCCCTCGTAGGGGTTGACGCTCTCCAGGTTCACCATGTACGGAAAGTTGAGGCTCGTGATCGGTCAGGGCGGGTTTCGCGGCGTGATGGGGTGAAGGTCCTCTCACCACGGCGTTCGCGCCTCCCTCCTGTACCATGCCCTACCCACCCGCTCGATCCTACAGCCTCGCCGCTACGCTCGTAGCCGGCCTTTTCCTGGCGACCGCCGTGGCAGCCCAACCCGTCATCTACGTCGATGCGGACGCCACCGGCAACGACGACGGCTCGTCGTGGGCCAACGCCTTCGAGGAACTCGACGAAGCCCTCGAAGCGGCCGGCAGCTCGGCGCAGATCTGGGTGGCCGAGGGCGTCTACTATCCCACCGACGACCTCGACCGCACCGAAACCTTCGCGCTCAAGAACGGCGTCCTCGTTCTCGGCGGCTTCGTCGGCACGGAGACGAGCGCCGACCAGCGCAACGACGACCCCGGCGAGAACGGTACCGTGCTCTCCGGCGATATCGGCGTCGCGGGCGACGTGACCGACAACGTCTACCACGTCGTGACGGCGATCAACGTAGACGGTACCGCCGTCCTGGACGGCTTCACCGTCACGGGCGGGAACGCGAACGGCCCCCTGCCCGGCGAGCGCGGCGGCGGCCTGACCAACTACGACGGCGTGACCACGGCCCCCGACACGGAAGGCTCTCCCACCCTGCGCCACCTCGTCTTCTCGGGCAACCGCGCGTTGTTCGGCGGCGGCGGCGTCTACCTCAACACGTCACCCGGCACGGTCGTCTTCGAGGACGTCGCGTTCGTCGAGAACGAGGCGGGGGAGTGGGGTGGCGGCCTCTACTCGCGGGCGTTCATCGAGATGGAGTCGGTGGCGTTCGAGGGCAACGTGGCCGGCGAGCGCGGCGGCGGGGCGCACCTCGAATCGCGCACGGCGCTCATCCGCGACGCCGAGTTCGACGGCAACCGGGTCGGCACCGAGGTGCTCGTCGGCCGCGGCGCCGGCTTTCACATCGAGCGGGAGACGAGGGCGACGCTGATCAATGTCGTATTCGAGCGGAACACGGCACCGCTGGGCAACCGCGGCGACGGCGCGGGCTTCAACGCCGAGGGCACGGCGGTCGTGGATGTCGTCAACGCCGTGTTCATCGGCAACGTGTCGCGGGGCGGGGCCGGGTTCACGACGCGCGGAGGGGCCACCGTGCGCGTGACGAACGCGCTCTTTGCCGGCAACCGGAGCCAGGACTCCGAGTGGGGCATCGTCGACCTGAACGGCACCTCCACGACCACGCTCGCGAACGTCACCATCGCCGGCAACCGGGCCAGCGGCGCGATCTCTACTGTCGCGTCGGGCGGGGTGAGCGTGCTCAACTCCATCCTGTGGGGCAACACCGACCTCGCCATCCGCACCTACGACACGGCGCCCGTCGACGTAGACCACGTGATCATCGAGGGCGGATACCCCGGCGGCCAGGCCGTCCTCGCCGACGATCCGCTGTTCCTCCATGCACCCGACGCGGGCGGCGACGGCGAGTGGGGCACCGACGACGACGACTACGGCGACCTCCGCCTCGGCGACGGCAGCCCCGCCATCGGCTTCGGCGACCTCGACCTCGTGCCCCAGGACGAGTTCGACCTCGACGGCGACGGCATCACCGGCGAGCTGCTCCCGTTCGACCTCGACGGCGAAGTGCGCGTTCAAAACGGAAGCGTGGAGCTCGGCGCCTATGAGGGCGTCGGCCCACTCGTGGCCTCGGCCCCCGGCGCGAGCCCCGTCGGGAGCCTGGCGCTCTCGGCCGCCTACCCGAACCCGGCGCGCGGGCTCGCCACGCTCACGCTCACGCTCGCCTCTTCCGAGCGCGTCGAGGTGACCGTCTTCGACGTCCTCGGCCGCCGTGTCGCCCGCGTCCACGAGGGGACGCTGGCGCCCGGCGCGCACCCGTTCGCGCTCGATGGGGCGGCGCTGCCTGCGGGGCTCTACGTCGTGCGCGCGGCGTCGCCGTCGGGCACGGCGACCCGCCGCGTCACGCTCATCCGGTAGCCGGGACGAAAAGAGAGCGGGGGCGCTGCGACCCACGTCGTCAGCGCCCCCGCTCGCGCTGTGTTCGCCGGGCCTACTCCGCCGTTGCCATCTCCTTCTCGACCTGCGGGGCGGCGGCCTGCGGCGGGGGCATGTCGTTGCCGCGCGGCGTGAACGACTGGATGCCCGTGATCTCGCGGCCGAGGATCAGGCCGTGGATGTCGTAGGTCCCCTCGTAGGTGTTGACGCTCTCGAGGTTGACCATGTGGTGGATCACGCGGTACTCGCCGGTGATGCCGTTGCCTCCCATCATGTCTCGCGCGGC
>Ga0307505_10002632_pt1 | contig 12259 bp, 9 predicted proteins | sample 23_S_MG_FD_202183 | JGI IMG/M metagenome (GOLD analysis project Ga0307505, IMG submission 202183) | Soil microbial communities from Populus trichocarpa stands in riparian zone in the Pacific Northwest, United States - 23_S | ecosystem: Environmental > Terrestrial > Soil > Riparian zone > Trees...
AACCGGCGAGTCTAATCGAGGTCGCGCCAAATTCCTAAGGTCGGCGATTCTAGTGCAAACCCCCTGCGGCCCCGCCAGACCACCAGTCTTGGACCGCTGCAGATCGCGTTGCGACGCCACACGGGTGCCAGAGCCTCCGGGCCGCGCCCTGCGGCGCAGCTTGCTTGGGACGGCCCCGCGCTGCGCTAGAGCAAATCCCCTAACTGGCCCCCAGACCGCGGCTCGACCCGGCCAAAATGGCGGTATGCGGCGAGCGCCGCCACGCGGCCGCGCGGCGTGCGTTGCAGCATGCCCTGCTGGATCAGGTAGGGCTCCACGACGTCTTCCAGCGTGTCGCGCTCCTCGCCGATCGCCGCCGCCAGGTTGTCGATACCCACCGGACCGCCCCCGAACTTGTCTATCACCGCGAAAAGCAATTTCCGGTCCATCAGATCCAGTCCGAGCGTATCCACCTCGAGCATCGCCAGTGCGCGGTCAGCCACGTCGGCGGTGATCTCGCCGCCGCCCTTGACCTCCGCATAGTCGCGCACGCGGCGCAGCAGCCGGTTGGCCACCCGCGGCGTGCCGCGCGAACGCCGCGCGATCTCCGTCGCGCCGTCCGGCGTGATACGCACCGCCAGCAGGCGCGCCGAACGCGTGACGATGATCGTCAGGTCCTCGGTCGAATAGAACTCCAGCCGCGCGACTATGCCGAAGCGGTCGCGCAGCGGGTTGGTCAGCATGCCGGCGCGCGTGGTCGCGCCCACCAGCGTGAACGGCTTCAGATCCAGCTTGATCGAGCGCGCCGCGGGGCCCTCGCCGATCATGATGTCGATCTGGAAGTCCTCCAGCGCCGGATACAGGATCTCCTCGACCACCGGCGACAGCCGGTGGATCTCGTCGATGAACAGCACGTCGCGCGCTTCGAGGTTGGTGAGCAGCGCGGCCAGGTCACCCGGCCGCTCCAGCACCGGGCCCGAGGTATGGCGCAGGTTCACGCCCATCTCGCGCGCGACGATGTGCGCCAGCGTGGTCTTGCCCAGCCCTGGCGGGCCGAACAGCAGCACGTGATCCAGCGCCTCGCCGCGGTTGCTGGCGGCGCGGATGAAGATGTCGAGCTGCTCGCGCACCTTCGGCTGGCCCACATACTCGGCCAGCGACCCCGGCCGCAGCGCGCGCTCGATCACCTCCTCGTTGGGCGAGACGGCGTTGCCGGCGACCAGGCGCTCTGTTTCGATCAATGCGTTCTCCAGAACACGCGGCCGTCCTGCAGGTTGCGCGGGCCTAAGCCTTGGCCAGCGATTTTAGGGCGAGGCGAATGCCCTCGGAGGTGCCGGTGCCGGACGGCAGCGCGCGCACCGCTGCGTTGGCTTCGCGCTCGTTATAGCCCAGCGCCAGCAGCGCGTGCAGCACGTCGGCCGTATCCGACGGCAGCGCCGCGGCGCCGCCGAGGTCCGCGCCCAGCTTGCCCTTCAGTTCCAGCATCAGCCGCTCGGCGGTCTTCTTGCCGATGCCCGGAACGCGCGTGAGCCGTGCGCCGTCCTGCAGCGTGACTGCCTGCGCGAGCTCGGCCACCGACATTCCCGACAGCACCGCCAGCGCCGTGCGCGCACCGACGCCCGAGATGCGGATCAGTTCACGGAATGCCGAACGCTCGGCCGCGGTCGCGAAACCGTACAGCTGATGCGCGTCCTCGCGCACCGCCAGATGGGTGAGCAGCACCACGCGCTGTTCCAGCGCCGGCAGTTGGTAGAACGTGCTCATCGGCACGTCGATCTCGTAGCCCACCCCGCCCACGTCCAGCAGCAGCGTCGGCGGATTCTTCTGCAGCAGCCGTCCTTCGAGGCGCCCGATCATCGACCCGCCACTCGCAGCGTCCACGCGCGACGCGACGAAGCCGACCCGCGCCGCAGCGCCGGCGCGCGCGACTGCGTGGCGCGGGCCACCGCTGCCTGCAGGCTTGCTGAATGCGCATGGCAGATCGCGCAGGCCAGCGCATCGGCAGCATCGGACGCGGGCACGCCGTCCAGCAGCAGCAGCCGCTGCACCATCGACTGGATCTGCTTCTTATCGGCCTGACCGAAGCCGGCCACCGCCTGCTTAATGCGCAGCGCCGCGTACTCGTGCACCACCAGGCCTTCGGTCACCGCCGCACAGATCGCCGCGCCGCGTGCCTGACCCAGCAGCAGAGTCGATTGCGGATTTGTATTGACGAAGACTTTCTCAATGGTCGCGACCTGCGGCCGTGTGTCGCGGATCACTTCAGCGAGCAGGCGCAGAATCGTTCCGAGTCGCTCGTGCAGATCGCCCGCCGGCACGCGAATGACGCCCGCGGCCACATAGACAAGACTGCCGCCGGTGACCTCGATAACTCCGTAGCCGGTGCGGTTCAGGCCGGGATCGATGCCGAGGATGCGCAATGCGGACACATGACGATTGTAATCGGGCGGTATTCGAGTACGAACAAGCGGCTGCAGTGGAGGCTGCCTGGGTTTCTGCTTTTTCCCCACAGGCTGCTTGCGTCTCAATGCGCTGTGTGGCGGGCCGTGCGCCGACTTGAGAGGACGCCGAGCAGCGCAGGATGGGCGGGGGCCGTCCGGAGTCGCGGACCAAGCGGCTCCCGCCGTCGCCATGGGCAACACCCTTCGCCCGCGAAGAGTCTGCGGGCCGGCCCGCCCATCCGAGCAGCGCAGGGCACCGGCGCAGCCGGCGCCCGACAGGAGGCGCACGGCCCGCCACACAGCGCGGCACGGACGACCATCCGTTGCCGTCAGTGCCGGAAGTGACGTATTCCCGTGAATACCATCGCGACGCCGCGCTCGTCAGCGGCGGCAATGACTTCGGCATCGCGCATGCTGCCCCCCGGATGGATTACGCACGTCGCACCAGCGTCGACCACCACGTCAAGACCATCACGGAACGGAAAGAATGCATCGGAAGCCGCCGCACAACCGGTCAACAAAAGCCCCGCCTCCTGCGCCTTGATCTTCGCGATGCGCGCCGAGTCGATGCGCGACATCTGACCGGCGCCCACGCCCAAGGTCATGCCGTCGCGCGCGAACACGATCGTGTTCGACTTCACGAACTTCGCGACATTCCACGCGAACAGCAGATCGGCAATCTGCGCATCGGTGGGCGCGAGCTTCGTCACCACGCGCAGGTCGGCGCGCTTCAGCACGTGCAGGTCCGGCGTCTGCAGCAGCATGCCGCCGCCGACGCGCTTGAAGTCGTAGTCGTTGACGCCGGCGCCGGTTGCGACCGTCAGCAGCCGCACGTTCTGCTTGGCCGAGAACACCTCGCGTGCCGCCGCATCGAAGTCCGGCGCGATGACCACCTCGACGAACTGCTTCGTGACCGCCTGCGCGCCCGCGGCGTCCAGCGGCCGGTTGAACGCGATGATGCCCCCGAAGGCCGACGTGGGATCGGTGCTGAACGCCTTGCGGTAAGCCTCGGCCGGCGTAGCGCCGACCGCCACCCCGCAGGGATTCGCGTGCTTGACGATCACGCACGCGCAATCATCGAAGCTGCGCACACACTCCCACGCCGCATCGGCGTCAGCGATGTTGTTGTACGACAGCTCCTTGCCCTGCCACTGCCGATAACCGGCCAGCAGCCCCGGCGCCACCTCCCGCTCGCGATAGAACGCCGCCTGCTGGTGCGGGTTCTCGCCGTAGCGCATCTGCTGCACCCGTACCCACTGCCGCGTCAGCACTTCCGGGAACGCGCCGCGCTGCCCTTCGCCGTCCAGCGACGTCAGGTAGCTGGCGATCATCCCGTCGTAGCGCGCAGTGTGCGCGAACACCTTCTTTGCCAGCGCGAGCCGCGTCGCTGCGCTCACCGCGCCGCCGGACTGCAGCTCCTGCAACACCGCTGCATAGTCGTCGGGATCGACGATCGCGGCGACGCTTTCGTGGTTCTTGGCCGACGCACGCAGCATCGCTGGTCCGCCGATGTCGATGTTCTCGATCGCGTCGTCGAAGCTGCACCCGGCGCGCGCCACCGTCTGCTCGAACGGATAGAGATTGACGACCAGGATGTCGATCGGATCGATCGCGTGCTGCGCCAGCGCCTGCATGTGCGCCGCATCGGGACGCCGCGCCAGCAGCCCCGCGTGGATGCGCGGGTTCAGCGTCTTCACGCGGCCGTCGAGCATCTCCGGAAAGCCCGTGTAGTCCGCCACCTCGGTCGCCGCGACGCCGGACTCGGCCAGCAGCCTCGCCGTGCCGCCGGTGGACAGGATGCGATAGCCGAGATCGGCCAGAGCCCGCGCGAAGTCGACGACGCCGCGCTTGTCGGAGACGCTGATCAGCGCCTGCTTGTTCATGGTTGCGGCCTCCCCGCCGCCCGTTTCAACGCGTGACCGTCAGTGCAGCACCGGCGTGACTGCTTCGTATGTCAACCGTTCGTGGCACTCGCCATGCTGCCGCAGGAACTGTTCGACCGCTCGCCGCTGCGCGGCGCAGTCGTCGAGCCGGTTCATCGTGTCGCAGAACGCCGCGCCGCCGGCCAGCGCGCGCGTGTACCAGATGATGTGCTTGCGCGCGGTGCGCACGCCCAGCTCGATGCCGTAGAACGAGTAATGGTCGTCGAGGTGCGCCAGCAGCAGGTCCGTCACTTCGCTGACGCGCGGCGGCGGCAGCCGCTCGCCCGTGCGCAGGAAGTGCACGACCTCGCGGAAGATCCACGGCCGCCCCTGCGCTGCGCGGCCGATCATCACGGCGTCCGCGCCCGTGGCTTCCAGCACGCGGCGCGCCTTCTCAGGCGTGTCGACGTCGCCGTTGGCCACCACCGGGATCCTCACCGCCTGCTTGACCGCACGGATCGTGTCGTACTCGGCCGTGCCGCGGAAGCCGCAGGTACGCGTGCGGCCGTGCAGCGTCAGCGCGGCGATGCCGCGTTCTTCCGCCAGCCTGGCGATGGCCACCGCGTTGCGCTGCTGTGGATCCCAGCCCGTGCGGTACTTCAGCGTGACGGGCACGTCCACCGCGGCAACCACAGCATCGAGGATGCGCGCGACCCGTTCCTCGTCGCGCAGCAGCGCCGAGCCGCAGGCAACGTTGCAGACCTTCTTCGCCGGGCAGCCCATGTTGATGTCGATGATCTGCGCGCCGCGTTCGACGTTGAAGCGCGCGGCTTCGGCCAGCATCGCGGGATCGGCGCCGGCGAGCTGCACGGCGACCGGCGCGCGCTCGCCCGCGTGGTCGATGCGGCGCATCGTCTTCTCGCTGGCCCACAGCCGCGGATTCGATGCGGCCATTTCGGAGATCGCGTGGCCCGCGCCCAGGTCCTTGCACAGGCGACGGAACGGGCGGTCGGTGACGCCGGCCATCGGCGCGACGAACACGTTGTTCGGCAGCTCGTAGGGTCCGATGCGCATCGAAGGAGGAAGCAGAGGCGGCGGCGCCGCAGGGCGGTGTGCGCCACCACAGCGGCGCGGCCCGCATTGTAGCGAAGGGGACTTCGTCGCCGGCCGCTACGCGCGCACGCCGAACATCAGCAGCCGCACGAACTCGCGGCGCAGCTCGGGGATCATGCTCAACGCCGACAGCGCCAGCGACCGGCCCAGCGCCAGCGGCGCGGCGCGCGATGCGAACAGCGCCGGCGCATTGCGCGTCAGCGTGATCAGCGCCGTGCGATCGGTGCGACGGCGACGCGCGTAGTCGGGCAGAACCGTCCCGGGGTCACGCCCGTCGGCCACTGCCTGGCCGATCAGGCCGGCCAGCTCCGCACAGTCGCGCAACCCGAGGTTCAGTCCCTGACCCGCCACCGGGTGCAGCGACTGCGCCGCATTGCCGACCCAGACCACGCGGTGCTGATGCAGCGTGCCGCGCGCGTGCGACTGCAGCGCATGGCTGGCGCGCGCGCCGGCGCGCAGCACGCGGGCGTTGTGCACACCGATCGTCTGCTGCAGTTCCCCGACAAAGTCGGCATCGGTGAGCGCGAGGCGACGCTGCGCCTGCGCCGGCGGCATGCACCACACCAGCGAAAGGTTGCGCGCACCCGCGGCGGAAGCCGTCGATGCCGGGCCCGGCGCCGGCAGCAAGGCCAGCGGCCCGTCGCGCGTGAAGCGTTCGTGCGCGCAGCCGGGGGCCACGCCGTCGACCGTGACGTCGGCCAGCACTGCCACCTGCGCGAAGTTCGCCGGCGCGTCCGCGGTTCGCGTATCCGCGCCGCCTTCAGCATGAACCAGCAGCGATGCGGCCAGCGCAGCGCGGCCATCGGCGTCGGCAGGCTCGATATCGGCCAGTATCTGCTGCGGCTGCTGGCGGACGGCGGCCACGCGGCATGGACGGTGCACGGTGACGAAGGCGCTGGCGTCGCACGCCTGTGCCAGCGGCAGCAGCAGATCGCCGTAGCGCAGCGTCGCGCCCAGCGGTTCGTCCGCAGCGGCGCCACGCGCCACGTCTTCGGTGCCGATGCGCACGCGGCCGAATTCGCCCGCGGACGACACGATGACGCTACGGATCGCCGCCATGGTCTCGGGCCGCAACGTCACCAGCGGCCGCAGCATCTGCAGCGTGCCGCGCGACAGCGCGAGCAGCCGCGGATCGGCGCGCGCGGTATCCAGCGGGCGCGCATCCAGCACCGTGCTGTGCACGCCCCGGCGCGCGAGCATCAGCCCCAGCGCCAGCCCGGCCGGTCCGCCGCCGGCGATCAGCACCGGCGCGCGTCGTGCGCCGGGCTCAGTCGCGTCCATCGCGTCCATCGCGGCCCTCGCGCATCAGCGCTTCGATGTCGTCGGCCCGGCGCGGCAGCGCCTGCGTCAGCACCTCGGCGCCGGCGTCGGTGATCAGCACGTCGTCCTCGATGCGCACGCCGATGTGATGGAAGCGCTCCGGGACGTTGGCCGCCGGCCGCAGATAGAGACCCGGCTCCACCGTCAGCGTCATGCCGGGCGCGAGCGGCCGCCACGCGCGTTCGCCGCCGTCGGCCGCCGCTGCGGGCGCGCGGTAGTCGCCGACGTCGTGCACGTCCAGCCCCAGCCAGTGGCTGGTGCGGTGCATGTAGAACTGCCGGTAGGCGCCCGACTCGATGACGCCGTCCAGCGTTCCTTCCAGCAGCCCCAGGTCGATGATGCCCTGCGCCAGCACGCGCGTCGCCGCATCGTGCGGCGCGTTGAAGCTCGCACCCGGCCGTGCCTGCGCGAAGGCGGCATCCTGCGCAGCCGCCACCAGGTCGTAGACCGCGCGCTGCTCGCCGCTGTAGCGGCCGTCCACCGGGAAGGTGCGCGTGATGTCCGACGCGTAGCCATCGAGTTCGCAGCCCGCGTCGACCAGGCAAAGCTGCCCTGCCTCGAGCCGGGCATTGCCGGCCGGATAGTGCAGCACGCAGGCGTTGGCGCCCGCCGCGACGATGGCAGGATAGGCCGGCGCCTGTGCGCCCTGGCGGCGGAATTCGTACAGCAGCTCCGCTTCCAGTTCGTATTCATGCAGGCCGGGACGGCAGGCACGCATCAGCCGCGCGTGCGCAGCCGTGGAAATGGCGGCTGCGCGGCGCATCGTCGCGATCTCGCTGTCGTCCTTGATCAGCCGCATCTCGTCGACGAGGGCCGGCAAGTCGACCATCGCCGTCGGTGCGCGGATGCCCGCGCGGCTGCGCGCGCGCACCGCGTCCAGCCAGCGCTGCACGCGCGCCCCGAAGGCTGCGTCGCCGGGCAGCGTGCAGTAGAGCGCCGGTGCGTCGGCCAGCAATCCGGGCATCAGTTCGTCCAGCGCAGCGATCGGATGTGCGGCGTCGAAGCCGAAGGCCTCGCAGGCGGCCTCGGGTCCCCAGCGCGGGCCGTCCCAGATCTCGCGCGCCTCGTCCTTCGGCCGGCAGAACAGCCGCGCCTCGCGGCGCGCGTCCGTCGCGATCAGCACCAGCGCCGCCCCGGGTTCGCCGAAGCCGGTCAGGTACCAGAAGTGACTGTCGAAGCGGTACGGATACTCGGCGTCACGGTTGCGCGTGCACTCAGGCGCCGTCAGGTGCACCGCGACGCCGCCGCCGCGGGCGGCCATCGTGTCCAGCAGGCGCGCACGGCGAGCGCGGAAAGCATCGACATTCATCGGCGCGAATTCTACGGGTGCGCTCATAGCGGCCGTGCGGCGAGTTCGCGGTCCAGCCGCTCGAGTTCCCGAGGTGTGCCGACGTTGTACCAGCGCCCATCGAACACTTCGCCGGTCACGCGGCCCGCGCGCGCCGCGTCGTACAGCCACGGGAACAGCCGCGCGTGCACCGGCGCCAGGCCGGCGAACAGCCGCGGCGCAAACACAGCGATGTTCGCGTAGGTGAACCGCGGCACGGCATCCGGCGCGATCAGCCCTTGCTCGAGCCCCATGTCGCCCTGCGCGTGGAAGGCGGGGTTGGGCACCAGCACCAGGTGTGCATCCGCAGCCCCAGCGGCGATCGCTGCAGCGCGCGGCGTCAGCGTCGCGTAGTCGAAGCCGCTGACGATGTCCCCGCTGACCACGGCGAACGGACCGTCGCCCAGCAGCGGCAGCGCGCGCACGATGCCGCCCAGCGTCTCCAGCGCATCGGCGGCCACGTCGCCTTCGCGCGACCACACGATGGCGACACCCAGCCGCCCGCCGTCGCCCAGCGACTCCTCGAATTGCGGCGCCAGGTGGGCGGTGTTGATCACCAGTTCGCGGATGCCGGCCGCCGCCAGTGCGCGGATCTGCCACTCGATCAGGCGCCGCCCGCCGGCGGCCAGCAACGGCTTCGGTGTCGCATCGCTGAGCGGCCGCATCCGTTCGCCGCGGCCGGCGGCCAGGATCAGTGCGCGCACGGATGAGCCTCCGGGCTACGCCCTGCGGCGCGAGCTTGCTTGAGGCGGCTCTGCGCTGCGCTCATCAGAACGTCAACCCGCGCGTGACGGCTACGCCTTCCAGCGTGTCCAGCAGCCGCGCCAACGGACGCAGCTCGTCGTAGCGCTGCACGACGGTGCGCACGTAGCCGACGAAGCGTGGCGTGTCGGCCAGATAGTGCGGCTTGCCGTCGCGATAGTTGATGCGCGCGAAGATGCCCAGCACCTTCAGGTGGCGCTGCAGCCCCATCCATTCGAAGTCGCGCCAGAACGCGCCGAAGTCCTCGGCCACCGGCAGCCGCGCGGCACGGGCGCGCTGCCAGTAGCGGATCACCCAGTCCAGCACGCGCGCCTCGTCCCAACTGAGGAACGCGTCGCGGAACAGCGAGGCCGCGTCGTAGCTGATCGGGCCGGTGACCGCGTCCTGGAAGTCCAGGATGCCGGGATTGGGCGTGGTCAGCATCAGGTTGCGCGGCATGTAGTCGCGGTGCACGTAGACCGCCGGCTGCGCGAGATTGGACGCAACGATGCGGTCGAACATGCGCTGCAGGTCGGCGTTCTGCTCGGCGGTCAGCGTGTGGCCCAGATGGCGCGCGATGTACCAGTCCGGAAACAGCGCGAGCTCGCGTCGCAGCAGCGCATCGTCGTAGGGCGGCAGCGTGCCTGCACGCGTCGCGAGCTGCCACTTCACCAGCGCATCCAGCGCGTCGGCGAACAGCGTGTCGGCATTGTCGTCGTTCAGCACGTCCAGATACGTGCTGCGGCCGAGGTCGCTCAGCAGCAGAAAGCCCTGATGCTCGTCCGCGGCGACGATCTCGGGCGCATTCAGGCCCGCTTCGCGCAGCAGGCGCGAGACCGCGACGAACGGGCGCACGTCCTCCGGCGGCGGCGGCGCGTCCATCACGATGCGCGTGTCGGCACCCGGCGCCGCGCTGCGCACGCGGAAGTAGCGCCTGAAGCTGGCATCGGTCGACGCGGGGGCCAGAGAACCGACGTCGATGCGCAGGTCGCGCGGCAGCGACTGCAGCCACGTGGTCAGCGCGCCGCGGCGCGGGTCGGCGGCGGTCACGGCGGAATCGTTCATCGGGCGGACAGAAGAAGGCGAGGAAAACCGGCGCGGACGTTCGACGAGGGACGCAGCGTACGCGTGTGAGGGCGGCGATGCAGTCGTGATGCCTATAATCGGCGCGCCGTTGTCGCTGTCCCGCGGGCGTTGTTCCGCACGGCCGCCATTGTTGACGAATTCTAGATGCCGCGCCTGCCGGCAAACGCCGCGTCGATCCTGTCCGCTTTCCCGTGCACTCTGCTGCGCGCTTCAGCCGTCGTGGCGCTGCTTGCCGCGCCGGCAGTTCGCGCGCAGCCGGCCGCACCGGCCGCCGGATCCTGTGAAGCACCACAGTGCACAGCCGCCGACGAGGTGCCCTGGCTGAAGCTGAAACTCGATCGCGCACTGTCCGAGACCCGACCCGTCAGCCGTGACACGACGCCGGTCTTCGCCCGCGCGCAGTCGATCAGCGGCACGGTGGAGGAGCAGATCGTGCTGCAGGGCGATGCCGAAGTACGGCGCGGCGGCACCGTGCTGCGCGGCGATCGCATCACCTATACGCGCGCCACGGACCAGGTCGACGTCGACGGCAACGCGCGCATATACCGCGATGGCGCGGTCTTTTCCGGACCCGAACTGTCGTTCCGCATCGATGCGCAGACCGGCAGGATGCCGGATGCCGAGTTCCGCTACCCGGTGCGCAACGGCCGCGGCGAGGCTTCGCTGATCGAGTTCCTCGGCGAGCAGCGGGCGCGCATGGAGAACGCACGCTTCACGACCTGCGCGCCCGGCGACGACTCGTGGTGGGTGCAGGCCGAGAAGCTGGAGGTCGACGGCCTGGAGCAGGACGCGGTCGCCAGCACGGCGCGGCTGTACTTCCAGGGCGTGCCGATCCTCGCGTCGCCGATCTTCGGCTTTCCGCTGGGCGACGAGCGGCGCTCGGGCTTCCTGACGCCGAGCTTCGGCCTCAGCAGCACGGTGGGCACCGATATCCGCACGCCCTACTACTGGAATATCGCGCCCAACTACGACTACACGTTCTCGCCGCGCGTGATGACCAAGCGCGGCGTGCTGCTGGGCAACGAGTTCCGCTTCCTGCAGCCCACGGTCAACGGCACGCTGGTCTACGACGTGCTCCCCGACGACCGCCGCAACGACGAAGGCCGCCGCTACTACGGCGGCGCGCAGATCAACTACGCGTCGCCGTCGGGCGTGGCCGGCGGCATCAACTACCACCGTGCGTCCGACGACAACTACTTCGTCGACTTCTCCAGCACGATCCTGGGCTCGTCGCAGAAGATACTGCCGCAGGACGCCTTCCTGTCCTACACGCAGCCTTACTGGAACACGATGGTGCGGGTGACCGGCAACCAGGTGCTGCAGGATCCGCTGGCGCCGATCGTGCCACCCTACGATCGCGAGCCGCAGGTCACCGTCAGCGGCTTCGTCGCCGACTGGAAGGGCTTCGAGGCGGGCGCGATCATGGACGGCACTCACTTCAAGGCGCCCGAACAGGGCATGCAGGAGGGCTCGCGCTACATCATCAATCCGCGCATCGCCTATCCGTTCCTGCGGCCCGGCTGGTTCATCACGCCGCGTGCGCAGCTGTCGGCCACCTACTACAACCTCGATCACGAAGGCCTGATTCCGCCGCCTGACCGCAGCAAGACCGACTCCCGCGTGCTGCCGATCCTGAGCCTCGATGGCGGGCTGATCTTCGAGCGCGACATGCAATGGTTCGGCCGCCCGGCGCAGCAGACGCTGGAGCCGCGCCTGTTCTACGCGTACATCCCGTTCCGCGACCAGAACCACTTCCCGAACTTCGACAGTGCGCTGGCCGATCTCAACTACGCGCAGTTCTTCACCGAGAACATCTATTCGGGCTACGACCGCATCGTCAACGCCAACCAGCTGACGTTTGCCGTGACCACGCGCGTGCTGGACGACGAGACCGGCGCTGAATGGCTGCGCGCCGCACTGGGGCAGCGCTACTACTTCACGGACCAGAAGGTCACGCTGCCGGGCGAGTCGCCACGCTCCGGCAACGAGAGCGACCTGCTGGGCGCGATCAGCGCGCAGCTCGGCAACAACTGGGCGATGGACATCGCCGTGCAGTATTCGGCGGAGCAGAGCTCGGTATCGCGCGCCACCGCCGGCGCGCGCTGGCAGCCGCGGCGTGCGTCGGTGATCAGCGCGTACTACCGCTACCAGGAGGGCACCACCGACCAGGCCGACGTCGCGGTGCAATGGCCGATCTCGGACCGCTGGTACGCGGTGGGCCGGTACAACTATTCCTTCGACAGCCGCAAGCCCATCGAGATGATCGGGGGCTTCGAGTACAAGCACGACTGCTGGCTGGTGCGCTTCGCGGTGCAACGCTTCCAGACCACCACCGAATCGCGTACCACCAACTTCTACCTGCAGCTGGAACTCGCCGGCTTCACCAGTGT
>Ga0307505_10002633_pt1 | contig 12255 bp, 8 predicted proteins | sample 23_S_MG_FD_202183 | JGI IMG/M metagenome (GOLD analysis project Ga0307505, IMG submission 202183) | Soil microbial communities from Populus trichocarpa stands in riparian zone in the Pacific Northwest, United States - 23_S | ecosystem: Environmental > Terrestrial > Soil > Riparian zone > Trees...
CGGTGGCGCTTGCTGTCGGAATCGCTGACGGCGTGGGCGTCGCCGCCGAGTCGGCGTCGTCGCCACCCGTTCCCGGGTTGCAGGCCGCCACGGCTCCCGCCAGCGCCAAAGCCCAGATCGCGCGCACCATTGCTCTGCCTTCCCAAAACCCGCGTGAACGGGCAAGCGGCAATCTATGAGCAGCAAGCACGATTTGATCCAGCCGGACCGCGGGCAGCAGGCGACCGCGATCCATCTCGTCGGCAAGGGCGGCTTCGCGGACTTCGTCCAGGGCCTGAGCGCACAGCAGCGCGCGGCGCTGGCCGGACAGAAGTTCACCGGCGCCGGCTACCAGGTCGCGATCGTGCCCGATGGAGACGCATGGTTCGCGGTCGGCGGGGTGAAGAATCCCGCGGCACTGTCGAGTTGGTGCATGGCCAAGCTGGCCGACGAGCTGCCCGCGGGAACCTATCGCCTCGCCGCAGGCGACCCGGGCCCGGCGCTGCACGGCTGGCAGACCGCGCAGTACCGGTTCACCCGCTACCGCGATGAGAACGAGCCCCAGGGCCCGCGCGTGCTGCTGACGAAGGAGGCCAGGGCGATCGAGCCGGCGCTGGCCGAGGCGCGCGCGGTCGCGCTCGTGCGCGACCTCGTCAACACTCCGGCCGAAGACATGGGCCCGGCCGCGCTCGAGGCCGAGGCGGACAGGCTGGCCAGGGCGCACGGCGCGAAGCTGTCGGTAACCAAGGGCGAGGCGCTCGAGCGCGAGTATCCGATGGTTCACGCGGTCGGCCGCGCCGCGGGACGCAGCCATGCGCCGCGGATGATCCACCTCACCTGGGCCCCTTCGACAGGCTCAGGAGAAAAGGCACCCGTCCTCGCGCTCGTCGGCAAGGGCGTGTGCTTCGATTCGGGCGGGCTCGACATCAAGCCGGCGGCGGGCATGCTGCTCATGAAGAAGGACATGGGCGGCGCGGCGCATGCGCTGGCGCTGGCGGGGCTGATCATGGGCGCCGGACTCAAGGTGCGGCTGCACGTGCTCGTGCCCGCAGTCGAGAACGCGATCGCCGGCAACGCCTTCCGCCCGGGCGACGTGCTGAAAAGCCGCAAGGGGCTGACGGTCGAAATCGGCAATACCGACGCCGAAGGGCGGCTCGTGCTCGCCGACGCGCTGGCGCGGGCGAGCGAGGAGAGCCCCGAATTGATCATCGATTTCGCCACGCTCACCGGCGCCGCACGCGTCGCGCTCGGGCCGGATCTGCCGGCGCTGATGGCGCGGCGCGACCAGACCGCCGAGGCGCTGCTCGCGGCGGGCAAGGCGCACGACGACGAATGCTGGCGGCTGCCGCTGCCCGAGGCCTACGCCGAGTGGCTCAAGTCCGACATCGCCGACACCAGCAACGCGCACGGCAACGGCTTTGCCGGCTCGAGCGTGGCGGGGCTGTTCCTCGACAAGTTCGTCGGCGCCAGGGAAGACGGAACGCCTATCGACTGGGCGCATTTCGATACGTTCGCCTGGCGACCGAGCCCGAAGCCGGGGCGACCGAAGGGCGGCGATGCGCTCGGGCTCAGGGCGGCGTGGCACATGCTGCAGGAGCGGTTCGGATAGGTCGAGGCCCTCTCCGCCCGGAGGTTTGTGGCGGGCGAGCGTGCTTCGACAGGCTCAGGACGAGCGGGTGTTGCTTTCAGATTCGGACCCGTTCGTGCTGAGCTTGTCGAAGCACGCTGTCGCACCATCGGCCGCCTCCACGGCAGCCTCGGGGCGGATCGGGTCACGCCCCGCTTGCTCCCCCGCCCCGCCGCGTCTAATCGCGCGCCAGCATCAGGACCGCAGGTAAGCACAATCGCCGACCACCAGGCCAGCACTCCGCAAGGACCGTTCGCGCTCGCCGGCCCCGCGCCGAGGGGCGACCCGCGCGCGCTGCCGTTGCGCGGCGACCTCGCGCACATCGGCCTCGCGGGGAAATACTTCGTGCCGCACTATGCGGTGCCGCAGCCGCGCAGCGTGATGCCGGGCGGTGCGGCGCTGCTGGCGAACCCGGGAGAAGGCTCCGACGAGCTGTGCGCACTGATGGAAGGCGACAGCTTCGAAGTGCTCGACGTCGTCGGCGGCTGGGCGTGGGGCTGCATGGGCCTCGACGGGCCGGTCGGCTACATCCGCGTCGATCGGCTCGAGCAGTTCCTCGGATGACCCAAACGGTCTTCATAGACGGCGCCGCCGGGACCACCGGGCTCGAGATCGCCGAGCGGCTCGCGGGCCGCACCGAGTTCGCGCTGATCGCGCTCGACGACGCGCGGCGCAAGGATCCGGCCGCGCGGCGCGAGGCACTCAACGAAGCCGACTTCGCGATCCTCTGCCTGCCGGACGACGCGGCGCGCGAAGCCGTCGCGCTGATCGATCAGGGCAGCAGGGTGCGGGTGATCGATGCCTCGACCGCGCACCGGATTGCGCCGGGCTGGGTCTATGGCTTCCCCGAAGTGACCGGGCACGACGTGGTCGCCCGGGCGGCGCGCGTTTCGAATCCGGGCTGCTATTCGACCGGGTTCATCGCGCTCGTCGCCCCGCTGGTGCGCGCCGGGCTGCTGCCGGCCGACTGGCCGTACACCTGCAACGCGGTGTCGGGCTATTCGGGCGGCGGCAAGACGCTGATCGCGCGGTTCGAGGACGATGGCGACATCGCCTGGCGCGGCTACGCGCTCGCGCTCGGGCACAAGCACGTGCCCGAGATGCAGGCGCGCTGCGGCCTTGCGCTGCCGCCACTGTTCAGCCCGGCGGTAATCCCCGCGCATCGCGGGATGGTGGTCGAAGTACCGCTGCCGCTCGCCGCGATGCCCGGCGCAGGCACTCCGGAGGCGATGCGCGAGTGGCTGGCTGCGTTCTACGGCGCCAGCCGCGTCGTGCGGATGGGCGCCGGGCCGGACGGCGAACTTCTGCTGCGCCGCTCGGCCGAACCGAGCGATGCGATGGACCTGCACGTGTTCGCCTCGGCGGACGGATCGCAGGCGCGGCTGGTGGCGGCGCTCGACAACCTCGGCAAGGGCGCGAGCGGCGCGGCGGTGCAGTCGCTCAACCTGATGGCGGGCCTGAAGGAAACGGCGGGGCTGAGGCTGTGATGCCCAATTAAGCGGCACCCATTGCCTGAAACTTGCTCATTATCGGATCCCCCGCCGCGCAATTCCTGTTCACCGGAGTACGAACACGCGTTCGCATCGTTGCGAATCCGCCCTTTCGCACCGCAGCGCGATTGTTTAGGCCTCTCGCCAGCGCCTTGGCATGATTCTTGAAGAATAGTGCCGGGGGATGGTGAAAGCCGTCCGGCGCGTGCGCGCCCGGACCAGAATTGGGCAGGGGACCAGTGAAAAAGATCGAGGCCATCATCAAGCCGTTCAAGCTCGACGAAGTGAAGGAGGCGCTGCACGAAGTGGGCGTTTCGGGCATCACCGTGACCGAAGCCAAGGGCTTCGGCCGCCAGAAGGGCCACACCGAGTTGTATCGCGGCGCCGAGTACGTCGTCGACTTCCTGCCCAAGGTGAAGCTCGAGGTCGTCGTGCCCGACGCGCAGGCCGAACAGGTCGTCGAGGCGATCGCCGCGGCGGCCGCCACCGGGCGCATCGGCGACGGCAAGATCTTCGTCTCCAGCATCGAGTCCGCGCTGCGCATCCGCACCGGCGAAAAGGACGAATCGGCGATTTAGCATTTTCGCCCTTCCCGCTTGCGGGAGGGAAGACAGCAATTAGCCCCACCCTGGACGGGAGGGGAACAGTCCAGGAAGGATTACCATGGCCACTGCATCGGACATCGTGAAGCGGATCAAGGACGAGGAGATCGAGTGGGTCGATCTCCGCTTCACCGATCCCAAGGGCAAATGGCAGCACCTGTCGATGGTCTCGAAGGTCATCGACGAGGACGCGCTCGAGGAAGGCCTGATGTTCGACGGCTCGTCGATCGCCGGGTGGAAGACGATCAACGAATCCGACATGATCCTCAAGCCCGACCTCGACGCGGTGTGGATCGATCCGTTCAGCGCCACGCCGATGATGATCATCAACTGCGACATCGTCGAGCCTTCGACCGGCGAGCTCTACGGGCGTGATCCGCGCTCGACCGCCAAGCGCGCCGAGGCGTACCTCAAGACGACCGGCATCGGCGATACGGTGTACGTCGGCCCCGAGGCCGAGTTCTTCATGTTCGACGACGTGCGCTTCGAGGACGGCTACGCCGGCTCGGGCTACCAGATCGACGACATCGAGCTGCCGACCAACACCGGCACCGAGCTCGAGGGCGGCAACCTCGCCCACCGGCCGCGCGCCAAGGGCGGCTACTTCCCGGTCGCGCCGGTCGATTCCGCCACCGACATCCGCGGCGAGATGGTCTCGACGATGCTCGAGATGGGCCTGCCGTGCGACAAGCACCACCACGAGGTGGCCGCCGCGCAGCACGAGCTCGGCCTGACGTTCGGCACGCTGGTCGAGACCGCCGACCGGATGCAGATCTACAAGTACGTCGTGCACATGGTCGCCCACGCCTACGGCAAGACCGCGACCTTCATGCCCAAGCCGATCAAGGACGACAACGGCAGCGGCATGCACACGCACATGTCGATCTGGGAGAAGGGCAAGCCGATGTTCGCCGGCAACGGCTACGCCGGCCTCAGCGATTCCTGCCTCTACTACATCGGTGGGGTGATCAAGCACGCCAAGGCGCTCAACGCCTTCACCAACCCGACCACCAACAGCTACAAGCGGCTGGTGCCGGGGTTCGAGGCGCCGGTGCTGCTCGCCTATTCGGCGCGCAACCGCTCGGCCTCGTGCCGCATCCCGTACGGCTCGGGCGAGAAGGCCAAGCGCGTCGAGTTCCGCTTTCCCGACGCGATGGCCAACCCCTACCTCGCCTACGCGGCGATGCTGATGGCCGGCCTCGACGGGATCCAGAACAAGATCCACCCGGGCGAGCCGATGGACAAGAACCTCTACGACCTGCCGCCCGCCGAGCTGGCCGAAGTGCCGACCGTGTGCGGCTCGCTGCGCGAGGCGCTCGAGGCGCTCCAGGCCGACTACGAGTTCCTGCTCAAGGGCGACGTGTTCTCGAAGGAGCAGATCGACGCCTACTGCGAGCTCAAGTGGGAAGAGGTCAGCCGCTGGGAGACCAGCCCGAGCCCGGTCGAATTCGACATGTACTACAGCAGCTGATCCGGGGGGATCGCGCTGTAAGAGGGGGCGCCCGGAGCGATCCGGGCGCCCTTTTCGTTGCAGTGGATGCCGAGACGCTCAGCGCGGCACGAGCATGCCGCGGCGGCCGGCGGCGATGAACGAGGCGACCAGCACGAGCCCGAACAACATCGTCAGCCAGTCGAGCGGCGCCGGCGCCTGGATGAAATCGAGATGCGCCAGCATCGCCCAGCCGCCGCCCACGAGCAGGATCAGGTAGTACGCCAGGTTGCCGGCCTCGGCCGTGACGCTGCGCATCAGCTCGTCCATGTGCCGCCACTGCAAGAGCGCCAGCGGAGCGGGAGCGACGAACAGCGCGAGCGCGACCGCGAGCGCCATGGGTCGGGGCACCATCCCTCCCGGCCCGGCAAACGCGAGGACGATCAGCGCGCCACCCGTTGCAGCCATGACGGCCGCAGCGTAGGCCAGCATCCGGCGCTGGTCGCGCAGTTCGTCCGCATCCTCCACGTTCAGGAACCGCGCGCCGATGCCGGGACTCGCCAGGCCGGCCGCGACGCACGCGGCGACCAGCGCATAGATCAGGCCGATGGCCGCGGCGATCACTTCGGACGGACCCGCGATGCTGAGCGCGCCGCTTTTGAACAGCGGAACCATGGCGATCCCGCCGAGCCCGCCGACCACCGCGCCGATGGCGCCGGAGATCACGACCTTTCGCCACATCGGCGGCTTCGTCGGCGCATTTTCCATCACTCCTCCTCGGGTTCCCAGTAGTCCAGAAACAGCTCGGGCACGGCGACACCGAAGAGCTTCGCCATGCGCAGCGCCAGCGGCAGGCTGGGATCGTACTTGTCGGTCTCGACCGCGTTGATCGTCTGCCGCGAGACGCCGAGCCGCCGGGCCAGCTCACCCTGGCTCCATCCGCGCCCCTCGCGCATGGCCTTCAGGTGATTCTCCAACGCGGCCGACTCCTGCCTGTAAAGAGTTGTTTACAGGTCGCGAGATCGCCTTGTCAAGATCTCTTTACAGGCTCAGTAGTCGCGCCGGTACTCGGCGCGCACGCTCTGGCGGTTGATCGTGTTCACGCTCGCCAGCAGCGACAGCCAGCTGGTCACGCGGAACTCGACCTCGGTGGCGCTGTAGCCCTGCCCGTCGGTGATCAGCTCACCGTAGAAACGGCGGCCGAAATTCTTGCCGAGCGCGATCGCGGTGCCGCGGTCGAGCGCCGGGTCGGCGGGAACGATGCGCAGCCGGTCGAGCCCGATCGCGCTGCGCAGGCGGTTGATCGGGTCCATCCCGCCGCCGCCGCGCAGGCTCGCCACCGCGGCGCCGAGCTGCAGCGCGTCGGTCGCCGAGAGGCTCGAGACGTCGTCGCCGAACAGCATCCGCGCGAGCAGTTCCTCCTCGGGCAGCGCGGGCACCGAGCTGAAGGCGATCTCCGGACGGCTCGAATTGCCCGTGACCGTCACGGCCACCGCGAGACCCTGCGAGACCGTCTCGGCGCGGATGTCGATCCGCGGGTCCGGTGGCGATTCCTCCTGGAAGAATATCGCCCCCCGGGCGATCTCGAAGCGCACCCCGGCGAACGAGTAGAAGCCCTGCCGCGGCACCACGCGCGCTTCGCCGCCGAAGCGCGGCGCGTCGGTGGTGCCGCGCAGGCGGATGTCGGCGCTCCACTCGCTGTCGAGGCCCATCCCGTCGACCTCGACCCCGGACGGCGCGGTGGCGTCGATCAGGTAGCGCCACGGCCTTCCCGGCGCGATGGCCGGGCGGATATCGGGAGGCAGGTTGATCTCGCGCGTGCGGATGTTCGGCAGAGTCTGCGAGGCTTCCGCGACGCCGAGCTGCCACCGCGCGCGTTCCACCTGCAGCCGGCCGGCGATCGTGCCGCCGAGGCCGTTGGAAACGATGCGCATCGGCCCGGTGACAGTCGCGCCCATGTTGGCGAGATCCATCACTTCGGCGTTCGTCAGCGCCAGCCGGACGTCCATCCGCGGACCGCGATCGGCCGAGATCTCGGAGAGATCGACGAAGCCGCTGCCGCTGACCCGGCCGCCGTTGGGCGCCGTGCCCGAGAAGCTCGCCAGCTGCAGCCGCGAGCCGGAGAAGCGGCCGCGGGCGCGGACGTTGCGGACGTCGGTGCCGGTCAGCGCGCTCTGCACGCGCAACGCATCGCCCGCGAGCGAGCCGCGCACTTGCGGATTGCCGAGCGATCCCGTGACGTCGGCGGCGATCTGGACCGTGCCGGTGACGTCGATCAGCTCGACGGCCGCCAGCCGCCAGAGCGCGTCGGCCGGACCCTCGAACCGCAACTGTGCGAACAGGTCGCCGGCGTAGAGCCGCTCGCCGAGCGCTCCGGCGGCAGGCAGGTTGGAGATACTCGCCTGGACCCGGCCCCTGGTCTGCCCGTCGTCCTGCAGTACGGCGCGGGCCTGCAGCAGGCTCGGCGACAGCCGCGCGACGAGCGCGAGGTCGATCGGCCGCGACGACAGCACGAGACCCGAGCGGGTGAGGTTGTCGACCATGATCCGCGCCTCCCCGGTGGGCACGCCATTCGGCCCCGCGCCGAGGTCGACGACGCCCGAGACCGTGCCGCCGAGCCCGAGGTCGCCGCCGGCGACGTCGAGCAGCGACAATGGCATGTTCGCCAGGCTCAACCGGCCCAGCGCCGGCTCCTCACCCCCGAAGCGCCCTTCGGCGATCATGAAACCGCGGCCGAAGCCGAGCTGGGTCTTCTGCAGCGCCCAGCCGCCGTCGGCGGTCTTCAGCAGCACCGCGCGACGCGGCATCGCGATCCCGCGCCCGCCGTAGTCGCCGCGCGCCACGACCGCGATCCGCTCGGCCGCGACATCGCCCGCGAGCTGCAACGAGAAACGCGTGCCGCGCCGGCCGGTGAGCGAGGCCTGGAAGTTGCCGTGCCCGTCGCTCACTTCCGCGCGCCCGGCGAAACGGCCGACGAACAGCGTACCGTAGCTCAGGCCAGCGCCACGCGCGCTGCCGTTGACGCTCCAGCTGCTGTCCGCGCCGAACGTCCCGCTGACATCGATCGTCGCCTGGCGGACCGCGAGCGGCGTGGTTCCGGCGAACGTCGCATCGTCGACGGCGAGCGCGATGGCGAACCCCTGTCCGCCGTCGCGCGGTGCAAGCGCGATCGTGCCGTCAAGGCCGCCGCCGGCCAGCGTCAGGCTTCCCGAGGCTCCGTCATCGCCGAGTGTCAGCTGGCCGATTACCAGCGTGCGCCACACGTCGAGCCGCTGGATGGCGATCCGCACGGGGCCGTTCGCGGGCATCGTCAGATCGATCAGCCCGTCGAACGGCCCGAGCGTCGACTGCCCCTCGGTCTCGATGCGGAATCCCTCGGGCGTGGGCGCCAGCGCCACGCGCACGTCCCTGAGGCCTGCCGCCGGATAGGGATTGGCAAAGACCAGCGTAGCGCGCGGCCCGTCGTCGGCGAGCGCGGCCTCGACGATGAACGCGCCGTAGTCGACGTGCCGTCCGCTTCCCGCGAGCGTAGTGCGCCCGTTCTCGACCCGCCCGTCGACCGTCAGCGTGAGCTTGCTCGCGGTGAGCCGCGTGCGATCGAACACGATCGGCCGGCCGGAGCCGAGCAGCACGCCGCCCTCGAAGCGGATGTTGCCGCCCGCGACATTCGCCAGAGTAGCGTTGGTCACGCGCGGCATCCGGCCGCTGAAGTTCGCCTGCAGCGTCCACGGAACGCCGCTGCCGATCCTGAACAGGATCCTGGCGCCCGCATCGACGCTGCCGAGGTTCTCGAGCACGAGCCCGCGCGCCTCGACCGGCCCGGCTAGCGCGTAACCGCCACGCGTGATGTCACCGCGCAGGGTGAGGTCGGCGGCGAGGCCGGGAAAGCGCAGCTGGAGGTTGTCCGAGGTCAGCCGTTCGTCCGCGAGCATGATTGTGCCGCGCAGCGTACCGCGGACGAGGCGCGGGTCGATCAGCGCGTTGCCGCTGGTGATCCGTTCAACCGAAGCGTCAAGCGGCAGCACCCAGCGCGTGCCGTCATAGGAGACCGTGCCGCGCTCGATGAAATTCGTGAAGATGGTCCCGCCGAGGTCGGCCTCGCCGACGGTGAGCTCGATCGGGGCCGAGAGCTGGCGGAACGGGCCGTCGAGGGTCGCCCGCACCACGGCATCGCGGAAGCTGAGGCCGGGTCCGAACAACTCGGAATCGAGCAGCACGAGCTGCGTCTCAAGGTTGTCGAAGGTGTTGTCGTTGAGGTTCGCCGCACCTTCGGCGTCGAGGCTCACCCCGCGGCCGCGCAGCGCGAAGCTGCCGTCGACCACGCTGTCCTCGAGCGTGCCGACCGCCGCGAGCGAGACGACCTCGCCGAGCGCCGCTGCCGGGAGCCCGGTGACGTAGCCTCGTGGGCGCGCCTGGCCGATCACGCTGTAGGTGCCCTGGCGGTTATGGAGCTTGAACGCGGCGATGTTCGCCCCGCCCTGGGTGACGACGAAGGCGCCGTCCCATGCCCGCCACGTGCCATCGCCGACGATCCGCGCGCGCGAATCCGCCTCGGCGCCGGTGAGGCTCGCCAGCAGCCCCCCCGCAGGGGCGCGGTAGTCGAGGTCGAGGTCGAACCGGTCGCCGTCTGGATAGGCGTCGATCAGCGCCTTGAGCGTGTCGCCGCCGCCGAGCGCGCCGTCGGCGTCGAGCAGAACGCGGCCGTCGCGCACGTCGGCACGCGCGCGGAAATCGATCATGCGCTCCTCGCCGAGCAGACCCTTGGCCACGCGCAGGTCATCGACCACCAGACGGTCCACGCGAATGTCGAAGTCGGGCAGGATCGGCGCTTCGGGATCGCCGGGCTCGAGTTCGGGCGCGACGTAGAGCGTGCCGCGGTGGAGCACGAGGTGGCGCACGTCGAGGCCGGTGAAGACAAACTTGAGCGGGCGCCAGTTGAGGTCGAGCTCAGGCACTTCGAGGAACAGTACGCCCTTCGCGTCGCGCAGCTTCACGTCGTAGAGGGTCGCGCTCCACAGCACCGAGCCCTCGATGCGGCCGACCTCCACCGACAGCCCCGAGGCCGGGGCATAGGAAGTGACCTGGTCGACGACCCACTGACGACCCCAGCCGGTGTGCAGCCAGGCGACCGCGAGAATCAGCAGCGCGAGCAGCGCTACGAGGCCGGTGCCCAGCCAGCGCAGCAAGCGAACGGGAATGATCGGCAGCCGGCGCGGCTCCACCGGCGGTTCGGCCTCGCCGTCGACGGGCTCTTCGCCGGCCATCAGAACGTGTGCCCCAGCGCGACGTAGACGCCGACGTCGGGATCGCCCGGTCCCGCATTGAGCGGAATGGCAACGTCGAGCCGCAGCGGCCCGAAGCTGGTGTAGTAGCGCACGCCGATGCCTGCGCCGACCTTGATCTCGTCGAAGCTCGGCCGCGGATCGTCACCGACGGTGCCGGCATCGACGAACGGCACCACGCCGAGCGCGCCGCCGAACCACGGCGTGCGGATGCGCGCCTCCGCCGAAAGCTCGACCAGCGAGCGGCCGCCCGTGGGGTCGCCGATGCTGTCATGCGGGCCGATGCCCTTGTACTCGTAGCCGCGCACCGAGCCGCCGCCGCCGGCGTAGAGCCGCCGCGAGGGCGCGATCGCTGCGAGCGGCGCGCCGGGGATGCTGGCGACCCGGCCGCGCGCTGCGAGCACGATCCTGTCGCTCGCCTTGAGGTAGTAGCTCGCGTCGAGCTGACTGCGCAGGTAGAAGCTCTCGACGCCGCCGGTGCGCGAGATCTCGGGCGAGGCCCGGAGGCTTATGCGGTAGCCGCGCGTCGGATCGAGCAGGTCGTCCGAGGTGTCGATCTGCGCGTAGCCCGGAACCGCGACGATCAAGAAGGTTTCCGGCGGGCCGAGATTTCCCGCGGCGTCGCGCTCGCGTTCCTCGGTCGCGACCAATTCGAGCCCGCCCGAATAGCTGAACGGTTTCTGGAACAGCAGCGTGCTGACGCGCTCGTAAGTGCCGACCAGCGACAGCGTGCGCGCGTCGTAGGCGTCGTAGTCGATCGTGCTGGCGAAAGCGTCGACGGTGAGAATCTTGTCGCGACCACCGAAATTGTTCTTGCGGAAGGTCACGCCGAGCAGCTGCTCCTCGGTGCCGAGGATGGCGCGGGCGCGCAGCAGACCCTCGGGCGGGAACAGGTTGCGGTGCTCCCAGCTGCCCTCGACCTTGAACCCCTCGCCGGTGCCGTAGCCGATCGCCCCGGCGATCGTGCGCAGCTTGGCCTCGGTCATCGCCACGGCGATGTCGACGGTGCCCGGCGCGCCGGCGGCCGGCGGCGCGACCTCGACAGGAGTCAGCGTGACGGTGCTGACGAGGCCCGTGGCGAGGATCGCGCGGCGCAGGTCGAGTTCGAGGCTGCGCTGATAGAGATCGCCGGGATCGAACCGCGCGATGTCGGCGAGATGCTCGCCCGAAAGGAACTCGGGCAGATTGCTGGTGACGACGCCGAAGTTGTACTTGCCGCCGGGGGTGACCGGCATCGTAAGGTCGCCTTCGACCCGCGCGTGGTCGACCAGCAGCTCGGGCTCGGAGATCGCCGCGAACGGATAGCCGCTCTCGCCGAGCGTGGTGTCGAGATCGTAGCGCTCCTCGACGATCCTGTCCGACAGTAGCGGGTCGCCCGAGACGATCTGGAAGCTGTCGCGGAGCTTGCGATAATCGGCGGCGGCAGCCGCGAGATCGCCGAGGTCGATCGTGCCGAAGCGGTACTGCGTTCCGGGGATGATGTCGAAACGCACGGCCGGCTGGCCGTCATCGGCGCCCTGGGCCGCCGTTTCCTCGCCCGGCTCGATCCCGCCGACCGAGCGGAACACCAGCGCGTCATAGTAGCCATAGATGCGCAGCAGCCGGCGCAGAAGTTCCTCGTCTGCGCGCCCCTGCGCGGCGAGGCGTGCAGCGTTGTCGTCGTCGTCGAGATCCTCGATCGTCGACAGCGACTTGAATCGGTCAACGAACTCGTCGTGGTGCGGAAACAGCGCGCGTTCGCTCGGGAACACCAGCACGAGCTCGTCGGAGACGCGCTGCTCGCCGCCCATGTCGACCGGTGGCAGCTCGGCGTCGAAGTCGGCGAACTCGATGTCCTCCTCGGGCT